>Ga0136611_10000801_pt1 | contig 21093 bp, 21 predicted proteins | sample AntDrymUQ2232306_2_FD_106645 | JGI IMG/M metagenome (GOLD analysis project Ga0136611, IMG submission 106645) | Polar desert sand microbial communities from Dry Valleys, Antarctica - metaG UQ223 (23.06) | ecosystem: Environmental > Terrestrial > Soil > Desert | place: Antarctica: Dry Valley...
CCTCATCGTCTGGTCCGACGAGTCGCGCACGACGGAGATCGCCCGCTTCTCGTACCCGCGCCAGAAGGTCGACCCGTTCCTGTGCATCGCCGACTTCTTCCGCCCGCTCCACCCGGACGGTGGCGGCGAGGGCGAACTCGACTATGCGGCGTTCCACATCGTGTCCATGGGATCGGCGGTGAGCGAGGCGACCGCGAAGCTGTTCGCCGACGACGAGTACCAGCAGTACCTCCTGCTCCACGGCATCGGTGTCGAGATGGCCGAGGCGCTCGCCGAGCTGTGGCACCGCCGGATCCGCGAGGAGTGGGGCTTCGCCGACGAGGACGGCCCGACCATCGGCGGCCTGTTCCGACAGCAGTACCGCGCCGGCCGTTACTCGTCCGGGTACCCGGCATGCCCCGACCTGCAGGACAATGCGATCATCGCCGACCTGCTCGAGGCGGGCCGGATCGGCGTCGAGGTCAGCGAGGAGACCGGCTGGCAGTACCAGCCCGAGCAGACGACGAGCGCGATCATCTGCCATCACCCGCGAGCGAAGTACTTCGTCGCGAGGTAGCGCGACGGGAATGGGACGGCCGCTGCGTCACGCCTTCGTGCCCGTCAGGGCACTGTGACCGTGACACAGGCGGAGTCCACACGGAGTTCTCCCAGGCGTGCCCCCGTGACGGCGCAGAGCGCTGGCAGCATTGCGACCTCATGAGCATCTCTTCGAACTCTCCGGCCGACCGCCGCAACTTCTTCGAGCGCCACTGGAAGAAGCTCGTCGGCGGCGTGGTCGGCGTGGTCGTGCTCGTCCTCGCCGCGTCGTTCATCTACGCAAAGGTGATCAACGACGCGCCGGACGAGTTCGATGCCGGTGACCTCACCGACGCGCTGAGCGACACGACCATCGCCGGCAGCACGGCTCCGGGTGCGGCCGTCACCACGGCTGAGCCGGCGCAGACCGCCCCGAACGCTGCGACGACGATCGTCGCCACGGAGACGACGGCGGCTCCGGCGGAGGGCGGCGCGAGCAGTGTCGCGGCGGCACCAGAGGCGACCACCGCACCGACGTCGGCGGGCAGCGAGAGCGTCGACGGCGTGTGGAACGTCACCCAGGCGTCGACGCTGCGCTACCGCGTGACCGAGAACATCAACGGCTTCGACACCGAGGGGGTGGGCGAGACCAACCAGATCACGGGCGCCCTCACCCTCGCCGGGACCAGCGCCACGGCGGCCAACTTCACCGTCGACATGACGACGTTCGAGAGCAACGAGGGCAATCGCGACCGTCAGTTCAACGGGCGGATCATGAGCGTCGACGAGTTCCCGACGTCGAGCTTCGTGCTGACCGCGCCCATCGAGTTCGGCACGATCCCGTCGGTCGGCGAGACGATCACGGCGACGTCGACGGGCGACCTGACGCTGCGCGGCGTCACGAAGAGCGTCACGTTCGACGTCACTGCGACCCTCGACAACGGCAAGGTCGGCGTGCTCGGCAGCATCCCGATCGTGTTCGCCGACTACGGCATCCCGAACCCGTCGTTCGCCACGATCACGACGGAGGACAACGGCGTGCTCGAATTCATCCTCGTCTTCGAACGTGCGTGAGCTCCCGCTGACGAGTCGGCGCTGTCAGGTCTCTTGCATCTGAGGCGCGTGGTTTTCTGACCGCGTCTCGGTTGCGACGCCGACGTCCCCGGTCGACACGGCGCGGCGCAACGTCTCGGCGACCGTTGCGGCGAGCGGCGCCTCGACGAGCTCCTCGATCGGCTGGGACAGCGCGATGCACCAATTCGGACGTTCCGTCACGCCCGGCATGTTCGGCCGCTCCGGCTCCGCGACGGCGTCGTCGAGCGTCGCCGCGAGCAGCACCGACGGCGCCCGCGCGAGCAACGTGTACGCAGCCTCCACGGCGACCGGCCCGGGCGCGTCCTCTGGAGTCGCCGTCGCGCCGGCGACGCGGGATTTGATCTCCGCCCAGCCCTCTTCGTTCGGGTCGACGCCCATCTCGCGCTGCGCCTTCACGTCACTGCCGTCCCACACGCCCGCGACCGTCGGCAGGTCGTGCGTCGTCACTGCGGCCATCGACAGCGGAGGCCACTCGGACGGGTCGTCGTCCTCGAACCACAGCAGCCGGTACGACAGGATCCGCCGGTCGGCCATCTCCTCGCGCACTCCGGCCTCGACGGTTCCGAGGTCCTCGCCGACGACCACGGCGCCGGCGCGCTCGCTCTCGATCGCGATGATGTCGAGCAGGTCCGACGTCGGGTAGCGGACGTAGCCGCCGTCCCTCGGCGACTCCCCCTGCGGCACCCACCAAAGCCGGAACAGCCCCATGATGTGGTCGATCCGCAGTCCGCCGCCGCGCGGCATCGTCGCGCGGACTGTCTCGATGAACGGCCGGTAGCCATCCTTGCGCAGCCGCCACGGCACGAACGGCGGAAGTCCCCAGTCCTGACCGGCGGGGTTGAACTCGTCCGGCGGCGCGCCGACCGACGCCTCGCTCGCGACCAGGTCCTGCCAGCTCCACGAATCGGCACCGTCGGGGTCGAAGCCGATCGGCAGGTCCTGGATCACCGCGAGGTGCTCGCTCGCGCGGTCGAGTTGCAGCTGCGTCGACCACTGCAGCCAGCAGTGGAAGCGGATCCGGCGCAGGTTCGCTGCAGCGAAGGCCTCGACGGCCGCGGTGCCCGGCCGGCGGTACTCCTCCGGCCACTCGCGCCACGTCCTGCCGAACCGCTCGGCGAGCACCGTCCACATTGCGAACTCGCGCAGCGCCGGGCCCTGCTCCCCGAGCCACCGCTCGAACCGCTGGTCGTCGCGCATCCGCTCCCAGATCAGCTCGAGCGCACTGAGCTTCAGATCGAGCACCGCGTCGCGGTCGATCGTGCGCGTCCCGTTGAGCGCGCGGCCGCGCTGCGCGAACGTGTCGAGGCGTGTTCCGAGCACGTCCGCTCCCGGCACGTCCTCGACGCGGATGTAGAGCGGGTTGCGGAAGCGACGGCTCGTCGGCGAGTACGGGCTCGCCTCCTGCGGGAGGCCGGGCGAGGCAGCATGCAGCGGGTTGACCATCAGGAAGCGGGCGTCGTGTCTCGACGCAGACCACTCGGCGAGCGTCGTGAGGTCGCGCAGGTCACCCATCCCCCAGCTCGCGCGCGATCGGCTCGCATACAGCTGCACCGCCCAACCCCAAGCCCTCCATTCCTCACGGAGGTGGCACCGGCGAGGCGACACGATCACCTGGACGCGCGCGCCGTCACCCGACGTCGGCGTCAGCTCGTGATAGCCGGTCGGGACGTCTGCAGGCAGCGCAGACCCGTCGAGGCGGAGCTCGCCGCCGTCGTCGAGCCGCAGCGCCCCCGCCGGCAGCGTCACCGACTCACCCTGGCGGACGAACGTCGGCCCGGACGCGACCCCATTCGGCGTGCCGACGATCTCGCGCAGCCGCGCGACGACCTCCGGCGCGATCGTCTGTGGCGCACCGTGCGCGTCCTCGTAGCTGTCCTCGATGCCCCACCGGTCCGTCATGAAGTCACACGCATACCCCGCACCGCTCCCGCGAGACCCGCCCGTGCCGAACGACCCTGATCGAACACTTGGGATGATCCGGCTCGGCGCCGGGTACGGGCGACCGCCATGGAGACCTTCACCAACGACGGCCTGACGTTCGACGTGCTCGACACCGGCACCCAGGGCGGGCAGGCGGTCGTGCTGCTGCACGGGTTCCCGGGAGGCGCCTCGACCTGGGACGCCGTGGTGCCGCGGTTCCACGCGCTCGGCATGCGGACGCTCGTGCCCGAGCAGCGCGGGTACTCGCCGGGCGCGCGCCCGCGCAGCGTCAACGAGTACGTCGTGGCGAAGTTCGTCGACGACGTCGTGGCGCTGCTCGATGCAGCCGGCGTGCGCAGCGCGCACATCGTCGGCCACGACTGGGGCGGCATCGTTGCGTGGAACCTCGCCGTCGAGCACCCGAACCGGGTGAGCACCCTCAACGTCGTCTCCACTCCCCACCCGCGCGCGTTCGTCCGCTCGCTCTCGATGAGCACGCAGGCGCTCAGGTCGAGCTACGGCGTCGCCTGGCAGGTACCGCGCATCCCCGAGCTCGTGATGCTCGCCGGAGGTGGAGCCCCGCTACGGCGGGCGCTCACCGGGTCGGGGCTGCCCGAGCTGTACGCCGAGCGCTACGTCCGGGAGATGCGCGAACCGGGCAGGCTGACCGCGGCCCTCAACTGGTACCGCGCGGTCCCGCGGAACATGCGGATGGGCCGGGCGCTCGACAACGTCGAGGTGCCGACGATGTACGTGTGGAGCACGAACGACGCCGCGCTCGGTCGTCGCGCGGCCGAACTGACGGCGCGGTACGTCGATGGGCCGTACCGTTTCGAGGTGCTGGAGGGCGTGTCGCACTGGGTGCCCGAGACACGCCCTGTGGAGCTCGCGGAGCTGCTCGCCGACCACATCACCCCCTGACGGGAGCGGTGATGCTCGCTCTTCCCGCGCGCAGAGGGCGCTGCTAGGTTCGCGGCCGACGTGCGACCCTCGGCCCCCCGTGATCCGGCTGATGCTCCGGCAGTTCTGCTGTCGACCGAGACGTTCCGGGTCGAGGCGCTTCCCGTCACCGACCCCACCACGGACCACACCACGGACGCCGTCGCGCTCGTCGGCGAGCTCGACCTCGAGCACGCGGACGCGATGCTCGAGGTGCTCCTCGCTCGCGTGGACGCGCGGCCGGCGCGGCTCGACATCGTCCTCGACCGGCTGGAGTTCATCGACTCGTTCGGGATCAGCCGGCTGATCATGACGCAGCAGGCAGCAACCGCCGTCGGCGTGGAACTGGTTCTGCGCGGCGCACGTCCGACCACTCGGCGGGTGCTCGTCGTGTCGGGGCTGATCACGTTCCTCAACGTGATCGACGACCGATGACGTCGCCGGCGATGGGCAGCTCCGACGACGCGTCACGGGCCTGGGAGGAGGCCGGGCTCTACGACCCCAGAGCCCCGGGAGCGGACGACCGCCTCGCACTGCTCACGTGGCAGACCGAGCGCGGCATCACCATCGAGCAGATGATCGCGGCCCACCGGAACGGGACGCTCACCTCCGTGGCGGGCGACTCGCTGCTGCGCGCGAACCCGTGCTGGACGCTGCGCGACATGGCTCAGACCCTCGGCACGTCCGTGGATGTGCTCGACGAGCTCCGTCGCGCAGGCGGCTTCGCGCCGGTCGACTCCGAGGCGTGCCTGTTCACCGACGTCGACCTGGTCCAGTTCCGCAGCTTCATCGACGCGAGCGCGGTCTTCAGCAGGAACGAGCTCCTCCACATGACGCGTGTCATCGGCTCGTCGCTGCGAAGGATCGCTGATGCGGCGGGCGAGATGTTCTTCCTCGACATCGAGGCGCCACTGCGCACCGGCGCCGGTGGCGAGCTCGCGCTCGCGAAGAAGAACCTCGAGGCGATCCAGCTCCTCCAGGGCGCGATCGCCGTGTTCGAACCGATGTTCCGCGCACAGCTCCAGGAGTCGTTGCAGTCAGCGCGGACAGCGCGGCGGAGCTCCTCCGATCTCGGCACGGTGCCGCTCGCGGTCGGCTTCGTCGACCTCAGCGGATACACGAGCATGGCCGAGCAGACAAGCCCCGACGAGCTCCTGCACGCCGTGCTCGAGTTCGAAGCCGCGGCGTACGACCTCGTCGCCGAGTGCGGGGGTCGGGTCGTCAAGCTCATCGGCGACGAGGTGATGTACACGACCATCGATGCCGCATCTGCGTGCGAGATCGCGGTCGGGCTCCTCGCGACGGTGGGCCAGCACGACACCGCCCGCCCGCGTGGCGGCGTCGCGTTCGGCAACGTCATCGCACACGGCGGCGACATCTACGGCGTCAGCGTGAACCGGGCGTCGCGGATGGCCGACATGGCCGTGCCCGACGAGGTGCTCGTGGACGCAGAGGTCGTTGCGCGCGCCGGCGATCACCGCTTCGAGCCCGCCGGGAGGCGGCAGCTGAAGGGCTTCCGCAAGGCGATCCCGCTGTGGTCGCTGGTGCGGGGCGGTTCGCCGACCGAGACCCGGGGTACCTGACCATTATGATCGAGAGTCAGCGACCGTGAGCAACGACGACGTCGAGAGCATGATCGACCGCAAGGACGCGCCACCACCGCTGGCGGTCGACGAGGTGCTCGATGCGCAGCGCGCGGAGCGCACGACCGGGATCGTCCCGCAGGATGGGCCACTCGACCTCGTCGACGACGATCATCCCGTGGCGCAGGAGGAACCGGCGTCGGCTTCGTTGATCAACAACACGGGCGACGACGGCGGCGCCGGCTCCGGCTGATCGACCGCCGCCGGCGCGTCAGGCGCCGCGGCGCTCGAGATCGGCCCACAGCGACGGGATCTCCTCCAGGAGCTCGCGGGCCAGGAACCCGAGCCGGCCCATGCGGCTGCTGAGCCGGCAGCCGGCCGCATGGTGGACGTACGTGCCCCAGCACGCTGCCTGAGCCGCGTCGCCCGAGCGCGCCGCAGCACCGGCGACGAGACCGGCGAGGACGTCGCCCGACCCCGACGTTCCCAGACCGGGCGTTCCCTCACGGCACGCCCATCGCCGTCCATCCGGCGCAGCGATCTCGCCGAACGACGTGATGACCGCGCCGTAGCGCGCTGCGACCGTCCGCAGGATCTCGTCGGACTCGGCGCCGCTCCCGCTGGTCTCTGCGCGCACGCCGGTGTTCGCATCCTGGAGACGCGCAAGCTCCTGACGGTTCGGCGTGAGGACGATCCGACCGGTGAGCCGCGCGAGGACCGCTCGGTCGAGCTCGCCCACCTTCTGCATCGCCAGAGCATCGAGTACCACCACCGCCCCTGCCTGCACTGCGCCGAGAACGGTCCCGATGAAGCCGGCCGCGCCTTCGTGGCCGCGCATGCCGGGGCCGATCACCACAGCATCGGCGCGACTCGCGAGCTCGGCGGCGGCGTCCGCGGCACCTGCGGCGAATCCGTCACCGTCGACCGTCAGCGGCATCACGAGCGCCTCGGGAACCGCCACCGCCACCGCCAACGCAGGCCCCGCAGCGGTCGCGATCTGCAGCCGCCCGGCACCCATTCGCAGCGCGGCCATGCCGGCAAGCACGACGGCGCCCGGCGTCACCGGTGATCCGCCGACGACGAGCACCGTCCCGCGCACGTGCTTGTCACCGCCCTCGTCCACCGGCAGCGGCCACTGCTCGATCAGGTCTGCGCCGAGCGCGACGACGGTGCCCGGGCTGCGCGCGGCGTCCGCACCGCCGCCCTCGATCTGGGTCATCGCGGCGCAACCGGTGCGTCGTGCGCCTTCGTGACCGGGGCATCGCCCTCTTCGAGCGGTGCCGTCCATGCGTCACGGTCGAGCTCGAGGCGCCCGTCCGTGCCGGTCACGTAGGACGTGAGCGAGCAGTTGGCGATCCGCTGGGCGGTGCTGAGCGCGAGCGCGGTCGTCTCGGTGAGGTCCTCCAGGAGGTAGCGGATCATCACGATCACCACCTCGTGGGTCACGATCAGGACGCGGCGACCGTCGTGCTCGATCGAGATCGAATCGCGCAACGACCGCAGCCGGAGGCCGACATCGACCCAGCTCTCGCCGCCGGGAGGCCGGTGGTAGAACTTGCCCAGCCGCTTGCGGCGCAGCGCCTCCTCCGGGTACTTCGCCACAACGCCGTCGCCGGTCAGCAGGTCGAGGATGCCGAGCTCACGCTCGCGGAGACGCTCGTCGAGGTGGACGCGCATCTCCGGCATCCCGGCCGCCGCGAGCGCCGTCTCCGCGGTCTGCACCGCGCGCACGTACGGCGACGCGAGGACGACCTCCGGCAGCGCGTCCGCCGGTTGCTGGCCCATCCACTCCCCGAAGGCAGTGGCCTGCCGCCGGCCGTACTCCGACAGCGGCACGTCCATGTCACGCTCCGCGATGTCGAGCACGAGCGTGCCGGCGGCCTTCGACTCGTGCGCGACGTTGCCGAGGCTCTGGCCGTGTCGGAGCAACCACAACGACGCCGGTTGGTTGGGCATGGCGGCGAACGTACCCGTCGTCCGCCCGAGCGAACGAACGTGAGTCCGCGCCGCCAGAGCTCGGCGCGCCGTCACACGGGTTCAGGCGCGCAGCAGCGCCCCCACGTGGGCGGCCCGCACGATCGTCTCCTCGGTGATCGGGTCGAGCACCAACTGAACGTGATCGATGCCGGCGTCGAAGACGCGACCGACGGCATCGGCCATCTCCTCGGTGCTGCCTGTGATCGGGTTGGTGCTGTGGTTGCGCGGCGTCTCCGTCCCGAAGTCGAGCAGCACGGCGACCGACTTCTCGATGTCGTCCGGGTCGCGCCCGGCCAGACCGCACGCCGCCGTGAACCGGTCGACGAGCGCAGACACTCGTTCCGGGAGGTTGTCGAAGTCGGTGAACCACGCGTTCCACGCCGAGACGTGCGGCAGCGTGATCGACAGCATCCGCTGACCGGTCGAGCCGATCATCATCGGCATCGGCTCCACTCGACGCGACGGCGGCAGGAGGATGCACTCGTCGATGTCGAAGTGGGGACCGTGATGCGTCACCGTCTCGCCCGCGATGAGCCGCCTGATGATGTGGAACGCCTCCTCGAAGCGCGACACACGATCACCGAACGGCAAGCCGAGCGCACGGAACTCCGTCTCGTTCCACCCCGCGCCGACTGCGAGCACGAGCCGCCCGTTCGACACCTCGTCGACGGTCCAGGCGAGCTTCGCGAGCATCGGCGGCGAGTGGAACGGAAGCGCTGCCACGAACGGCGCGATCGTGATCCGTGTCGTCACGGCGGCGATGGCGGCGAGCTGCGTCCATGCCTCCCACGGCCCGCGTGCGGCGGTCCCGCCGCTGTCGCGGTACAGGAAGTGGTCACCGATCCAGAGCGAGTCGAAGCCGGATTCCTCCGCGAGCACCGCCATCCGGCGCAGCTCGTCCCAGCGCACGACGCGCTCGACCTCGGGCAGCTGCACACCGATCTTGCGCGGACCTGTCGTCACCCGCTCAGGATGCCAGCTTCTCCCCGTCGCGACCGGGCTGGCCCGCCTCCGGCTCGGACTCCTGCACCTTGTCGTCGTCCTGCGGCTCGGAGCACCCGGCGCGCACCGCTTCGAGCTGCGCGGCGAACGCCAGCCCGATGAACAGTCCGAGCGCGATCACGAACGACCAGAGGGCGAGGCCGACGACGCCGGCGAGCGGCCCGTACGTGTCGCCGAACGTGTCACCTTGGTCCCAGAAGAACTTCAGTGCCGTGGTCGACACGAGCCAGAGGAAGGTTGCGATCGCCGACGCGACGACGAGCCAGGATGCAGACGGCTGATGCCGCCTCGGCGAGTGCTTGAAGATGAACGCGAACCCGATGACGGCGAGCGCGGAACCGATGAGGATCCGCGCAACCGACCACATCCACTCCGGCCCGCCGAGATCGAAGTCGCGCAGCACGCTCGGGCGCACCTCGAACAGGACGAAGAGCACGATCGCGAGTGCGAAGTACGCAGTGAACAGGAGTGCGGCCCGCCCGTACTTCGCAACGGTCTGTCGATCCTCCTCGACGCCGTAGATGCGGTTCGCGCCACGCTCGATCTGGCCGAACAGCGTCACGCCCGAGATGAACATCGCGATCAGGCCGATGATGAGCGGCAGCGGTCCGTTGCTGGACGACGTGTCGTCGCCCTGGCTGATCGCCGCGGTCAGGATCTCGCCCGTCGGACCCGGGCTGACGTCGACGAGGAAGTCGACGATGGAGTCGTGCAGCGACCCCGCGCCCGTGAGCGAGGCGAGGCCGACGACGGCGATGATCCCAGGGATGATCGTCAGGATCAGCGCGAACGCGAGCGACCGTGCGTGACTGGTCCCGTCGGCCGCGCGGAAGCGCAGGATCGAGTCCCCGAGCAGCCTCTTGAACCGAGCACGCCGGAGCGTCTCCGCCGCATCGTCACCCGTCAGCTCCCAGGTCTCGGGAACGAGTTGTGCGGTGCTCACCGGCCGACTTGCCGCTCGGCGGCCGCGACACCGGTGTCGATCGCCGCGTCAGTCGTCACGCAGGAGTAGTGCCCATCACGGATGAGCTCCCAAACACGCGCGGCGTTTCGGCGACCCTCCTGACTGGGTACCTTCGCTCGCGTGCCGGTGCTGATCGCTCTCGTCGTGGCCACGGTGGTCAGCGCGACCCTGCTGGGCGTCCTCACCACGACGCGCCGACACCACCACCCGGGCGACGACCCCGGCAACGTCCACGGCGACCCAGCTCGCGTCGGCGCAGCCCTCGCCGAGCACTCCCGGCTGAAGCGGTTCCTGCTCGAACGTCGGGACCCACAGGCCGAGACCGGTCTGCTGCTGACGGTCGCGATCGTGTTCGTCGCAGGTGCGATCGTCGCGATCGGCGCTCTGCTCCTGATGGTCCGCAGCCAGTCGGGCTTCGCCAGTTGGGATGGTGCTGCGGCGCGGTTCGGTGCCGAGAACGCATCATCGGGCGCGACGGCAGTGATGGAGCAGGTGACGAGGCTCGGCAGCAGCGGGTTCGCGATCGTGCTCGCCGTCGCCGTCGGCGTGCACTCGTACGTCCGGCGACGTCGTCTCACCGGGTTGATGTACCTGCTCACGACCGTGGTCAGCACGGTTGCGGTCAACAACCTCGTGAAGTTCATCGTCGACCGGCCGCGGCCGAACCTCGCCCGGCTCGTCAGCCACGCCGGCTCGTCGTTCCCCTCGGGACACGCCGCGGCCGCAGCTGCGACGTACGCCGCAGTCGCACTCGTGCTCGGACGCGGGCGGAGTCGCAGGGTCAAGGGCGCGCTCGTGACGGCAGCGGCAGGCATGGCGGTTGCGGTGGCGGCCAGTCGCGTGCTGCTCGGCGTGCACTGGGTCACCGACGTCATCGCCGGGACAGCGATGGGGTGGGCGGTCTTCGCCGTGTGCTCCGTCGCGTTCGGCGGGAGGGCGCTGGAGTTCGGCCGCCCGGTCGAGGAGGCGCAACGCGCCGCCGACGACGTCGCCGCAGCGCACGCATCAGGGGCCCGTCTCGGCGAGCAGGTGTCGCCGTGACGCGCGTGGCGGTGGTGGCGCACAACGGCAAGACGCTCGGCGACGGCCTCGGCCGGCTGCGCGACGTCCTCGCCGAGCGCGGCATCCACGACCCCCTGTGGTTCGAGGTCCCGAAGAGTCGCAAGCTCCCCGGGCGGATCCGCGACGCGGTAGATCAGGGCGCCGAGCTGCTGCTCGTCTGGGGCGGCGACGGGTCGGTGCAGCGCGCCATCGACACCGTCGCCTCCTTGGGCGCGAGGAAGCGCGAGAAGATCACGATCGCGATCCTTCCCGCAGGCACCGCGAACCTGCTCGCCAACAACCTCGGCATCCCCATCGACCTCGATCAGGCCGTCGAGGTCGCGTTCCACGGCGGCGAGCGCGTGCTCGACGTCGGGAAGATGAACGGCGAGCACTTTGCGGTGATGGCGGGCATGGGCATGGACAGCCTGATGATCCGCGACGCCGACAGCGGGCTCAAGGACCGCTTCGGCCGAGCGGCGTATGTGTGGACGGGCGCACGTGCGGTGCGACGGGCGCCGTTCGCGACGAAGGTGCGGATCGACGGGCACGTGTGGTTCGACGGGGACGCGAGCTGCGTGCTCATCGGCAACGTCGGCCAGATCCTCGGCGGCGTGAACGCATTCGAGCGGGCGAAGACCGACGACGGCCTGCTCGACATCGCCGTCATCACAGCGGAGGGCGCGGTGCAGTGGGCACGGACACTCGCTCGCGCCGCCTTCGGCCACGCGGACAAATCGCCGCTCGTGCGCGTGACGCAGGCGAAGAAGATCGACGTGACGACGACGAAGGCGATGCCGTACGAGATGGACGGCGGCGTCCGCCCGAAGGCGAAGGAGCTGAAGGTGCGCGTCGTGCCGGCGGCGATCACCGTGCGCGTCCCTGCGGTGTGATGGTCGCGCGAACCCGAGTGAGGCGACCGGTGCGTCAGGTCTCGGTGGCGCGCACCCGGCGCGGAAGGAACGCAGCGCCGACCAGCGACATCACGCCGGCGACCGCGTACGCGGTGCCGTAGCCGCCACTCGCATCCCGGATCGCCCCGAGCACGTACGGACCCGCGGCCGTCCCGACGAACGCGACGAACTGCGAGCGGCTGAAGATCTGCGCGTAGTCGCGCGGCCCGAACTCCTGGCCGATCAGCAGCGGGTGCAGCATCAACAGGTTGCCGACCGTCGCACCGAACAGCACGATCCCGGCGAGCAGCAGCGCAGTCGAGCCGAACGCGGCGATCGCCGTGAGGGCGATGGCCTGCAGGAGCGCGCAGCCGAGCGCGAGGTGCGCCATCGACAGCCGAGCCGCGAGCTGCCCCCCGGCGAGGCGCGCGACGACGCTCGTGCCGGCGAGCACTGCGGTCGCGAGCGTGGCGGTCGACGTCGACGTGCGCTCCTCGACGAGCTTGACGAGTTGCTGGATGCCGCCGACCTGTGCAGCGAGGATCAACGTGTACGCGATCGACACGGTGATGAAGAAACGGCTGCGGATCGCGTCGCGCAGCGCGACGCTGAAGTACTCCCGCGGCGGCCCCGCCGACGTGCGGATGCCGTCGGGCTCCCAGCCGAGCGCCTGCGGGTGCGGCCGCATGAACAGCAGCGTCACGGGCACGATCCCGACGAACCAGATCAGCGCGAGGTACTTCGACGAGTCCTCGAGCCCGTTGCGGTCCATCAGCCACTTCGCGAACGGTGTGATCAGTACGCCGCCGACGGACAGCCCGGTACTCGCGATCGAGAGCGCGACCGAGCGCTTGACGTGGAACCAGCGCGTCACGACGGTCGCCGCCGGGACCAGCCCCGCACACGTGTGTCCGAGCGTCAGCACGACGTAGACCGCGTAGACGTGCCAGACCTCGGTCACCTGTCCGAGCAGCAGCAGCGCGATCGCGCCGAACACCGCGCCGGCGAGGACCACGATGCGCACGTCGTGACGCGCGATCTGCCTCGCGACGATCAGGCCGAAGACGCCCCCGACGAAGAAGAAGACCGCGACGGCACCGGAGATCTGGCCGACTCGCCACACCTCTCCCCCGTCCGAGCCGTCGTGCTCGCGGACGAGGACGGTCAGGTACGCAGCGAGCCCGTAGAAGCCGAGGCCGGACGTGACGGTCAGGCAGACGAAGGCCGCCCCGACGACACGCCATCCAGGGAACGTCGGCGCCGGACCCTCGCGCGCGACGACGTCAGGCTCCACGACCGAGTCCACGACGAGAAACGTACGCGCGCCCGCGCAATGTTGCGTTCATCGGAGGCGGCGGTGCGCTCGCCTCCGCAGCAGTTGCGCGAGGCGGATTAGCTTGCGGCGATGGTTGCTCCCGGTTCGATCCTCGGCACGCGCGTCCTCCGCACGGAGGACCCCGAGCTGCTCCTCGGCGCCGGCCGCTACGTCGCCGATCTCCGGCTCGAGGGCGCAGTCCACGCGACGTTCGTGCGATCCGAGATGGCGAACGCGACCATCACGAGCATCGACACGAGCGACGCCGCCGCCGCGCCCGGGGTGGTCGCCGTGCTCACGGCGAAGGATCTCCCGATCGAGCCGTTCCACGGGTTCGTGAAGGTGCACGACGACTTCGCCCGCCCGCCGCTCGCGATCGACCGCGTCCGCTTCGTCGGCGAGGCGATCGCCGTGGTGCTCGCAGAGACCGCGGCGCAGTCACGCGACGCAGCCGACCTCGTGATCGTCGACTACGACGCGCTCCCGGCGGTGGTGCGGCCCGAGGACGCGCTCACCGAGGGCGCACCGGTGATCATCGAGTCGCACGGCAGCAACATCGCGCTCGCCGTCACCGATCCCGTCAACGACGCGATCTTCGGGGATGCGGACGTCGTCGTGCGCGGCCGCTACGTCAACCAGCGCATGGCAGTTGCGCCGATCGAGCCGCATGGCGCCGCCGCCGCGCCCGAGGCCGACGGGCGGCTCACGATGTACGGATCGACGCAGATGCCGCACCTCCTCCACCAGCTCCTGTCACGTGCGCTCGGCGTCAGCCGCAAGGACGTGCACGTGATCACCCCGCACGTCGGCGGCGGATTCGGCGGGAAGGCGGGGCTGTACGTCGAGCAGGCGATCGTCGCCGCTGCGGCGCGTCACCTGGGGCGCCCGGTGACGTGGATGTCGACCCGCAGCGAGGACATGCTGTCGCTCGGTCACAGCCGCGCGCAGATCCAGTACGCCGAGCTCGGCTGCAAGCGCGACGGCACGTTCACCGGTCTGCGCGTTCGCCTCGTCGGCGACGCCGGCGCGTATCCCGGGATCGGCGCGTTCCTGCCGACGGGGACGAAGCGGATGTCGAACGGCACCTACCGGTTCGACGCGATCCAGTTCGACGTCGTCGTCGCCGTCACGAACACGACGCCGACCGGCGCCTATCGCGGTGCCGGGCGGCCGGAGGCGACTGCGCTGCTCGAGCGACTCGTCGACCAGGCCGCGATCGAGCTGAAGATCGATCCGATCGAGCTCCGCCGCAAGAACCTGCTCGGCGACGACGTGTTCCCGTTCACGACGCTGACCGGCATCACCTACGACAGCGGCGGCTACCTGGCGCCCCTCGAGAAGGCGGCGCTCGCCGCCGGGTACGACGACCTCCGCCGTGAGCAGGCGGCGCGACGCGAGCGCGGCGAACGCATGCTGATGGGCATCGGCGTGGCTGCGTACGTGGAGATCACCGCGGGCGGCGGGTCGAGCGAGTACGGGTCGGTGCAGGTGCACGACGACGGCTCCGCCACCGTGATGGCCGGGACGTCCGCGCACGGGCAGGGTCACCAGACGGCGTACGCCATGATCGTCAGCGACCAGACGGGGATCCCGGTCGACCGGATCCGACTCGTGCAGAGCGACACCGACCTGGTCCGTAGCGGCGGCGGCACCGGCGGGTCACGCTCGTTGCAGCTCGGCGGGTCCGCGGTGCACCGCGCGACGGAGGTACTCGTCGACAAGGCGAAGCACCTCGCCGCGCACCTTCTCGAGGCGGACGTCGCGGACGTCGTCGTCGACACCGCGGCCGGCACGATCGGGGTCGCCGGCGTCCCTGCGAACGCGCTCGACTGGGCGACGCTCGCCGCGGCCGCGGCGGACGCGCCCGAGGGCGTGGTCGACCATGCCGACGGCACGCTCGGCCTCGCTGCGCAGCTCGACTTCGACCAGGGCGACGCGACGTTCCCGTTCGGCGCGCACATCGCGGTGGTGGAGGTCGACCGCGACACCGGGCGCGTCGAGCTACTCCGCCACGTCGCCGTCGACGACTGCGGGACCGTCCTCAACCCGCTGCTCGTCGAGGGTCAGCAGCACGGCGGTGTCGCCGCCGGCGTCAGCCAGGCGCTCTACGAGGCGATCCACTACGACAGCGACGGCAACCCGCAGACGGGCAACTTCATGGACTACGCGATCCCGTCCGCAGCGGAGTTCCCGAGCTTCGAGGTGCACAGCACGGAGACGCCGACGCCGCTCAACCCGCTCGGCGCGAAGGGCATCGGCGAGGCAAGCACGATCGGCAGCACGCCCGCGGTGCAGAACGCCGTGATCGATGCGCTCGCGCACCTCGGGGTCCGGCACATCGACCTCCCCTGCAGCGCGGAGCGTGTGTGGCGCACGATCCGCGACGCGGAGGCGGGCACTCTCGCCGACCCGTGGAGCGAGCCTCCTGCGATCTTCGCGACGCTGTCGCAGGGTCAGGCCGCGGACGAGGAGGGGCAGAACGCGGCAGAGGGCATCTGACCGCTGGGGGCGAAGGGCGAAGGGCGAAGGGCGAAGGGCGAATCGTGTGAGCAAAGCGCGTTCGCGATTCAGAATTCGATGTGTGGGCTCACGCCGCCTGGGCCGGAAGTCAGGGCGCCTGAGTCGGCGTGACCTGGCTGCCGCCGGCGCCCGTGTCGGTGTTGACCGGCTCCTGCGGCTGGCCCGGCACGGCCGAGCCGCTCACGGAGGTCACTTCCGTCTGGTCGACGCCGTCGTCCATGTCGTCGTGGTCATCGGAGCCGCACCCGGCGCCGGCGACCGACAGCAGCGCTGCCGCGGTGACCGCGAGAAGGCGGAAGTTCAGGCGAACCCTGTACGAGGTCGAATGGGATGCGAGACGTTCGTTGCGGTGCGACATGCGCCGGTGACTACCCGTGGACGCTGCTCACCAAACGACTCCGAATGTGACCGATCCGCGTCAGAACGCGGCGACGCCCGTGTCCCACATGATCGGGACGAACGCGAGCGCAAGCCCGAGCGGGATGAGCGCCAGGGCAGACTTGCCGCCGCGGCGGGTGCGGCCGCCGTACTTCCACGCGTCGCCGATGGCGGCGATCACGAAGCAGATGATCGCGGCGAGGTAAAAGAAGAAGGAGATCTCTGGATCCATGGTTGAGTGCTCGCTTTCGAGGAGGAAGTGGTCGACGCCGTGCGGGTGTGCGTCGTCGACTCAGGTGAGCAGCAGAACCAGGATGATGATCACGATCAGTGCGCCGAGTCCGATGTACATGGGTCATCACTACCCGCGACCACCTCTGGTGAGACATCGCCGCCAGTGGGTGACGGTCACCCGCGTGTCGCTGCGCCGATGCCGTGCACGCCGCAGCGGCGCATCGCCATGAGGGCGAGCGTGCGCGCGACGTGGGTGACGTCGCAGATCGCGACCTGCTCGCGCGGCGCGTGCGCGTGCTTCACGTCGCCCGGGCCGTAGTGCAGCGACGGGATCCCGCCGATGCGCGTGTAGAGCCGCAGGTCGCTCCCCCACGGACCAGCCCCGGGCACCGGCGCAGTTCCGGCGCCACCGCGGGCGTCCACCGCGGCCGTCTGCACCTCGCCGAGCAGCGGATGCGCGGGCGGCAGCCGGCCGCTCGCGAACTGCCCGCCGACCCACTCGACCGTCGGCGGGTTCGCGCGCAGCCGCGGGTCGAACGTCGCGGCCTCGGCGACCGCAGCGACGAGCTGGCGGCGCGCCTCGTCGGGGTCCTCGTCGACGATCACGCCCATCCGTCCCTCGGCGACGAGCAGATCCGGCACCGAGCTCGGCCAGTCGCCGGCGTGCACCGTGCCGATCGAGATCGGGTACGGGCAGGCCACGCCGGCGAACAGCGCGTCGCCGTTGCGGTTGCGCCGCGTCTCGAGATCCTCGATCGCACGCAGGAGCGGGTACAGCGCCTCCACCGCGCTCACCCCCTCGTGGCGGACGCTGCCGTGCGCGGCGCGTCCGTGCACCGTCAGGCGGAACGTGAGCGCACCTGCGTTCGCCACCACGATCTTGCCGCTCGTCGGCTCCGGGATGATCGCGCAGTCGCCACTGTGGCCGCGCACCAGCGTCGCGAACGCCCCGAGCCCGCCGTCCTCCTCGCTCACCACGGTGTGCACCGCCAGCGGACGCGCGAGCTCGACGCGGTTGGCGCGCAGCGCATGGAGCGCGACCAGCACCGACGCGAGGCCGCCCTTCATGTCGCAGGCGCCGCGCCCGTGGAGCACGTCGCCGTCGATCGTCGCGCTGAACGGATCTGCCCCGTCCCACTTCGCGACGTCGCCGGTCGGCACGACGTCGACGTGCGCCTGCAGGATCAGCGCCGGGCGAGCGCCGTCGCTCGTGCCGGCGTCGGGGCAGCGTGTCGTGCCGACCACGCCGTAGCCCTCGATCCGCGGTGCCTCGGTCCCCGGGAATCGCGGATCGGCCCGGAGCGCGTCGAGGTCGAGCTTCCAGACGTCGGTGTCCATCTCCGCCTCGCGCAGACGCGCGACGCACGAGTGCTGCAGCTCCGACTCCGCGTCAGTTCCCGTGATGCTGGGGACCCGGACGAGGTCGACGAGCAGCGCGGCGACCTCACGCTCGTCGATCGAGGCGAGGACGCGCGCCTCCACGTCGCTGATCATCGGACTTCTGCGTGCGGAGGGTCGGCGCTCAGCCCGCCGACAGGACCGTGTGGATCCGGCCGAGACCGTCGACGATCGCAGTCCGCTGCGTCTCGTCGAGCACCCCGTACGCCGGCGCGACGATGCGATCGGTGAGCGCCTCCGCCTCGAGCATCGCCCCGTGCGTGGCGTCGGTGATCTCGGGCGCGTCGGCCTCCGTCCAGCCGAACATCTTGATGTCGTTCGGGCGCTTCACGAAGTGCGCCGTCTTCGACTCGACGCCGACGGCGCGCAGCGCGACGAGGTGAGCGCTGCCGCGGTACTCGCGCAGTGACGCGAGGAGCTGCATCGCCCGCCCCGGGACGTCGTCGACGAGCGGCTCCGCCTTGAACCCGGCATAGAGCGCGAGGCCGGTGGCGTCCGCGGCGTCGTTCACGGCGTCGGCCGCGGAGACGAACGCGTCGAGCCCCTCGACGTCGCTCAGCCGGTTGCGTCCGTGGAGCGCGCAGCAGGCCATGTACTCACGGCCCGCCTCGCGTGGCGGGAGGATCTGCCGGCCCGCGTTCCACGCCTTCACGATGATCGCGGGGTTGAAGTAGCCGAACGCGGCGCGCACCACCGACGCCTCCACGTCGCCCAGCACACCGCCGCGGCCGAGCACGTAGAACTGCAGCGGGTCCAGCCCGAGCTCTCCGCCGCGTGCGAGGGTCGCGGGTGCGAAGTAGTACGCCCACCCGTTGTTGGCGATGATGGGGCTTGCCGCAGCGATGAGCTCGTCGTCGTTCACGTCCGGAGACTACGCACCGGCGGCGACCCCGTCGTGCGCCGGACCGGTCGGCGCGGCGAGTCGGGTCAGCGCCCGCTCGCGCCGGCTGTGTCGAGGACGAGCTGGGCGAAGTCGGCACCGGCACGGCTCGCATCGACGGGCACGAACGCAGTGCCGCGCTGTGACGCCGACGGATCGAGGAAGCCGGTGACCTCGAGGCCGGTCTCGTCCGAGCCCTGCGCGGAGAAGCGGCGCACGCTTGCGTCGGTGAGCCTGCACATCGACACGACCGGCGCGCCGCTGGCATCCGTCGCCCACACGAGCCACGTCGGCGTGAGCACGATGCCCGTCGTGTGCGGCCGGCGCCGCGGACCGACGAGCCATCGGCGCTTCAGCGGGGTCGACTCCGTCCGGCACACCTTCAGCACGTCGAGCAGCACGATGTCGAGCTCGTTGCGGCTGAGTGTGGCTCTGATCGCATCCAGCAGCGGCCGGTCGAGCTCCTCCAGCTCCACGATGCGCGACGTGCGGGAGAAATCGGCCATGCGCGAAGTCTGGCAGAGCAACCCCCCGTCGCCACCGAACCGTCGTGACGGCGAAGCGGCCGCCGACCGCTGTCGTCAGATGGCGCTCTGCCGCTCACACACGACAGACGTCGGCTCACGCGCTGGCCGCACTGTCAGGTCGCGTCGACGGCGGGGAGGATCGCGTAGCCGGCTTCGACGTCGTAGACGTGATGGACCGGGTCGTGGAGCAGGTAGCGGGCGAAGCTGTCGACGGTGAACCGCGCGCCGTCGCTGCGGTTGCCGGTGCGCTGCCACTGCTCGGGCTCGACGGAGTCGAACCGCGCCGCCAGCGCCTCGGCGGCGTACTCGAGATCGGCCAGCACCGTTGTCGGGTCCTGCTCGTCGTAGCGGTCCTCCAGCGCGGTCTGGTCCTGGTCCCAGTTCGCGAACTGCGGGTCGTCCTCCTCGAGCATCAGCCGGAGGCGCTCGTCGAACAGCCGGAACACGTCGCGTACGTGGCACCCGTACTCGAGCGCCGACCACTGGCCGGGCGCCGGCCGCGTCCGGACTGCGGGATGCGCCAGCTGGACCTTCCACTCCCGCGCGTTGGCGCGCACCGCAGTGCCGGTCGCCGTCGCGTCGACGCTCGCCGCATCGAACCCGCAGTCGGGGCACGGGCGCCCGAGGACCCACGTCCAGTTCTTGGTGTCCGGCACGATCGTCATGGGCCGACGGTAGCCAGCCCGGCGACGTCGCTCTTGCCGCATTTGCCGCCGTACTCCCCGGCCCGTACTCACCGTTCCGAGCGGACGCCTGTCGCGGATTGAGTAGCCCTTGCTCAGGCAACGATCGCGTCGCAGACAGAAGATGTGATCATGAACGAACACGCGTCGCGACCCGATCCGGACCTCCTCCCGGTGGGCGGCGTGTCGCTCCAGTTGTTCGCCCGCATCAGCCGCGAGCTGGCGGCGTTCCGGTACGACTCCACGGCGGCGACGAGGCTCGCAGAGCTGCACGGCGTCGCGCCAGGTGCGTGGCCCGCGGCGGCGGCGACATGGGGTCGCAGGCTCCGGGAGAACGCGAGCGTCGCCGATGAGTTCCGGGCGGCTTCGGCGACACGTGACCTGTCCCTGCGGCGCCATGTTCTGACACGCTGCATCCACGGCGCCATGCCAACATGCGTGCGTGCAGGCGGCTCCCTCCACCGGCTCGTGGCCGTTCGTCGGCCGGCGACGTCACGTCGACGACATTTGGGCCCTCGCCACCGACTCCGCGTGCGGCGGAGTGCTGCTGACGGGCGAGGCCGGCGTCGGCAAGACGCGCCTGGCGGACGAGGTGCTCGCCGAGCTGCGTGCCGAGGGCTGGTCGACGCTGCGCGCCGTCGCGACGCCGGCGGGGCGGACGACCCCGTTCGGCGCCGTGGCACACGCGATCCCGCCGGACGCGGTCGAGCCAGGCGTCCCGCTGGACCCGATGCGGATCTTCCTCGCGCTGCGCGGCGACGAGGTCGCGACATTCGGCCGCCGCACCGTCGTCATGATCGACGACATCCAGTTCCTCGACGACGCGACCTTCACGCTCGTCACGCAGCTGCTGTCGGCCGAGCTCGTGTTCGTCGTCTGCACCGCACGCACCGGCACGCCGATGCCGCCGAGCGCTGACAGTCTGGTGCGCGCGTTCAACCTCCGCCGCGCCGACATCACCGACCTCGCCGAGGAGGACGTCCTCGGAACGGTCGAACACGTCCTCGGCTGCAAGGTCGATCCGGGGACTGCGCATGCGCTGTGGACCGTGACGAAGGGGAATGCCCTCTACGTGCGCGAGCTGCTCCTCGGCGCGATCGAGGCAGGCGCGGTCGTCCGTCCGTCGTCGGGGCTCGCGCGGTTGAGCGGGGACGCGTAGACGTCGCGACGCCTGGTCGAATTCGTCGGGGAGCGACTCGACTCGATCGCCGCCGATCAGTCCGAGACG
>Ga0136611_10000802_pt1 | contig 21089 bp, 23 predicted proteins | sample AntDrymUQ2232306_2_FD_106645 | JGI IMG/M metagenome (GOLD analysis project Ga0136611, IMG submission 106645) | Polar desert sand microbial communities from Dry Valleys, Antarctica - metaG UQ223 (23.06) | ecosystem: Environmental > Terrestrial > Soil > Desert | place: Antarctica: Dry Valley...
AAACCCGTCCCTACCCGTGAACCCGACGCGCGGCACATTCACTGTGGTTCACACCTCAGAATGACAAAGATTGGTCGCTCTGACCCTCGTGACCTGTTGCCCACGTCCCACGTCCCACGTCCCGTCAATCCGACAGCACGGTGCCTTCGCAGGTAATCAGATTCAGGTGTTGGCCGATGACTGGGCCGACGACACGGATGAACGCAATGTCGGCAGTTCTATACATAGACATTATTATCGTTTGAATCGATGGTCCGAAATACCGCGATCGTGAAACACTAACGGATTTCAGGTGGTCGCGAGCTCGGTGTACACGACGAGACGCCGGTCATAGGAACGTGAGGAGCGATCGAAGATGCCCTCACAGGTGATCAGATTCAATCGTGATTTGACTGAGTTTCCGAAAATCTGGTCAAGCGGTGCGTCATCCGCGGGATATGACGCCTTTTCAGTGACGACGAAGCGCAGTTCCTCGCCATCCTGGTTCACGACGAAGACCTCGTCGCCAGGGTTAAGGTCCTCCAGCTTGAAAAAGACCGCAGGGCCGGTCTCCGAATCGAGATGACCGGCGACAACAGCGTTGCCCGGAGTTCCCGGTGATGTGCCTGGCTCGAACCACGCGACATTGCCATAGTTCACTGGAACACCCATCTGCCCCTGCTCGTTGCTGCCAACCCACTCGACGGTGGTGTCGACGCCGATTTTTGGAATTCGGAGGCGTACTGGCGCGGCGGTTTCCACGATCGCCCGCGGTGTTGGGAGGATCAATGGTGTGGTCGTTGCTGGGATCGACGTCGCCGTAGCGGTCGCGGCGGCTGAGGGCTGCGTGTCATCGTCAGTTGGTTCAGCTTCGGCATCGTCAGATGCCGGGTGTGTTGCCGTCGCCGCTGGCTGGGTTGCACGCGGAGTTGAGACATCTCCGGTTGAAGAGGTCCCTGTCGGGCTTACCTCGGTGGACGAGGACGAGCCACACGCTGCCAGAAGTAACGTCAGTGTGGCGATCATAACTGCAAAGAATGATGATGTTCGACGGATCATAGCGGTTTCTACCTCGATACTCTGAGATTTCGGAGGACAATACATATTTGTGGGCATGGAAACGGGGCGGCCTGTCCGCCCCGTTTCGTCAACTCACGCGATCATTGTAGCTGATGCGTGGTTACTTGCGAGTGGGGGATCCACCACCGGAACCAGTGACGCGGGGAGCAAAGCGGTAGGTACCGCCGCCACCAGTCGCTGGCAAGGTTGTGGTCGGGCTGGTTGGCGCGCCGCCGCCGGTCGCTGCCGGAATCCAAGGACCAACGATGACGAGTACTTCGTCCGGTGTGCGTGGTGTTGCGAACGCGGCCGGTGAGAAGAGGTCGGTGCCTGGAGCGACGAGGTCGGCGAGAGCCGCCGCATGCTCAGCCTCATTGGCATGGATCTGGAGCGCTGCCGTCAGCACGTCAAGGTTCTCAATGGAACCAGCAGCGCCGTGGTAGGCGCTTGCGCCGACTGCCTCAACGGTCTGGAAGAAGGCAACGATCTCAGCCGGGTCGGTCGGGACGCCGGAGAAGTCAAAGGCTGGCTTGGAGACCGGGGTGCCGCCGAGCTGCTCAATGGTCGCGGTGATGGCGGCAACGTGCTCTGCCTCGTGGGCACCGAACGCCTCGAAGTAGACAGCGGCGCGGCCTGTGAGGACACCGGCGGAATTGATCGCGGCGTAGGCGTCGTTCTCAAGATACTCGAGGGTCAGGGCGTAATTCAGGATGTCAAGGTCGCTATCGAGCGGCGCGGCAGACGCGGTCTGCAGGAAGAGCTTGCTGAAGCCTTCCGAGCTGTTCGTGAACGCGCCACCGAAGGCACTGGCGAACAGGGTCGCGACGCCTGCGGCGGCCGTTCCCTTGAACATGGTGCGGCGAGTCATGGAGCGCGTCAGGATTCGATCAACTGGTCGTGACATTCGGGCTGTCCTTTCAAGGTCAAAGGTTCTGGGACGTAGGTTCCAGATCGTAGAAGTGACGTAGCGCGTTACGAGCCGATCAGCGGCGTGACCGCGTCAAGGATCGCCTGCGGTTCGGTGGCATCCGGGAAGGCGGACGGGACCGGGTTGCTTTCCGGGTCGATCAGAACGCGAATGATGGCGGCATGGTTCGCCTCAGTCTGGACGATTGCGCCAGCCGTGGTGAGAATCGACTTGTCCACGATCTCGCGTCCGGCACCGTTATAGGCGGCGACGCCAGTCTCTTCGAGAACCTGAGCGGCACCCAGGATGCCTTCGGCGGTCGTCAGGTCGCCCAGCAGATCGAAGTTGTACGACGGAGCGGCCTCGACGGGAGTTCCACCAGCGGCGGAGATCGCATCGGTCAGCGCGGCAACGTGAGCAGTCTCGTGCTCGCCGATCACCATGAAGTAGGCAGCTGCATCGCCTTCGAGAACGCCCGCTGCGTTCATCTCAACGTAGAAGGCGGCTTCCAGATGCTCAAGTGTGAGCGCGTAGTTCAAAACTTCCAGGTCGTCCGCGAAAAATGGTGCTGCCACTCATGTCTCCTCTGTTGTCGTCCGATTACCATAAATCAGGGCATGCCTCTGACGCCCCTGAGAGCGTCGAGGCACATTCGGTGCCACCGAGTGGTGGGCCGAATGCGTCTATCCGCATCTGGCACTAATACGAAGGAGCTATGCGGTTGGATGACTATAGGCTAAGGAAGTCGTGAATCCCGCGTATCGTGTCGCTTGCGCGACACGACAGGACGGGCGGAGCGAAGCACAACCAGCGGTCTTATTCACGACACGAAGGTCGTTGCCTGACGTCGCTTAGCGATGGTCTTTGGCATCGACAGGCGTGACGATTGGATGAATCGAGACGAGTCCGTCCACGTCGATGGACCATATGCGCAAACCGCCGAACGGCACATCGTGTTCACGCAGCAGTGCCAGCGTCTCGGTTGCCATGCCGTCTGGAACGTAGATGAAGAAATGTGGCGCGCCGGAGTCAGCGTGCATCTTCGTCATGGCTGCATATTCGCGCCACTTGGAGACAAGGTGCGCACCAACCTCGACCTCGACCTCACCCAGCTCCGCCACCTGTCCGGTGTCTGCATCGACAATGACGATGTCCGGGAACGCCTCGCCCTGCGCTGACATGACGGAGCGTTGAGGCGTCGGTGTGTTCGTGATCGTAACGTAGCTCGTCGCCCAGTCGGTCTGGTCTGGGAACGGGTAGCGAGTCTTTGCGATGAGATCGACGACTGCATCGTGGTATTCAGGAGCTATGGGTGAAACTGACATCTGGCCTCCATAAGGTTCGCGCAAGGCGCCGCGACTACATGTTAACTGACATCGATCCGCGACGCGATTTCCAATTTCGTTGACAGAACGTGTTTCGCTTGCTACCATCTGCGGACGACGATGATCGGAACGAGTATGCGTCGAAGCGATGTCCAGAGAACCGGCGGTTGGTGAAAGTCCGGTACAAGCGCTGACGCGGAATGGATCCGGGAGTCTTGCCCCGAACGGCTGCAAAGCCCAGTAGACGGCAACGGACGCTCCACCGTTATCTGGAGACGGCTATCGGACTTTCTGAGTCCCGTAGCTGATTGAGGTGGTCACCCCATCCCTCAACCCCCTCCTCTGCGAGGAGAGGGGGAGTCGGATTTTCGGGTGTCAACCAGGGTGGTACCGCGGGAGCTTGTGAGCCTCCGTCCCTGTATGGGATGGGGGTTTTTTGTTGTCCGCGAATTTGGTGACGAGTAATGGGTGACGAGTCGCAGCTCATCGCAGAAATTTGAGGGATCAATGGCTCGGGTGGAACTGATGGGCAAGCGATTAAGGACGTTGCGGGTAGTGGAGTTGAGCCGATGGCGTTGGCGACGCTCGGCTTAGGCTGGGACTCGCGCTCGGCAGATAACAGCAGCGGTTCGATCGCTCGGTTCAGAGGGACACAGAACGGACAACATCATGGTCATTGAAATGACTCAAGCGATTGCTCCGCCAGCGGCGGCAGCCACATTTACCGGCAGGCGGCGCTATTCGCTCTCGCTTGACGATGTTATGGAGTTGCGCGAGCAGGGGAATGTCATCCCGATCTATCGGGAACTGATGGGTGACATGGAGACGCCGGTGTCGGCGTACCTGAAGATCGCGAGTGGGCCATATTCGTTCCTACTGGAGTCGGTCGAGGGGGCCGAGCGGCTGGCACGTTACTCGTTCCTGGGGACCGACCCGTACCTGACGGTGCGGCTGGACAACGGCGTCGCGCACGCGAACCAACGGGGATACAAGCAGGCGATTCCGTACACCGACCCGCTGGTGGCGTTGCAGGGTTTCCTCGCGCCGTATCGGGCGGTGCATGTGCCAGGGCTGCCGCGCTTCCTGGGCGGCGCGGTCGGGTATCTGTCGTATGAGGCGGTGCGCTATTTTGAGGAACTGCCGGTTGCGGGGAACGATCCGCTTGGATTTCCTGACGGCGCGTACCTGTTCGTCGATACGATGGTCGTCTTCGACCACCTCGACCGCAAGATCAAGGTCGTGTCGCACGTGCACATCGACGACGACACGCCGATTGAGCGCTCCTACGCCGAGGCGATTGAGCGCATCGAGATGCTGGCGGAGCGGCTGCGCGGGGCGGAGCCGGAGGTGCCGGTCGGTTCCGGGCCACTCGATCCGATTCCGGTGCGCGAGCGAGCACGGCATAACATCGACCGCAATGTGTACGACAGGATGATCGAGCGGGCGAAAGAGTACATCGCGGAGGGCGACATCTTCCAGGTCGTGCTATCGCAGCGCGTTGAGGTCGATTCGAGCGTGCATCCGTTCACGCTCTACCGGGCGCTGCGGACGGTGAACCCGTCGCCGTTCATGTTCTACCTGCAGATGGGAGAGGAGCAGATCGTCGGGGCGTCGCCCGAGGCGCTGATCCGGCTCGATGACGGCATTCTGACGACCCACCCGATCGCCGGGACGCGGCGGCGTGGGCGCTCCGAGGAGGAGGATGTCGCGTTGGAGGCGGAGCTGCTGGCAGATGAGAAGGAGCGCGCTGAACACATCATGCTGGTCGATCTGGCGCGTAATGACATCGGTCGGGTGGCGGAGCCGGGAACGGTACGCGTGCCGGTGCTGCTGCGCACGGAGCGCTTCTCGCACGTCATCCACCTCGTGTCGCACGTGACCGGCTCGCTGCGCGCCGGGCTGACGGCGGTGGATGCGCTGCGGGCCTGCTTCCCGGCTGGCACCGTCTCCGGCGCGCCGAAGATCCGGGCAATGGAGATCATCGCCGAACTGGAGCCGGATCGACGCGGTTTCTATGCTGGCTGCGTCGGCTACCTGGCGTACACCGGTAACATGGACATGGCGCTTACCCTGCGCACGGTCGCCGTCCATGATGGCACGGTCTACATGCAGGCGGGCGGCGGCATCGTTCACGATTCGACCGCCGACTTCGAATACGTCGAAACGCTCAACAAGATGGGCGCGGCCATGCGGGCGTTGGAGGTAGCGGAGGAGCTTGAGGCGGAGAGTAGGCAACAGGCACCAGGCAACAGGCAAGAGGTGGTCGCTGAGCCTGTCGCCATTGGCGGTGGCGAATGATTCCAGACAGAAGTTCCACTGTTGCCCACTGCCTGGTGCCTGTTACTTGTCCCGCCACCGGAGGTGCCGCATGATTCTGCTGATCGACAACTATGACTCGTTTACCTACAACCTGTATCAGTATCTTTGCGAACTGGGCGCGGACGTGACGGTTGCGCGCAACGACAGAGTGACGGTGCATGAGGTTCGGAAGATGGCTCCAGAGCGGATAGTTATTTCGCCGGGGCCGGGAACGCCACAGGATGCGGGCGTCTCGATCGACCTGTTGCAGGAGCTGGCTGGGCAGATTCCGATGCTTGGTGTCTGCCTGGGGCATCAGGCGATTGGGGCGGCCTTTGGCGGGGATGTCGTGCGCGCGCCACAGGTCATGCATGGCAAGACCAGCGCGATTACGCATGACGGCAGCGGCGTGTTCGCCGGGTTGCCGAACCCGTTCACCGCGACGCGCTATCACTCGCTGATCGTCGATGAAGTGACGTTGCCGGACGAATTGGAAGTCACGGCCCGTTCGGAAGATGACACCATCATGGGTCTGCGTCACAGGCACTGCGAGATTCACGGCGTCCAATTCCACCCCGAGTCTATCCTGACGACGGGCGGGCATCATCTGTTGGCCAACTTCGTCGGAGCTGTCAGCCAGCAGCGTTCAGTAGTCAGCCCATTAGGATATTGATGATCTGCGTTTTGAACTGCTGACGGCTGTTCGCTGACAGCTGAAAACCACACGGAGGGACCGATGCTCAAGCCGCATATCCAGGCCATCGTCGAGGGGCAGACGCTCGACCGCGACGATGCCAGGCAGGCGATGGAAATCATCATGAACGGCGAGGCGTCGCCGGCGCAGATTGGCTCGCTGCTGACCGCGCTGCGGATGCGCGGCGAGACGGACGAGGAGCTGGCCGGGTTCGCCGAAGTCATGCGTGCCAAGGCCGTCATCGTGCCGCTCGACACGCATGAGGCGGTCGTCGACACGTGCGGTACTGGCGGAGACGGGAGCCATACCTTTAATATCTCGACGACAGCAGCGTTCGTCGTGGCGGGCGCGGGGGTAAAGGTTGCCAAGCACGGGAACCGGGCGATGACGAGTCGTTGCGGTTCAGCGGACGTGCTGGAGGCACTCGGTGTCAGGATCGAACTAGCTCCGGAACAGGTAGCAGAATGTGTCGAGCGAGCCGGGATCGGGTTCATGTACGCACCGGCCTTTCACCCGGCCATGCGCTTTGCCGGGCCGGTGCGCCGAGAGATCGGCGTCCGCACCGTCTTCAATCTGCTTGGCCCGCTGGTCAACCCGGCTGGCGCTCGCCATCAGGTCATCGGCGTGCCGAGTGCCGATGCAGCCAGTCGCCTGGCGCGGGTGTTGGGCATGCTCGGGTCGCAGCATGCGCTGGTGGTTCACGCCCACGAGGGGCTGGACGAGCTAGGCGTCGCCGGGCCGAGCACGATCGCCGAAATGTTGATGCGTGAGAGCGCCTGGGTGACGGCCTATGAGGTGACACCTGAACAGTACGGTCTTTCGCGCCACGAGCGCGAAGCTGTGCGGGGCGGGAGCGTTTCGGAGAACGTTTCGATCGTACACAGCATTCTGGGAGGCGAACAGGGCGCGCGCCGCGACATCGTGCTGCTCAACGCCGCAGCCGCGCTTTACGCCGCCAACGCGGTACCGAACATCACCGCAGGTATCCAGATTGCTGCCGAGTCGATCGACTCGGGCGAGGCGCGGGGACGGTTGGAAGCGCTCGTCTCTCTGACCGAGCGCATGGGTGCTGGCGCGGAACAGGCGGTGGCGTGAGATGACGGCAGGCACGACGACTGGAACGTATCTTGACCGTATCCTTGAAAACACGATAGCTGAACTCAAGGCGCGACAAGCGCAGATTGCGCTCGCAACGCTTGAGGCTGAGGCGCGGGCGATGCCAGCCGCCATCAGCATGACTGCGGCATTGCGACACAGTGGAGTCGCGATCATCGCTGAAGTGAAGCGTGCGTCGCCCTCGAAAGGGCCGATTGCTCCGGGAATCGTCGCGACTGAGGTGGCAGTGGACTACATCGCGGGCGGCACGTCCGCTATCTCCGTACTGACTGACGAGCGGTTCTTTCATGGATCGCTCGGCGATCTGAGGTCGGTCTCTACACTGGCGCACGATAGTGCGGTCCCAGTGCTCCGCAAGGACTTTGTAATCGACGTTTACCAGATTGCCGAGGCGCGCACTGCAGGAGCGGACGCGATCCTGTTGATCGTCGCGGCGCTCGCTGACGAGGCATTGCTCGAGCTTCACTCTGCCGCTGTTGATGCTGGAATGGACGCGCTGGTCGAGGTTCACGACGAAGCGGAACTCAACCGCGCACTGGCGGCTGGTGCGACGCTCATCGGCGTCAACAACCGCGACCTGCGGACATTCGAGGTTGACCTTGCGACGACCGAGCGGATTGCCGCGCTCGTGCCGCCGGAGGTGACGCTCGTTGGAGAGAGCGGCATCCGCACCCGCGCCGATGTCGAGCGGCTGGGCCGGGCCGGTGTCCACGCCGTGCTGGTTGGCGAGACGTTGATGCGCGCACCGGACCGGGCGGCAGCGCTGCGGGAGTTACTCCGATGAATGTTGAATCCGTCAGCGTGAAGATCTGCGGCATCCGGCAGCCGGAGCATGCCGTCGCTGCTGTCGAGGCGGGGGCGAACCTGATCGGCCTCGTCTTTTATCCGCCAAGCTCGCGTTTCGTGACGCACGATGAGGCGCGGGCGGTCGTCAACGTGCTCAATGGTGCAAACGTCAAGGTCGTCGGGCTGTTCGTAAACGAGTCGGCAGGCGAAATCAACCGCGTTGCCGACGAGGTAGGGCTCGATCTGATCCAACTCTCCGGCGACGAACCGACCGAGACATTCGGTGAGATCGAGCGACCCGTGATCGCCAGCGTTCGCGTCGATTCGTCGGGGAGTCACGATGAGGAAGGTCGATTCCAGCGGATCACTGGTGCGGCCACAGCCCCATACGCGGTGCTAATCGACGCGCACGTGCCCGGTATGTACGGCGGTACCGGCACGGTCGCCGACTGGTTCGTCGCCGCCGACTTCGCCAGTCGCTACCGGACGGTTCTGGCGGGTGGCCTGCGACCCGACACCGTCGCAGAGGCGATTCGCCGCGTCCAGCCGTTCGCCGTTGATGTGTCGAGCGGTGTGGAGACAGACGGAGTTAAGAACGTGGCAAAGATTCAGGCGTTTGTTGCGGCGGCGAAGGGGATAGTCGCACTAAGAACATGATGGTTGCGGCGTGGGAGGAACCTCACCGCAACTGTATAGATTGAGAGCACAGCATGGTAGCCACACACGAACCCACCACGATTCAAACGATGCCCGACGCGATGGGACGTTTTGGGGAGTTCGGCGGCATCTACGCGCCGGAGACGCTGATGCCGGCGGTCCGCGAGCTGATTGCGGCCTACGCTGCGATCCAGCGCGATCCTGAGTTTTCGCGCGAGCTGAAGCATCTGCAGCGTGTCTACATCGGGAGGCCGACGCCGTTGACGTTGGCGGAGAACCTGACGCACTTGTGGGGCGGAGCGCAGGTCTATCTGAAGCGGGAAGACCTGGCGCACACCGGCGCGCACAAGATCAATAACGCCATCGGACAGGCGCTGCTGGCGAAGCGGATGGGGAAGAAGCGCATCATCGCTGAGACAGGCGCGGGACAGCATGGAGTTGCGACGGCAACCGCCTGTGCGCTGCTCGGTCTCGACTGTATCGTCTACATGGGCGAGGTCGATGTGCAGCGTCAATCACTGAATGTGTTCAGAATGAAGCTGCTCGGCGCGGAGGTGCGGCCTGTCTCCAGCGGGTCGCGGACACTCAAGGACGCCATGAACGAGGCGATTCGGGACTGGGTAACGAACGTCGAGAGCACGTACTACCTGATCGGCTCTGTAGCGGGGATGCACCCGTACCCGATGATGGTGCGCGACTTCCAATCGGTCATCGGCATTGAAGCGAAGGAACAGATCGTTGCGGAAACTGGCAAGCTGCCGAAGGCGGTTGTGGCCTGTATAGGCGGTGGTAGCAACGCGATGGGTGCGTTCCATGCCTTCGTCCCGGAACGCGACGTGGCTCTGTTTGGTGCTGAGGCGGGCGGCCACGGCCTTGAGTCCGGTCAGCACTCCGCCAGCTTGACGGCGGGCCGTGTTGGGGTGTTGCACGGCTCGAAGTCGTACGTGCTGCAGGACGAGCATGGCCAGATCATCGAAGCGCACTCAATCTCCGCCGGCCTCGATTATCCCGGCGTTGGCCCGGAACTGGCCTATCTCAAGAGCAGCGGACGGCTCAATACTGGCGCAGTGACGGATCTTGAAGCACTGGAGGCATTGCAGCTGCTTTGCCGGACGGAAGGCATCATCCCAGCTTTGGAATCTTCGCACGCGGTGTACCTGGCGGAGTCGGTCGCACGTGATCTGTCGCCGGACGACTCGATTGTGATCAATCTGTCGGGGCGCGGCGATAAGGACATGCACACGGTTGCGGACGCGCTGGGAGTGACGCTGTAGGCTAACGGGTCGGTGGCGACGAATCGCCCTCACCCCCCAACCCCCTCTCCCAATCCTGGGAGAGGGGGAGTAAGGGTCACTGCGTTGTTCGGTCCGACGGCACATACCGTATGTCCAGATACTCCCCCTCTCTCAGGATTGGGAGAGGGGGTCGGGGGGTGAGGGCGATTCGTCGCCACCGACCCGTTAGCAAAGGACAACACACTCATGTCCACCATAACCACATTTACCCACCCCAAGCTTGCCAACGTCGCCGACACTCGGCTCACTCGGACGCTCGCGAAGACGATGGCGGAGGGACGCGCGGCACTGATCCCGTATCTGACGATCGGCTGGCCGGAACTGGGGGACACGGAGCGGATGGTCCCAGCGATGATCGCGGGGGGCGCGGACATCATCGAGTTGGGATTGCCGTTCTCGGACCCGATCGCGGATGGCCCGACGATTCAGTTGACGAGCCAGAAAGCGCTGGCGAACGGGGTGAACCCGGACTACGCGCTGGAAACGGCGAAGCGGTTGCGCGATAGCGGCGTTGAAGTGCCGTTACTCTTCATGGGATACTACAACCCGGTTTTCAACTATGGTCAGGAGCGGTTCGCGGCAGCCTGCGCCGATGCTGGCATCGACGGATTGCTCGTGCCTGACCTGCCGCCTGAGGAGTCTGATGCGCTGCTCGATGCGTGCCTGGAGAATGGAATCCATCTCATCTACTTCGTCGCTCCAACGAGCACGCCGGAGCGAGTCGAGGCGGTCATGCAGCGCGCCAACGGCTTCGTCTATCTCATCGCCGTCACCGGCATCACCGGCGCACGCGCAGAACTTTCAGCGGGCCTTGCCGACTACGTCGCGCGGGTGCGGGGGAATACCAAGCTACCGCTAGCCATCGGCTTCGGCATCTCGATCCGCGAACATGTGGAGCAGGCGGAGAAGCTGGTCGATGGCGTTGTCTGTGCCTCAGCCCTCCTGGGAAGTCTCGAAGGCGTGGCATCGGAAGAATTGCCCGCGAAGGCAGCGGAGTTTTTGAGGATGCTGAGCGGGAACGATGGTAACGGGTGACGGGTGATGGGTGACGCGAGTGACGATCGTTGCTGCACGCGTCACTCGTTACCCGTCACTGATTCACTCGAAGGGGAACGACGAATGCTGGCATGCCGGGCGATCCGGGGCGCGACGACGGCGAACGCGAATACATCCGAGGACATTCTCGAGGCGACCGAGGAGCTGCTCCGGACGATGCTGAGCTTGAATGATCTCAGCAATAGCAGCGACGAGTTCGTATCGGTCATCTTCACCACGACGACAGACCTGAACGCGACCTTCCCGGCAGTCGCGGCGCGGGCGATGGGTATGGACCAGATCCCGCTGATGTGCGCGCACGAGATGGCGGTGCCCGGCGCGCTCGACATGTGCGTGCGCGTGATGATGCACGTCAACACGGAATTAAAGACATCTGAGATCAAGCACGTCTATCTCCGCCGCGCTCAGGCGCTGCGACCGGAATGGGCGAGGGAAGCCGTCGGAGTGATGAGTGAAAGAGAGTCATAATGATCGTCATCATGAAGCTGGGATACAGCGCGGAGCAGCTGGATCGCGTCATTGGGCGCGTGCATGAGGCTGGTCTGAAGACCCACCTGTCGGTCGGAGATAACACTGCGATCATCGGGGTCGTCGGCGTGCCGATTCCGCCGGAGCTGCAGGACGACCTGGAGGTCGTGGACGGCGTCGAACAGGTGCTGCGGGTGACGAAGCGCTACAAGCTGCCGAGCCGCGAGTTCCACCCGGAGGCAACACGCTTCATGGTCCGGGATGTCGAGGTTGGCGGGGACGAGGTCATCGTCATCGCCGGGCCATGCTCTGTGGAGACGCCGGAGCAGACGTTGGAGACAGCGCGGGCGGTTAAGGCAGCTGGTGCGAAGATCCTGCGTGGTGGTGCGTTCAAGCCGCGCACATCGCCGTACGAGTTCCGTGGGCTGGGCGAGGAGGGATTGAAGATCCTCGTTGAGGCGCGCGAAGAGACTGGCATGCCGATCATTACCGAAGTGCTGACGCCTTCGGATGTGGAACTCGTCGAGAAGTACACGGACATATTCCAGATCGGCGCGCGCAACTGCCAGAACTATCTTCTGCTGGAGGAGGTCGGCATGTCGGGCAAGCCGGTCATGCTGAAGCGTGGCATGAGCGTCCTGATCGAAGAGTGGCTGATGGCCGCCGAGTACATCATGGCGCAGGGCAACCCGAATGTGATCCTCTGCGAGCGCGGCATCCGCACCTTCGAGACATTCACGCGCAACACGTTCGACATCAACGCGATACCGATCATCAAGCGTCTCAGCCACCTGCCCATCTTCGCTGACCCAAGCCACGCGACCGGCAAGTGGTACCTCGTCCCGGCGACATCGATGGCGGCGGTCGCGGCGGGAGCCGACGGCCTGATTCTCGAGGTCCATCCGAACCCCGACCACGCCAAGTCGGATGGCGCGCAGTCGCTGACGTTCGAGAATTTTGGGAAGCTGATCCCGCAGCTTCAGGCAGTGGCCGGAGCGGTCGGCCGTACGGTCGCCCAGGCACCGGCTGCGGCGGTGATGGCGGACTAGAGACGAATACTGCTTTTCATTTTGAGTCGGGTGTCTCTCCGTAGGGACAAGGCAGAGCATTGTCCCTACGAGGTGCTACTGCGTGGCGCCTGTCTACGGAATCCAAATCTGGTCCGGCCCGGTGACGAGTATTTCGGCGACGCCCTCGTACAGTTCGATGAAGCCAGCGACGCAGACTGTTGCACCAGCGTACATGTCTTCGGGTGGGGCGGGAAAGTTTTCCCGGTACTCGACCCAGATGAGGGCGGTGAAGCGGCTGGCGTCCGGGTAGCCCGCTCCGATGTTCAGGAACGTCGGCGCACCTGGAACGTCGCTGGCGTAGAGGCTGCTGACGACGGGACCGATGACCGTTGCGGCACTGCCGACGTAGTTGATGGCGTCGTACCAGGGGATCGCGCCGAGGCAGATTTCAGGAGTCGGAGTTGGCGGCTCTGGAGTTGGTGTGGGTATCGGTGTCGATGTAGGAACGGAAGTAGGCGGGACGCTGGTCGGCGTCGGTGCGGGAGGAAGTTCGGTTGGCGTGGCAGTAGCGAGTTGAGAAGTCGCGACGATGGTGATGGTCGTGGCTGTGGTCGCGATCGAGGTGATTTGGACGGCATCTATATTGGGCTGCGTCGTTGGCGACCCGCTGGGCGGGCGCAGCGTGGGTGTGTTGAGCGTATCGACAACCCCGTCAGCGGTCACAGTCGCGGTGCCGGTGGCGAGGGATGTGGGTGTCGATGTGGCGGACGCTCGTGGTGTCGGCTGGCGGGTTGAGGTTGGGGCATCTGGCTCGCCGTCAGATGTTGCCGTTGCTGGCTGAGTCGAAGTCGCGCTGGCTTCGATGACCGTTGGAGTGTGCGTTGGCACCGGTGTAGGTGACGAAAGGTCGACAGCCTGACCGCACCCACTGACAATGATGGCGGCACAGGCAACCACGAGTAATGGCCAGCGGATACTCATCGGCCTGGTGCGACGACTCATCCAGATCATGGCGTACCCTGCTCCACTCGTGCGTCCCGTATTTCCGGAATGGTGAGCGGTAGATTAGCACACGTTTCCAGATTCGCTGCTGGAAATCGGGCAAAACAAAACCCGGCCATATAGGCCGGGTTTCTGGTGTTTCGGGCTATCACCTTGGAGGTTGCCTAGGAGGCAGCCTCCAAGGTGATGCCCTTAAGACCGTGACTACTCATATTTTGGCATCACCTCCTTCGCCCTGTTCGGTATACCGGTTAAGAGCGGACTTGTGATGCGTGATGTGCATCACAAGACAGTTCAGTCCGCAAACTATATCAAGCGCATAAGCCACTGTCAATGTCAATTCATCCTGGTTTCACAGGCGGCTGTCAGCTGGCAGCGACGATCATCGGTCTACGTCAATCAACGACCATTTGTCATAGCCGACAGCCGACAGCTACTCCGGCTTGGGCGGAATCTGGAGCTCCTGGCCGACTTCGATGTCGTTCGGGTCGGAGAGGCCATTGAGTTCTATGAGGGTGTTCAGGTCAACCTCGAAGCGGAGTGCGATCGCGTAGAGCGTGTCGTTCTCGACGACGACGTATGTGGCCGGGTTCGCCGCCGGAACGGACGGCGTCTCGCCGACCTGCGGGGTCCGCACGACGAACGGAGTCGGTGTGACGATTGCCATTGGCGCGGCAGCCGTCGACGTAGCGGCGTTCGCCTCCGGCGACGCGCTGCGCGGACCTTCGTCGCCATCGCCGAAACCTCCAGAACAACCGGCCAACGTGAGCAGCATCATACCTGTCACAGTCAGTATTCGGAGCGCGAGGACGCGATCAGGAAACAAGCGCCGCGCTCTCATTCCAGCGATAGGCATTCGGCTGACGGTTCGCCAACGACGGGAGGTCGCGCCGGATGCGGTCGAGCGCGTTGAGGTCACATTCCGCGATGGTGATCCCAACGCCGTCGGCGGCGGTCGCGAGCGGCGTGCCCCACGGATCGACGATCATCGAGCGTCCATAGGAGTGCCAGCCGCCAATGTGCTTGCCAAATGCGTTCGGCGCGACCATGAAGACCTGATTCTCGATGGCGCGCGCGCGCACGAGAATTTCCCAGTGATCCTTGCCCGTGTGGTTGTGGAACGCTGCTGGCACGCTGATGATCTCCGCGCCTTCGAGCGCGAGCAGCCGATACAGCTCTGGGAAGCGCAGGTCGTAGCAGATCGTCAGGCCCAGCTTGACGCCGCCCATGTCTACCACGACAACCTCGTCGCCAGGTGCAACCGACGCCGACTCCTGCGAGAGAACGTTGTCGCCAATTGAGACATCGAACAGGTGGATCTTGCGGTACTGCCCGGCGATGTTACCTTCGGGATCGAAGACGACAGTCGTGTTGAACACTCGCGGTTCGCCCGGCGCGACCTCGAAGATTGATCCGGCGTGCAGCCAGAGATGATGGCGTCGCGCGGCGTCTGCGAGGCGTTGTGTCGTGTCGCCGGGAATTGGCTCGCCAGCGTCGCGCGTGCCGCCTGAATCGCCCATGTACGTCCAGGTCTCCGGCAGCACGACCAGCGCCGCACCCGCCTGTGCAGCGCGCTCAATCAGCGCCAGCGCGTCGACGATGTTCTGCTCCTTGTCTCCGCCCGAAGACATCTGTACTGCCGCAACGCGCAGTGTGTCTCGCATGTTTGCTCCTTCGAGATGTGTGAACGAGAGGTCGATGTTTGATGAAGGGGATGATACCTGACGAATCGATGCTTGCGACGGCCCTCACCCCCCGGCCCCCTCTCCCAGAATTGGGAGAGGGGGCCGGGGGGTGAGGGCCGTCACCCAAACAGCCGCTTCTGCAGTTCGATGATGCGTTGTTTACGTTGTTCGGTTTCGTCGGGGTGGCGTTCGATGCGGAGCGTGAACAGGTCGCCGTGCTTGCTGCCTTCCGGGAGGAGCGCGAGCGGGATCGTAAGGATTTCGCCGGTATCGGTGACGAGGCTGGCGAGGTCAATGTCGTGGGCATCGACGCTTATCTCGTCGAGGGTGACACGCAGAGACGATGTTGTGGTCATCGACCGTCCTCCGTTCCCAGAACGGTGATCTGATACTGATCGCCGTCGCTGCGCACCTCGATCGCGCCGTCGAGGTCTGTACGGTAGATGCGGGCCGAGCGGAAGCGCAGGCGTTGGACGACCTCGTCGTGTGGATGCCCGTACTGGTTCTCGAAGCCGACCGGGATAATCGCGACGCTGGGGGAGACGGCGTCGAGGAATTCGGCGCTGCTCGATGTGCGGCTGCCGTGGTGCGGGACGACGAGCACGTCTGACTGCAGCGTTTCGTCCTCGTCACGCTCAATCAGCGCCGCCTCGGCATTCTCCTCGATGTCGCCGGTAATGAGGAACGTCACGTCGCCATGCGTGATCTGGATGACGATGCTGTTGTCGTTGTGGCTCGCTTCGGAGCCATCCATGAGGAGTGGCTCTTCCGGCCAGAGGACGCGCGCCGTCACGTCGGGACCGAGGTCGAGTGTGCCGCCGTTGCGGGCGGACAGCACATCAATGCCGAGTTCATCGACGAGCTCGAGCGAGCGAGCATAGGTCTGGTTGGTGGTCGGGACGACTGGATCGACCCAGGTGCCGATCGGCATCAGCTCGAGGATACGCGGCATCCCGCCGATGTGATCCTGATCCGGGTTCGTGGCGACGAGGTAGTCGATCCGTTCGACGCCGTGCTCGCGCAGATAGGGGATGATGTATTCCTCGGCGCGCGTTTGCGAACGGCCAGCATCCGCGACGAGCGTACGGCCATCGGGCGTGATGACGACGACGGACGCCCCTTGCCCGACTTCCAGGACCGTTAGCAGCAGCGGAGTAGTGGTGGTGACCGTGCCGCGTTGGTCGGGCGGCGGCGCATCGCCCTCCGGCAAGACGTCGATGAGGCCGAGCGCGACGACGGCGCATATGATGAGGCTGATGATTGCGCCGACGGCGAGCAGGAACAGACAAGAGCGGGCAGCCGAGGCGGTATCGCGATTCTGCATCAGCGGCTGTTTCCTGACGGTCGCGTCGCGCGCCACACATGCAGGATGCGGTGCAAGGCGGTGATCTGCGTCAGGACTGCAAGCACCCAGAGTCCCCAGACGGGCTGGGAGATGAGCAGGAAGAACGCCAGGATGAGGATACGCTCCAGGCGTTGGGCGAAGCCGACATCGCCGGAGACGCCGATGGACTCTGACTTCGAGCGCGCGTATGAGATGAGAAGCGAGTTGACGATCGTCGCGTAGACGAGCAGGATCGGGATCGTCCCGGCATCTTCGCGGGTGAGATAGATGAGCAGACCGGCGAACACGACGGCCTCGGAATAGCGGTCAAGGGTTGAATCGAGGAAGCTGCCAAACTGGCTGGTCTGTCCAGTCGAGCGGGCGACCGCGCCATCCAGCGCGTCGAAGCCGCCAGCGACGAGGACGAGAAAGCCGCCGAGCGCGAGATTGCCGGACGCGATGACGGCTGCAACGCCGATGTTGAGGAACAGGCCAATAACGGTGATCGCGTTCGGCGTGAGGCCGGTGCGGGCGACGATCCGCCCGAGTGGACCGAGCTGGGCGCGCGCCTTGTTGGCGAAGCGTGAGCTGACCATCGCCTACTGCCGTCCTGCGAGATCGAGCGGCCATGCACGGGGAATTGGCCCGGCGGCGCTGATCGCCGTGGCGCGCTCATAGACTTGCATGACCTGTTCGGCGACCACGTCCCAGGAGAACTGCTTGACGCGTTCCAGGCCGTTGACGCGCAGCCGCTCGCGCAGCTCGGTGTCGGCCAACACGCGCACGATCGCCAGTGCAAGACCCTGGTCATCCTTCGGCTCGACGAGCAGGCCGTCGATGCCGTTGCGGATGACGGCACTGTAGCCCGCATTCGCACCAGCCACGACCGGCTTGCCAGTCGCCAGCGCCTCCAGCAGGATCAAGCCGAACGACTCTCGACCCGTCGATGGGGCGCAGAAGACATCGCACGACGCGTAGTAGCGCGGAAGCATGTGCTGCTCGACAAAGCCAGCGAAGATCGTATCAGCAACGCCGTTCTGCTCCAGAAAGCGCTGATACTTGCTGGGGTCGCCCTGCCCAACGACGACGAGACGAGCGTCCGGGAAGACGGAACGGATGCGTGGCATGGCGCGCACGAGGTAGCGGAAACCTTTGCGGGACTCGGAATAGCGTCCCACGAACAGGATGTTGCGCCGACCATCACACAATTCGGGCAGTGGTGCGGCGTGAGGCATGAACTGGTCAAGCGAGATGCCGTTCGGGACGATATCGTACTCCGCCGGGAAGTAGGAGTCGATGAACTCACGCGCCGCCTCGGAAACAGCGATGCGCGCATCCAGCTTCTGGAAGAACATGTCGAGGATTGCTTTGGTGTAGTGATAGAGCGCATTGGTGGGACGGGCGGCGTGGAACGTCCCGACGTTGACGGTTTTTGAATGCAGCAGAACGCCAAGGGGGAGCATCGGGGTCATCGGCTCGTGGAAGTGGATCACGTCAAAGCGCTGGGACTGAAGAAACTGCCGCACTCGCCAGGTCACTGAGGGAGACAGTGTGATCCGCGACGTCGAGCCGTTGATCTTCAATGGTATCGACATGCCGAGCTGATAGAGGTGTCCGTCGTCCGTCTCGCCGGTGTCCGGGGAGGCCGAGGCGAGGATACGCGTGTCGTGTCCCATGCGCTGGAACTGACGGTCGAGCTGCATGACATGCTCGTTAACGCCGCCAGCGTGGCCGAAATCGAATGGTGTGACGAGCAGGATCTTCACGTGATGTGTAGCCGTCAGCTTTCAGCGAGCAGCGGTCAGCATCCGGGTGCCGACATGCTTGAAATCAGTGTCTCAGTCTATCGTTCGCGATCCTGATGCCACGCCCGATCATGTTTCCCGCTGTCAGCGGCCAAGTACCAATAGCTTACTGCTGACAGCCATCCCGCTACATGATCCCACGATACAGGCCGCCATCGACCTGGATGGTGACGCCGGTCACATAGCTGGCGGCCGGTGACGCGAGGAACGTCACGACATTGGCAAACTCCTCCGGCTCGCCAAGCCGACCGAGCGGGATGCCGGTCCAGTCGCGGTTCACCGCCTCCTCCTCGGTAATGCCGAGGGTCGCCGCGCGCTGCTTCGCGAGGTTGAGGATGCGGTCGGTACGGGTCGGGCCAGGGCCGACGTTGTTAACACGGATGTTGTACTGGCCCAGCTCGTTCGCCATGCTTTTGGCGAGGCCGATGACACCCGCCCGCGCCGTGTTCGACAGGATGAGGCCGTCGAGCGGCTGCTTGACTGAAACCGACGTGATGTTCACGATCGACCCGCCCTGCTGGGCCTTCATGGTCGGCACCACGGCGCGCGCCAGCCGCAAGGTCGAGAGCAGGTTCAGATTAATAGCATCGACGTAGGCCTGCTCTTCGAACGTTTCAAACGAACCAGCTGGTGGGCCGCCAGCGTTGCTGATAAGGATGTCGATGCGTCGGAAGCGATCCAGCGTCGCCGCGACAAGCCGTTCGATGTCGGCACCGATCGTGACATCGGCGACCATACCGATGGCGGTGCCGCCGTTCTCAGCTTCGACCGCGGCCCGACATACCGCTTCAGCCGCAGCGTCGATGGCGACCCGATCGCGCGAGCACATCACGACTGACGCGCCCTCACGGGCGAGCTGCAACGCCGTGGCCCTGCCAAGACCCTTGCTGGACGCGGCTACGATCGCTACCTTGCCTTGCAGGCCGAGATCCATCGAATCACCCTTCCCCGCACGTCGCCGGTGCCACGAACCGGCCACCATGATCCAGCCACCAGAACTTCCGGATGTGACTGACTGACCCAGTGGCGCATTGTAGCACCCAGGGCTGGCGCTCTGAGGCAGTTGGAAGATGCTGTGGCTGCATGGCACGCTCTATGCCCTGTTCCACGCGTCGGGGGCCACGACGCAACGCTGATGGCAACGCCTGATTCGGCACGTTCATTCATTCGGAGGCTCCCGGCATTGACTGCCCGCCCAAGCACCATTGAAACTGCTTCTCGAACGGATGCGCGCAGATCGAGTCCAGCCGCGACGATTCGGCGCGTGGTTCGCGAGCAGGAGCTCCAATTTCCGTCGGCGGTGTTCGGCCTCCACTGGCTGTTCGTGACCGTGGTCGCGGCGCTCGCGTCGCGCTTTGCGTACAGCCTGCCGCCGGTGCCGGCCGTCGGCTATGAGCTGCCTGAGCTGAGCGGCTGGCGCGGTTTCATCATCGAGCCGTTCCGCAACTGGGACGGCTTCTGGTACGGGATGATTGCCGAGCGTGGTTACGACTACCATCCAGCGTCGACCGCCTTCTGGCCACTCTATCCGTGGACGATGCGTGCAACCGCGGAATTCTTCGGCATCTATGTCGAGACTGCCGGTGTCATGCTGTCGAATCTGGCGTTCTTCGCGGCGCTGGTCGTCCTGTACCGGCTCGTCAAGCGCGAGTGGGGCGAAGGTGCCGCGCGACGGTCGGTGGTGCTGCTGGCGTTCTTCCCGACTGCCTACTATTTCTCCTCCGTCTACAGTGAATCGTTCTTCCTGCTGTTCTCGCTGTTGACGTTCTATTGGGCGAAGGAAAAGCGATGGTGGCTGGCCGGGCTGGCTGGCGCACTAGCTGCGCTCACTCGGAATGTCGGTGTGCTGCTGGTGATTCCATTGGCGATCATGTTTCTGAAGGACTATGGGTTTCGCTTCGACCCAAGACGCTGGCCGCGCGAGACACTGGCACTGGCGCTTCCGGGTCTGGGTCCGCTGATCTACCTGGGATTACTCTGGTACCGCTTCGATGATCCGCTACTGACGGTGGATGTCCAGAAGGGCTGGGCGCGTACGCAGGCGATGCCGTGGGAGACATTCCAGATGGCGTTCGACCAATGGGGCCTTTCCTGGCTACACCTGCTAGTTGAATCGCCAACCTGGGTGACGCTCACATCCCGTGAAGTGCGGTTCTCGTTCTCCGAGTTCGAATCGCTCGACATCGTTGTCGCCGTGCTGATTATCCCGTTGTTGTTCTATGTCCTGAGGTCGTTGCCACTGGAGTATGGCGTGTACACGGCAATCGTCTTCTGCCTGCCGTTATTCAGCCCCTCTACCATTCATCCGCTGATGTCGTTCCCCCGCTTCGCGCTGGTGCTGTTTCCGCTGTTCATCGGACTTGCCGTGCTTACGCAGCGGCGCTGGGTGTACGCGAGTGTGCTGGTTGCGTCAGTGCTGCTGCTCGCGATTCTGACGATTCAGTTCACGACGTGGTTCTGGGTGGCGTGATGAGGTGGTGAGACTGGCGACGTGACCCCTCCCCCCTGCCCCCTCTCCGCGTCGGAGGGTCGGCGGTAATATCACGTGACTGATTGACAAAGACGGGTCTCCCGACGAATGTAGCGGTGTTGTCGACACTGCATTCAGAAGGAGACCCATCCC
>Ga0136611_10000803_pt1 | contig 21087 bp, 19 predicted proteins | sample AntDrymUQ2232306_2_FD_106645 | JGI IMG/M metagenome (GOLD analysis project Ga0136611, IMG submission 106645) | Polar desert sand microbial communities from Dry Valleys, Antarctica - metaG UQ223 (23.06) | ecosystem: Environmental > Terrestrial > Soil > Desert | place: Antarctica: Dry Valley...
AAAGGCATCGCCGCCAAAGCCGATTGCAATTCGCGCTATTGTTATCTCGACCCGTTTGAAGGCGCGCGCCTGGCGATTGCCGAATGCGCGCGCAACCTGGTTTGTGTCGGCGCCGAGCCAGGTGGCGTGACGGATTGTTTGTGTTTCGGCAACCCTGAAAAGCCCGACCGTTTCTGGCAGTTCAAGCGCGCGATCGAAGGCATCGCCGAAGCGTGTTTGTTTTTCCGCCTGCCGGTCGTTTCGGGCAACGTTTCGCTGTATAACGAAACGTCCGATTCGGTCATTCATCCAAGTCCCTTGATCGGCATGGTCGGCGTTTTGGAAAACGTGGAGAAATCGGTCGGCCTGGGTTTCAAGGACAGCGGCGACGCGATTGTTTTGCTGGGACAAAGCCGCGACGAACTGGGCGGCAGCGAGTATCTGGCGACGGTTTATAATCTGGAAGAAGGCCGTCCGCCGAGTTTGGATTTGGAGCGCGAGCGCCACGTTCAAGTTTTGACGTTGCAAGCGATTCGCGAAGGAATCGTTCATTCGGCGCACGATTGCTCGGACGGCGGCCTTGCAGTTTGCCTCGCCGAAAGCGCGATTGCCGGAAACATCGGCGCGCACATCGAATTGCCCGACAGCGTGGAAGATTTGCTTAACACGCGACTGGACGCGCTTTTGTTCGGCGAAACGCAAAGCCGCATCGTGCTTTCCCTCAAGCCCGAACACTTCGAGCGATTACAGGGACTGGGTCGCGCAGCCGGCGTGCCCGTGAGTTATCTGGGAACTGTTGGCGGCGACAGATTCACGCTCGCCGACAATCGCGGCGGCTTGTTCCAACCTCTGATCGACACACCGTTAGTGGAGTTAGAATTCGCCTGGCGCGGCGCCATCGGTCGTTTGATGGAAAGCTAGTTCTGTAATAAAAAGTCCGCCTGAATAAAGGCGTACTTTTTATTTGACCTGCTAAGGTAATTCTCCGATGCGAAAGCTTTTCCTTGTGTTCCTCTTGCCGTTTGTTCCGTTGGCGACGCGCCCGGCGAACGCCAACGATTCGGCTGTTAGTGGCGTCGGCGGGCGCTGGCAGATGCAGCGCGCGGAACATCGCACAGTTTCGATGGAACGTGAAAATGTCGCTATCGCCGTGCGTCCGGACGCTTCCTACGCGGTTACAGCGGATTTCGTATTTCGCAACTACGGCGCGGCAACTCAAGTGATGATGGGATTTCCCGAAAGCTGGGGCGGCGACCGCGGGCCTTTCGCAACGACGAGCTACCAGAATTTCAGAACATGGGTCGATGGCCGGCGCGTTGCGGCCAGGCGCGCTAAAGTGAAAGAAAAATATAACGAAGGCACGGCGCTCTGGCTCAAAACGGTGTCGTTTGGTGCCGGGCAAGTGCGTCGGATACGCGTTTCCTATCTTTCGAGTGGCGGCGGGATGTCAACGGGCGAGCATTGGGTGGATTATGGCTTTACCGGCGGCAACTGGCGCGGCGAGGTGCGCGAAAGTGTTCTCACCGTTCAATTTCCGCCCGGGCGCTACGCCGTGCGACCCTACGACGATTTGCCGGATCAGCCCAATCCTGAAATCACGCGGCGCGGCGGATTTTTCCGCTATCGCTGGCGCAACTGGCAGGCGCAGCGCGACTTTCGCCTGGAGTTCAAGACTTTGGTGCCGGGCGGACTTTACATGGATAATCAGCCCACCAGATTTCAAAAAGCGATTCTGGTCAACCAGCCCGGGCTGTTGCGCGGTTATCATCACGGCTGGGGAAGCTCTGACAGGCCGGACGCGATTCTGCATCACGGACGAATGTGGCTCAGCCTTTCGTTTTTGGCGAGCCAACGCGGTTCATCGGGGCCGGGCGCGATTCCGGCAATGGTCAAAAAGACGTGGAATGGAGCGAAACACACTCTTTTTCTGTGGAGTGGCCGCCGCTATTTGCCGATTAAGATTCAAGAAACCGCGCCCTATGGCTCGCTCAGTCTTCAACGTCCCGACCGCACGTTTTATCTTGCTAATGGCGGCGCCCCGGAATTCTATATTCCCGCAAAGGCGCTGCGAGAGCGGTTGGGTATCGCGTTCCGTCCGCCCGGCGCCGACGACGATCCTTACGAACTACGTTTTGATCCTTAGGCGCACATTTTCCTGAGCCAAATTCTTGCCCCTGACAGCCTAATTCTTACGCCTGCTCTCGGTTCGCTTCTCGACGAACTCCGTCGTTACACCGCTACGCGCCGTCCTTTTCCAATTTCTTTTGCCTCTCGAATCTTCTCCGTCAGCCACATTTTCGCGTCGCGCGTCGCGGTTTCCAAATCTGTGCCGCACGCGCGTTGCGCGGCAATCGCTGAGGCGAGCAGGCAGCCGGTTCCGCGAACTTCAGTTCCGCCGATGCGCGGCGCGCAGAAAGTTTTCAAGTCTTCGCCGTTCCACAGCCAGTCGCAAACTTCATCAGATTCTTCAGCGTGTCCACCTTTGATAAGAATGTTGCGCGCGCCCAAATCGCGAATGCGTTTCGCGGCTTCGGTCGCGCTTTGCGTGTCGATGATTGCGAAGTCGCAAAGTCGCTGCGCTTCAAGCAAATTCGGCGTGACCAGTTCGCACAAAGGAAACAGATGCGCGACGATGCTTTGGATTGTCGCGTCGTCGGAAAAATCAGCGCCCGAACTCGGCGCGAAAACAGGATCGAGAATAATTGGAAGATTCAAACTCTTTAAGCACGCGGCGACGATTTCGACCGAATCGGAATTCGGCAGCATTCCGATTTTGACGGCGCGCGGCGCGATGTCCTCGAGCAGATTTTCGAGTTGCGCTTGCAGCAATTGCGGCGAAACGGCTTCGACCTGAAAAACGCCGCGCGTGTTTTGCGCGATAACGGCGGTTGTGACGCAGCACGCATGAACGCCGAAATGCTTTGCCGCGCGCGCATCGGCGGGAAGCCCGGCGCCGCCGGACGGGTCGAGTCCGCCGATGCACAAAATGGTTGGATATTCAGGCGTACTTTTCATGGTTTAAGCGCGGTTGGGAACGCTGCGAGGCATTGCGATTGCAGATCTTAGGACAAATTTTCTTGAGGTGATTTTATGGCACAATCGTTTTCGGCTACACAAGATGGTTTGGCGGAAATCAACGCAGTTCATCGCAAGGTTTTGGTCACGGGCGCGGCGGGACGCATCGGTTCTTATTTCGCCGAACATTCGCACGATAAGTATGACCTGCGCCTGATGGTACTCGACGGCGATGAAACCGAGGAGAGTAAAAGTTTCGGCGAGCTTGTCACCTGCGATTTATCCGATTTGGAAGGCTTGAAAAACGCCTGTGAAGGAATCGATACGGTCGTTCACATGGCCGGCGACCCAAGCCCCGACGCGACGTGGCAAAGTCTGCTCGACGCCAATATCATTGGCACGTACAACATTTTTATCGCCGCCAAAGCCGCCGGCTGCCGCCGCGTGATTCACGCGAGTTCGATTCACGCGGTTTCAGGTTATCCGGCGGACGTGCAGGTCAAGACGAGCGAGCCTGTCAATCCCGGCGATCTCTATGGCGTGTCCAAATGCTTCGGCGAAGCTCTGGGGCGCTATCTCGCCGAGCAGGAAAACTTATCTGTGATTGCGTTGCGAATCGGCGCGTTCCAGCCGATTGAAGCCGCCGAATCGGAACGCGGTCTGGCGATGCTTGATGCGTTTGTTTCGCACCGCGATCTGGATCAGCTCATCAACAAATGTATCGACGTGGAAAACGTGCGTTTCGCGATTTTGCACGGCCTGAGCGACAATCGTTTCAAGCGGCTGGATATTTCCGACGCGCGCGAGCTGGTCGGCTACGCGCCGCAAGACGACGCGACCGAGCTGGTGCCGGCGTTGAAAGATTTGCACTTGGCGGAAAACGTGATGACGCACGGTGCGATTGCCGACGGATCGAAATCGGGCTTGCGCGAAGAATTGAATCAAGTCTCGTAAAGCGATTCGCTGGAAAAGTACGCCTGAATAAAGGCGTACTTTTTTGTGCTACAATGCGCGCGCACGATTTTCTAACGGTGGATCGAAAGGAGAAGTCATGAGTAAAAATATCAATGACAATGCGCGCCGCGCCTTTCTGGGACGCAGCGCCGCCGCGACGGGCGGAGTTCTGCTGGCGCTTGGCGGCGTTGCGTCCGCCGAGGGAAAAAAAGACGAAGCGAAGGTTGAAGGGAAAGTTGATGAAAAAACCAACGAATCGATTTTGAAGTTGAAGGAGCATGACAAGCTGAGCCCCGTCGGCGGCTTTGCAGTGATCGAAACCGAGGTTGGCAAAATTATCGTGGCGCACTGCGAAGCCGATAAATATGTCGCGTGTTCGGCGATCTGCACGCACAAGGGCTGCGAAATCGGTTACGAACACGACAAACAACAGTTTTCCTGTCCGTGCCATTTCGCGGCGTTCGCGCTGGATGGAACCGTCAAGCGCGGGCCGGCGAAAAAGAATTTGCAGTCGTACGCCGCCGATGCCGCCGCAGTTGTCGCTCTGACAGTACCCTAGCGAACATTGGCATCTTTTCTGCAGTCAGGAGCCATATCCCAGACGTTAAATCAAAGGAGCAGTGAACATTATGGCTACAGATGACAACGTTCAGCATGGAATTGACGACAACCCGAAAGGCGACGGCGAAAAGGGCGCGGTTTTGGGCGGAATCGGCGGCGCGGTTGTCGGCGCTTTGGCGGGCGGCCCGGTCGGCGCGGTTATCGGCGCGGTTGCCGGAGCAGCGGCCAGTGGCGCGGGCGTCGCAGCCGTTGACCGCGTAGACAACGACAACACGATTTCGGGCATTGGCGATGGCGCTACAACCGATGTCGGTACCACGGTTCAAAATGCCGCTGCCGATGTTACTCCCGGCAACAACATTCCCGGCGTGCAGACCGGCGGACAGACAACTGCCGGACAGGACACGCGCGGCGTGATGGAAAAAACCGCCGATGTTATGACCGGCGACCGCACGGACGACAAGACAGGCGGAGCAGTCGTCGATACGCGCTAATTTCAGTGCCGGAAAAACCGTCGCGGCTTTCGAGCTGCGGCGGTTTTCTTTTATGTGGAGAAACTCATGGACATCGAACGCAACGAATCGGGCAACGACAGCATCCTCGAACAAGAAAAACAAGACGTCGCACACGACGATATTCCCCAAGACGGCACGACGAGCGCCGATTTGCAGGCCGAACTCGACACAGCCGATGAAGCTGTCGATGACTTGGCGAATGACAATTCGGAAACCGGCAACGATGTCAAAAACAGCGGCGGCGCCGGCATTTAATAACGGCGTTTAAAATTGTTGTGAGGAGGCAAACCATGAACGAAAAAACTGTGGATACGGATGCTCTCGCGGCGCAAAACGCCGCGCTCCATGACGAAGTCGTGCGAGAGCGCGTCGCCAATGCGCGCGGTGAAGTCGTCGGCGAAGGCGAAGCCGGCGACGATTCTCTTACAGGCGCGGCGCTGGGCGCGACCGGCGGCGCTCTGGTCGGCGCGGCGGCGGGCGCTTTGGCCGGGCCGGTCGGCGCGGTTTTGGGCGCGGCATTGGGCGCGCTGGCAGCGGGCGGCGCGTCGGGTCTGGCGGTCGGCGCTGTCGAAGAGGCCGAAAAAACCGGCGCGGCGGAATAAGCAAATTCTGACTGCACAAACGAAAAGTACGCCTGAATTCAGGCGTACTTTTTTGGGTTTCTCGATTCGCTAAACTGGGATTCATCGTCATGCTTTCCACTGATTTGCAGCAGCTTTACGCGGAGTTAAATACGGCTTGGTTCGACGGCATTTTGCCGCCGTGCGAAATCGGCTGGAGCCGCCGTCTGACGCGCACGGCGGGTAACATCGACGTGCGCCGCAGGGTGATTCATCTTTCGGTTCCGCTTCTGGTCGATGCGTTCAAATCCGATAATTTATTCGCGCCGCAATATGAAATTTGCGGCATCGTTTGCGATTCGCCCGAAGTTGCGCTGCGCGAAATCTTGAAGCACGAAATGATTCATTTGTGGCTCTTTGTGCAGGGCTTGCCGAGCGGCCATTCGGCGGCGTTTCGCGCCAAAGCGCGCGCATTGGGCCAGCCGAAAATCCGCCACGACATCGCGCTGCCGGCGCCGCAAAGCGGCTGGATTTATCGCTGCGCCGCATGTCGAAACGAGTTTTCGCGCCGCCGTCGTTATGGCCGCGCCGTCGCCTGCGCGCGCTGCTGCAAAATTCATAATCGCGGAAAATACGACGCGCGATTTAAGCTAAGCGGACGTCGCGTTTGATGCGCTCATCTTCTGTTCAGGGAAGTAAGCAAGGCGCCCAAAGCCAGCCACGCAATACAACTTCCAAGACAACCTGTGGAGACAACAAAGCGAAGCGATGATTTATCTCTGCGAACGTAACGTGCGTAAAGCCAAAAGAGCATCGCGCTAATCCAGCCGCCAATCGGCAATGCGGCAACGATAAGCACATAAGCTCCATCGTGAATATAGCCGTCTGCTAAGGTATATGCGTCGCCGGTAACGCGAGCGGATAAAATAAATGCCGCTAGCGTCGCGCTGATAACCATTTTGAAATGCGTCGAAAGTTTCATAATCTCGAAAAAGTACGTCCGAATAAAGGCGTACTTTTTACGCCGGAGATATTCAATGAAATTCTCCGCCCAGCATCACGCACCAAATATACGCGTACCAGAACGTAACGCCGAAAATCGACCACGCCGCGCCGTGCTTCACCTGGGCCGAGCGGCTCACAATAAAAATGCAAAGATAAATTACAATAGTTGCGAATAGAAAAACGTTGTTGGCGTACATCAAAGCCGCAACTAATATTCCCCAGAAAAAACTCGCAGCAAAATACAAGGCGTTGATAATTGCGTCGGGCTTGTCGTTGGGATTCGGTTGGCCTGCCATGATTTTTAATCGTTTTGTACTGTCCACTCACTCACTTTGGTCGCGCCGCTTTTGCGCCATTTGACGTGACCGTCGGCGAACGCCGCATTGAAGCCTTCCAGATGCCTTGACGCGACGCGACGCGTATTCGCTGCGCCGCTATCGAGATGCGAAACGGATGTAATTTTCGCTTCATTGGGCGCGCCCGCGCTTTCAAGATCGAAGATCGCGATTGTTTCCGAAGGCAGATCGACATCCGAAAGCGAAAGCCCGGTTCCGTTAGTTCCATCAAAGCCGAAATGCGTGCCGTCAACGACCAGCGCGTTGTAGCCGTAAGACAGTTTCGTCGTTCCATCGCCGCCGATTGTGGGCGCATCTTCCGAGTCGGAAATGCACGAAAATGTCTGCGTGCTGCCGACATAAGGCGCGATGAAAAGCGGCCATTCGCGGCCTGTCGGGCCGGCGCCGGGCATACGCTCGACGTGGTCACCGACATACATTTGCAAGCCCATGCCGATTTGCCGCAGGTTCGACATGCACGACGCGCGGCGCGCGCTTTCTCGCGCCTTGGCAAATGCCGGAAACAACATCGCCGCCAGAATTCCGATGATCGCGATGACGATCAAAAGCTCGATGAGAGTAAATCCGCGTTTTTTCATGGTGCGCCTCCGCATTTCAGATTAGCGATTTCGTAAACGCACCGCGACGATTCGCGTGCCGCGCGGCGCGAAGTTCAGGGACGCGATGCGGCGCACATGGGTGTTTGCGCGTAAACTGGCGCGTCGTTAGACTTCGACTTTCCTAAAAATCATGGACGAAAAGTACGCCGCAATTCCGACCCAAAATACACATAGCGGCGCCGAGCGCGCGGCGATTATTTCCGAGGCGCTGCCTTATCTGCGGCGGATGCGCGGGCAAAGCATCGTCATCAAATATGGCGGCGCGGCGCAAACCGACGACGCGTTGCGCGCCGCCGTGATGCGCGATGTCGCGCTGCTGCATTACGTCGGCATCAAGCCGGTCGTGGTTCATGGCGGCGGCAACGAGATTTCGGGCTTGTGCCGCGAACTGGGAATCGAGCCGAAATTCGTCGAAGGCATGCGCGTGACCGACGCCGCGACAATGCGCGTGACCGAAATGGTGATGGGACAAATCGGAAAAAACATCGCGCAGCATTTGCACGCGGCGGGCGCGCCGGCGGTCGGGCTTTCGGGAAAAGACGCGGGCTTGCTCCAAGCGCGCAAAATCGCCGGTGACTGGGGACTTGTCGGCGAAGTCGAAAAGGTCGAAACGCGCGTTCTGGAAAGCCTTTCGAGTCAAGGTTTCGTGCCGGTGATTTCGCCTGTCGCGCCCGACGAAAACGGCGAAACGTTCAACGTCAACGCCGATCTCGCAGCTTCGGCGATTGCAATTGCTCTGGGCGCGACGAAACTTTTATTACTGACCGACGTGCCGGGAATCTACCGTGATTTCAACGACAAAGGTTCGTTGCTTTCCTCGCTTACGGCGCGCGAAGCCGAAGAACTGATTGAAAGCGGCGCGGTTTCAAGCGGCATGATTCCCAAAGTGCGCTGCTGCATCGAAGCCGTCAACGGCGGCGTGGCGCGCGCGCATATTGTGGATGGCCGCGCGCCGCACGCGATTTTAAGCGAGCTTTTTACCGATGTCGGCTGTGGGACGATGATAACGAACGAAAAACAGGATGGAAAAGATGGTTTAGGATAAAGAGGATAAGCGAAAAAGTACGCCCGAATTCCGGCGTACTTTTCGTTCATCCTGCTTTATCCTCCATATCCTTTGCATCTTGTTTGTCTGGAGAAATTATGCCGGTGACTTTTGAAATTCCGCCTGTTGCAACGGCGACGAGTGATGTGGCGCAAAGCGATGAAACTTCGCAGCAGATTTTGGCGCATGGAAAAGCGCGCGATTTGGAATCGCTGGTCGAGACCGATGCGCGTTGCGGCGTGCAGAATTACGGGCGGCTGGCCAAAGCCTTTGTGCGCGGACGCGGCGCGCGTTTGTGGGACGCGAGCGGCAAAGAATATCTCGATTTTTTGGGCGGCATCGCAGTCGTGACGGTCGGGCATTCGCACGCGCGCGTGGCCGAAGCCGTGACGCGGCAGATGAACGCGATTCAGCATTCGTCGAATATTTATTACATCGAGCCGCAAGTCGAACTGGCCGAAAAACTGAGCGAACTGTCGGGCGGAATGCGGGCGTTTTTCTGCAACAGCGGCGCCGAGGCCAACGAAGCGGCCTTGAAAATGGCGCGCAAATGGGCGAAGCAAAAAAACGCCGCCAAGTTTGAAATCATCTCCACGCTCGATTCGTTTCATGGCCGCACCTACGCGAGCCTGGCCGCGACGGGACAGCCGAAATATCACGAAGGCTTCGAGCCGATGCCGCAAGGCTTTAAATACGTTGCGCGCAACGATGTCGAAGCGTTGCGCGACGCCGTGAATGGCTACACCGCTGCGATTATGCTGGAGCCTGTTCAAGGCGAAAGTGGAATCTGGCCAATGACATTGGAATTCATGCAGGCCGCACGCGACTTGTGCGACCAAAACGGCGCCGCGCTGATTTTCGACGAAGTGCAATGCGGCATGGGACGGACGGGCAAATTTTTCGCGCACCAATGGACAAGCATCAAGCCCGACATCATCACGATGGCCAAAGGTCTGGGCAACGGCGTCCCGATTGGAGCACTGCTGGCGCGCGATGAACTCGCCGCCGCGCTTGTGCCGGGAACGCACGGCTGCACCTTTGGCGGGAACTTTGTTTCGTGCTCGGCGGCGCTGGCGACGCTGGAAGTTTTGCGCGATGAAAATTTGATGGAAAACGCGCACGTTGTGGGAAAATATTTTGAAAGCGAACTCGAAAAATGGAATGCGCAAACCGGCGCGATAACAGAAATCCGTTCGCACGGATTGATGGTCGGCGTTAGTTTGCGCGAGCCCAAAGCCAAAGATTTGATGCGCGCGTGCCTGGAAGACGGCCTGGTTTTCAACGCCGTCGGCGACGATATTTTGCGCTTTTTGCCGCCGCTTTGCATCACCGAAAAAGACGTTGATGACGCGATGGAAATTATCGCGCGCGCTTACGCGGCGTTATAAAAGCATATTTCAAAACGGTAAAATCACCGTTTTTGAAATATGACATCCATCCTTCTCCTTATGAATCTGATTGAGCAAATTAACCAACACCGATACATTTATCTCACCGAAATTGGCGAGCCAAGTGTGAATACGCTCAGGATCGAGATCGAGGAGGCGACGGTTGATGGTGGCGCCGGGGCCGTTAATCCTGGAACGGACGGGGCGAATTATGGCCGTCCCATAATTTCTGACGAAACGTGCAACTTGTACGAAGTGATGTTCGAGAGCTATGTCGCTTATGCTGTTCTCAACGAGTGTTATGCGAGCGGTGATGAATCTGAAGAGTTCACAGGACGCCATTTTCGCGTCTACTCCAAATCAAATTTTCTCGACTATATCCGAGCAGCAACACTTGCCTCGGAAGATTATCCAGGAAAATTTACACACTACGAAATTAACTGTTTGGATCATGTCGTAGAAATAATTTCCGTAGATGAACCGAAAATCAGAATTCTACGCTGCGGTGTTGCTGCATAATTGCCTGTGAAACACCCAACTGAAAAGTACGCCCGAATTCCGGCGTACTTTCGCTTATGAAACACTTCTTATCCATCCGAGATTTGTCGCGCGACGACGCGCTGTTTTTGCTCGTCGAAGCGGCGCGGCTCAAACAAGAATTACGCGAATCGCCCGAACGCCAGCGCGAGACTCTGAAAAACAAAAGTCTCGCGCTGGTCTTTGAAAAGCCCAGTTTGCGAACTCGTTTGTCGTTCGATGTCGGCGCGACGCAGCTTGGCGCGCATCCGGTTTATCTTTCGCCGGCGGAAATAGGGATTGGCGCGCGCGAAAGTGTCGCCGATGTCGCGCGCGTTCTGGGACGGATGTGCGATGGAATTGTCGCGCGCGTTTTTCGGCACGAAACCGTTGCTGAAATGGCACGGTGGGCAAATGTTCCGGTGATTAACGGGCTGTGCGACATTGAGCATCCATGCCAGGCGCTGGCCGATTTGATGACGCTGCGCGAACACAAAGGCCTGGAAAACCGCAAGATGGCTTACGTCGGCGACGGCAACAACGTGTGCCACTCGCTGATGCTTTTGTGCGCCAAACTGGGTGTCGATTTCTCCGCCGCCACGCCGCAAGGTTATGAACCGCAAGACGAGTTTGTTGAAATCGCAAAACGCGACGCAAGCATTTATGATGGCGAAATTCTCATCACAAACGACGCGCGCGAAGCTGCCCAGAACGCCGATGCGGTTTACACCGACGTGTGGACTTCGATGGGGCAAGAAGCCGAAAGCGCGCGGCGCCTTCAAGTGTTTCCGCCGTTTCAGATCAATGCGGAATTGATGAAGTTGGCAAAACCCGACGCGATTGTTTTGCATTGTCTTCCGGCTCATCGCGGCGAAGAAATTTCGGCGGACACGATGGAAGCGCAGGCGAAAAGCATTTTCGACCAGGCGGAAAATCGCTTGCACGCGCAAAAAGCGGTTCTGGTCTGGCTGATGGGATAAAAGCCAAAGGCTTTGAATCATGTTCACCAAATTCTTACTGCTCATCGTGCTCTTAATCATCGCGTGCGTTTTCGCGATTGCGCTTTTGTTTCGCTTGATTCGCACCGCGCAGCAACTTGGCGAGTTGCACAAGAAACTCGTGGTCAACGATTTCGAGTTGCAAACAAAAATCGAAGGCTTGAAAAAATCGGCGGAAACGCAAACACCGGATAAAATCGATGCGGAATAAAAGCACGCTGGACTTGCGCAGAAAGTGCCGGAATGTAGGGGCGCAGCTTGCTGCGCCTTTGTTGCAGCAAGGCTTAGCATGCTAAGCCCCTACAAAAATACGCTGCTGCGTAAGTCAAAAAGTACGCCTATATTCGGGCGTACTTTTTCGCTATCCTGACTTATCCTGCATTCATCTTTTGCATCCTGTAATTTTGAAAGTTCGAGGAGACTATTTTGGACACAGTTGTTTTGGCGTATTCGGGCGGGCTTGATACATCGGTCGCGATCAAGTGGATCAAGGAAAAATACAATTTCGATGTCATCGCGCTGACGATTGATCTGGGCAGCGAGCGCAACCTGCCGGAAATCCGCCAGCGCGCTCTGGATGTCGGCGCGGTCAAGGCGCTGGTTGTCGATGGGCGCGAATTGTTCGTCAAATATTTCGCGTTTCCGGCGCTGCAAGCCGGCGCGATTTACGAAAAAGAATATCCGCTTGCAACGGCGATTGGCCGCCCTTTAATCGCGAAACTTTTGGTCGATGTCGCCAAGGAACACGGCGCCAAAGCCGTCGCGCACGGCTGCACCGGTAAAGGCAACGATCAGGTTCGGCTCGATGTTTCGGTTCAGGCGCTTGATCCGAGTCTGCAAATCATCGCGCCGGTGCGCGAATGGAAGATGTCGCGCCCCGAAGAAATCGAATACGCGCGCCAGAACAACATCCCGATTCCGGCGACTGTCGACAGTCCGTATTCGACCGACGTGAATTTATGGGGCCGCAGCATCGAAGCCGGCATTTTGGAAGACCCGTGGCAAGAGCCGCCCGCCGAAGTCTGGCTGTGGACGAAAGACCCGGCCTTGTCGCCAAACACGCCGCAATATGTCGAGATCGAATTTGAAAACGGAATGCCGACAACGCTCGACGGCGAAGAGTTAAACGGCGTCAACCTGGTTTTGAAACTCAACGACATCGCCGGCGAGCATGGCGTTGGACGCATCGATCACGTCGAAAACCGTTTGGTGGGAATCAAAAGCCGCGAGATTTACGAGTCGCCCGCCGCCGTGGTTTTGCACATGGCGCATCAAGCTCTCGAAGACATGACGCTGTCGCGCGATCAGGCGCGCTTTAAGGCGATGGTCTCGAATCAAATCAGCGAGATGATTTACAACGGTTTGTGGTTTTCATCCTTGCATCAAGACTTGCGCGCTTATGTGGAAAGCTCGCAGCGCCACGTTTGCGGCACGGTTCGCATTAAGTTGTTCAAAGGCGCAGCGATGGTCGCCGGTCGCAAAAGCCCGAAATCGCTTTATCAATACGATCTGGCGACGTATGACAAAGGCGACACATTCGATCAGGACGCGGCGCTGGGCTTTATCAAGTTGTGGGGCTTGCCGCTGCAAACGCAGGCGAAATTCCAAATGCTGCCCGAAAGCCAAAGCCAGCCGATGCTGCCCGAAGCGACAATCGAGCAATGAACAAAAGTACTCTGGACTTACGCAAAACAGCGATTGAAATCGCAGCCATAACTCGCTTTGCGAGAATTGTCGGCCTTCGCCGACAGCGCGTCAACGCAGTGCGTCAACGCAGGTTGACGATTCCCCGCTTTGCGGGGTTATGGCTGCGATTTCAATCGCTGCTGCGTAAGTCCAGAGTACGCCTTAATTCAGGCGTACTTTTTTGTTGACAAATGACGACACGATTCCGGCAATTGCAGGCGCTCCTCGCCTGTCGGATAATCCCCTTATAGTTCCGACATCTTTCGCATGGATGGTGCTCGATGGAAAGAAGCCATATCGCAGAGCAACTGGGCGCAATGCGCCAATACGCCGAAGAACGCCGCTCGGCACTGGACACCGCTAAGGCAAACCTGAACGCGGAGCGGCGAGCCTTGATGCTTGGCACTAACTTGGGCGGCAGCCTGGCATCGGCACAGGCCATTTTTACTGCAGCGACCCGGGAGCATCAGGCGATTTGCGACGAGATCGAGCGGCTCGAAGGCGAACTTCGCAAACTGTCAGACAGTGAGTAAGAGTCGAAAATAAAGTACGCCTGAATTCAGGCGTACTTTTTTGTTTGTGCAACGCGCCGCCGCGCATATCGTCCTGTCTCGCGTTTTGCAGTAATTTGGAGGCACTTATGGAAAACACCTGGATTCCCGCCGCGCTGCTTGGATTAAGTCTCGCGGCCTCGACTGGGCTGAACACGTTTTTGCCGCTTTTGATGCTGGCAGGCGCGGCGCATTTCAAGATTTTCAATGCAGACACTTTGCTGGGCGGAAATTTCGCTTGGGTTTCGTCGGGCGGCGCGCTGGCGGCGCTTTCCATCGCGACGCTGTTTGAAATCGTCGCCGACAAGATTCCGAGCGTTGACCATTTTCTCGATGTTATCGGCACGTTTTCGCGTCCTGCGGTCGGCGCGTTTGCGGCGGCGTCGGTGTTTCAAGGCGATCCGGCGAACGCGGTGCTGGCCGGGCTTGTTGTCGGCGCGCCGGTCGCGTTCGGTTTTCACGCCGCCAAAGCCGGAACGCGCGCCGCGAGTTCGGCGACGACACTCGGCGTCGGCAATCCTGTTTTGTCCACGCTGGAAGACATTGCGGCGATGGGCTTGACGCTGGTCGCTCTGGTCGTTCCGTGGCTTGCGCCGGTGCTCTTATTGGTCATCGCTTTCGTACTGTGGCGTTTGGTGCGCGCCGTGAAGAGCAAACTGCCGAAATTCAATCGCGCCGCGACAAGCTGAAGTTACGCGAGTCGTGTAGGGGCGAAGCATTCGCCCGCGAAGTCGGATTCGTGAAGTCAAAGTAAGAGCGCGAATGCTTCGCCCCTACGAATTTCGCCCCTGCAAACGCAAAAAAGTACGCCCGAATTCGGGCGTACTTTTTCTTTGCGCTAAAATAAGGCGCATGACTCTTGAAAACACTTTGTGGAGCGGACGTTTCGCCGGTTCGCCCGACGACGCGATGATGCGCTTTTCGACTTCGCTGCCCGTGGACGCGCGCTTGTGGCGCTACGATATTCGCGGCTCGCTGGCGCACGTGGCGATGCTGGGAAAATCCGCGATTATTCCGCTCGAAGACGCGCAAAAAATCGCCGATGGTTTGCGCGAGATTGAAGCCGAAATAGAGAACGGCAAATTGACTTTCGCGGATGCGCCCGACGAAGACATTCATTCATTTATCGAGCGCAATTTGACGGCGAAAATCGGCGCGGTGGCCGGCAAGCTTCATACGGCGCGCAGCCGCAACGATCAAATCGCGCTTGATGTTCGCTTGTATCTTAAAGATGCAATCGAAGAAACGCGCGGCGAAATTCGCGCTTTGCAACTTGCTTTTATCGCGCGCGCTGAAGAACACTTCGGCGCGATTTTGCCGGGTTACACGCATTTGCAGCGCGCGCAGCCTGTTCTGCTGTCGCATCATTTATTGGCTTATTTTTGGATGCTGTCGCGCGACGACGAACGGCTTGCAGAATGTTTGAAGCGCGCCGACGTTTTGCCGCTGGGCGCGGCGGCGCTGGCCGGCACGACGTTTCCGATTGATCGCGCGGCGGTCGCGCGGGAACTGGGTTTCGCGCACGTGTCGGAAAACTCGATGGACACCGTCGCCGACCGCGATTCGCTGATCGAAAGCGTTGCCGCACTCGCAATTATTGCAATTCATTTGTCGCGATTGGCCGAAGAAATCGTGTTGTGGAGCGCGCCGGAATTCGGCTTTTGCACGCCCGACGACCGCTTTGCGACAGGCTCGTCGATTATGCCGCAAAAGAAGAATCCCGATTCGATGGAGCTGGTGCGCGGCAAAAGCGCGCGCGTCGTCGGCGATTTGACGACGCTTTTGGTTTTAGTAAAAAGTCTGCCGCTGACTTACAACCGCGATTTGCAAGAAGACAAAGAACCGCTTTTCGATGCGTTCGACACCGCGATTTCGAGTTTGCAAATCGCGCGCGGCGTGATCGAGACTTTGAAGTTTCACACCGATAAAATGCAGCGCGTCGCCAGTGGCGGTTTTTCGACCGCGACCGATGTCGCCGATTATCTGGTGCGGCATGGAATTCCGTTTCGACAGGCGCACGAAATCGTCGGCGCGACCGTCAGGTTTTGCGAAGAAAACAAGAAAGAACTCGCCGATTTAACGCTCCAAGATTGGCAAAACCTGGATGCGCGATTCGACGAAGAAGTCTTGCGCGTGGTCAGCGTGGAAAGCAGCGTCGCGGCGCGCGATTCCTATGGCGGAACCGCCCCCAATCGTGTGCGCGAGCAATTGGAAAACGCCAAGCGAAAACTGGGGTAAATGAGAAAAAGTACGCCCGAATTCGGGCGTACTTTTTTGAGATTCGATGAGAAAAGTTTTCATTAGATTTTGTTTGGTATCTCCCTTTTGTGCTGCTCGCGCGGTGTGGCCGGTTGCAGTAAAGTCGAATCATGAAACAGAAATACGATGAAGAAATCGTGCGCTACTTCATCCAAAAAGACAAGAAAGAGCGTTACCTCTATATGCTGACGCGTTCAAAGCATCGCCGAGCAGTCATCAACGAGCTGTACGACCTAAACGATTTTGAGCCGGAATCTGTATCCGAGGTGCCGCGAACATTGTGTGATGCTCAGAATATTTATGCGTTTCTCAAGTCAAAGGGAGCAGGTGACGCGGCTTACGTAATTTCGGCCTCAACCGAACGCGATGGTCAAATATTTCCGCTTCTGGACGCGCTCGAAGACTGCGTTGGATATGGTGTCCTGACCCTGGTTTATTGTTTTAAAACTAAAATTGGGTATTGCCAGACCGATGGTTCAAGATGCTTTTTGCTTGACAAAGCATTGCAATAGCCCACGCTTCTTGTTTCGCACCTCGCTACATTAAAACCACTAGCGAATCGTTATACTTGTTTCGCCGGTTTCGGCGCGGACTTCGGGCGCGTACATCGCTTGCAACATCGCCGGCAAAGCGTTGTAAACGCCCGGCGTCTGGGCGCGCAGGTTGTATTCGATGACGTGTTTTCCTTTGCTCAGGCGGCGCGCGAAAAACGCGATGCGGTCGTCTCGCACATCCGAGTTCGACCACCAGTAGTCCCAGTCTTCGCTGCCGGCATCGGCGCTGCCGCGCTCGGTCGTTTCGCAGCCGGAAGGAAAAGCGTCTTCGATCAAAACGTAGCTCAAATCGCGTGGCACGTCGAAAGAAAGGCGCACGCGAATCCGGTCGCCTTGCTTTAATTGATTGTTCGTCGGCTCGCTTTGCAGTTTCCAACTATTCGCGCCCGACGCTTTTGACGTAATGCGAAGATATTCGCGCGTGATGCCGATGGGAATTGAAGACGCCACGGCTTCGAGCGGCGCGTCGCTGCCGATTGTCTGGCGCACGCCGACCGTATAGAAGATCGGTTCGCCGCCGCCATCGCGCTGCAAAGTCACGACGTTGTTGCTCGAGCGCAATTTTTGCCACGGCACGCGCAGCACGATTTCGCCATGCGATTGCGCCTGCCCAAGCGCGATGCTGGAAAGTACGCCGTTATTCAGGCGTACTTTTAAATTCCCCGACGCGACGGGTTTGCCGCGCGCATTGAGATAATCGCACAGCGCGCCCAGAACCCACGCCGTATCGCGCGTGTTGCCCCAGTTGTCGTCCTGGCGGCGCAGCATCAACCATTGCAAAACGCGCGCGATGCGCGGATCGTTCGGGTTTTGCGAGATGAGAGCGCGAAGTCCCAGCGCGGTCGCGGTTTTGTCGTCCCAGTCGGCCCATTCTTCCCTGCCGCTGCCTTTCCAGCTCAGCGTGCCGTCGTCGCCGACAACGATTTGTTTTTCCAATTCCGTCCATGCCGCGCCGCTTTGCCGGCTTTGCCCAAGCTGCTTGTCGAGCAAAGTCAAATAGCCAAGCGCCTGCGAATCCAGGCCCGTCAGGAAAATGCCCGCGCGCTCGTTGCGAATTTGCGCCAGTTCTTTGGCTGTTGGAGAAGCGCCTGCGACGACGTAAAGCAAAAACGCGCGCGTGTTCTCCCAGTTGTCGAGTTGCCACGGCGGAAGTTTTTTGGTGTCGCGTTTCAGCAACGTCAGCGCCGCCGCGCGGCCTCGCGCCATCGTTTCCGCGTTGACTGCGTAGCCTTCGGCGCGCGCCTGCGACAATCCATAAAGCACGTAGGCCGTCATCCACGGGTCGTCGCCGTCGGCTTCCCACCAGCCCCAGCCGCCGCTTTCATGCTGAAAACGAGCGAGCCGCGTCAGGCCGTCGCGCACCATGCGCGGCAGGCGCGCTGCCAGTTTTTGCGATTCGGCATCTTGCAAACCTTTCAGGCGCAGCGTGCGCTGCACCAGAATATCGGGCAAAAAGCGACTCATCGTTTGCTCGGTGCAGCCGTAGGGAAAGCCGACGAGATATTTCAGTGCGCCCGCCAGCGCGTCCGACACCGAAGGCGTAATGCGAATCGAAACCTGACTCGCGGCGGGAATCGCCCCCGCGTCAATTGCCAGAGGATGCGTCGCTGTGCCGCTCGAAAGCTGGCCAACGAAATTCACGATCTTCTCGCGTCCATGCGGGCGAACGGGAATCGTGTTTTCAATCGCGTCGCTAAATTGCGCGCCGCCGTTTTGCGGCGTCCACGCCGAGAGTTTGAAGTGCGCGCGATTGGAGAAATTCAAGCCCGCGTTCTGAGTCGCAATCGGCCAGGTGATTTGTCCGACCGCGCCCTCCGCGACGTTTACGCTTTGCGTGTCTTCGCCGCCCAAAGTCAGGCCGTCGGCTTCGAGTTTTACGGTTGCGTCTTGCGGCTGGCCGGTTTCATTATGAATCAAAGCCGTGACTTGCGCGTTGTCGCCGCCAGTGAAAAAGCGCGGCGTTTCCAGGCGCACGAAGAAATCTTTGGCGACCACAACCGTCTGCGTTTTGCGGCCAAAGGCGCTGTTCTGGGTTTGCGCGACGGCGGTTGCACGCCACGTCGTCAGGTTGTCGGGCAGGGCGAACGAGACGCTGGCGCGGCCACTTGCATCGGTCTGCACATCGGGCTGCCAGTACGCGGTATCGACGAATTTTTTGCGCGCTTCGATGACCGGCGTCGCTTTGTTGACATCGCCCAGATAAAGCGGCTCGAACGAATAGCCGGTCGAAACGCTATTGGGCTGGCGCGGATAAAACGCGTTTCGCAGCGCGCGCGGATCGTCTTCCTGCAACGCGTAAATCGCTTCATCGACAACGCCAAACGAAACTTCGCACGCAATCGGCTGGCCTTGCGCGTTGGTCGTTTGTACGCCGTAAGTTACTTTTTCGCCCGGTTGATATTTCTGTCGGTCAGCTTGAATCGCGATTTTCACATCGCGCTGCGGAACATCGACGCGCAGCGGCGCCTGGCTTTGCGCGAATTTTTTGTCACGTACCAGACACGCGACCAAAGTCACGTTGGGGCCATAATCCGCCGTAATCGGAACGCGCAGCGCCGTGCTGCGCTTGCTCAAAGGAACCAGCCACGAGCGATACAATTTCGAGCCTTCGAGTGTCAGCAGCGCCGTTCCGCCGCGCTTTTCGGAGTTGAGCAAAACGCGCGCGGTCTCGCCGGTCGAATAACGTTTCTTATCGGTCAGCAGCGAAAGATCGGAATATTGCGCGTCATAATCGCCGCCGTTTTCGTCGGCAATCCACAATGAACGCGTGGCCACAATCGCGCGCTGTTTGGAATCTTGCGCCCGCGCTTCCAAAAAAAGTACGCCTTCTTTCGAGGGTACTATTGAAATTTGCGCGATTCCTTCGGCGTTTGTCACTGCGCGATAATTGCGCGCCGGAATCGTCGCTGATTTGGAAGTTTCTTCGTCCCATTTGCGATAGCTCGACGCAATTTCAATCGGCGCATTGGCGACAGGTTTTCCAGCGAAATCTTTGGCGACGACCGAAAACTTCGTGGCTTTTCCAGGCAAGGCGAAATAACCTTCGCTGCGTGTCGAAAGGCGAAAATCGCCCGCCGAAACCGGCACTTCGCCGCTCGCCTCGACTTCGCGTTTGGCCGCATCAATGACCGTGACTTGAACCGAATAATTCTGGTCTTGCGGCTGCTCGTCGTACCATTCGCTGTCCGATTTATCGTCTTTCTTTTCGCGTTCGGCGGCGAAAGAAATAATCGCGTGGCCGTTTTCATCCAGCGTCGCTTCGCCTTCGCGCACCGATTCGCCCGAACCGTCGCCATAATTGCCTTCACCTTCGTAGCCGAGATCTTCCTCCTCGTCGCCTTCTTCATCTTTGTACATCGACGACCAATCGGGCGCGCGCGTTATTGTGTAACGCACTTTGGCTCCGGCGACGGGCGCGCCGAAATAATAAGTCGCATCGACGAACATCTGCACCTCATCGCCGTAGGCGTAATGTTTTTCGTTGGGCGTGACGGTCGCCGAAAATTCCGGCTTGCGATATGAAGCTACGCGGAAGTCGGCGGTGTGTTCTTCGCCGCGCACCGTCATCACGATGGAATAAGTGCCGGTCGGCGATTCGGGCGAAAGTTCGAGCTTACCGTGAAACGAGCCAAACCGATTCGTCGCCAGATGCTCTTTGGCGATGCGCTCCCCTGAAGGATCGCGCACTTCCAGGTCGACGCCTTCTCCCGCCGCGACCGCGTAGCGAAGGCCCGTATCCAGCGTGCGGCGCGCGATGCCTTTGTAAAAAACCTTGTCGCCGGGCCGGTAAATCGGGCGCTCGGTGTAAGCGTGAACCGTGAAATCGCCGTGCCCTTCGTCTTCTTCGCCTTCGTAATCGTATTGCCCGACGGTCGCTTCGCTGGCGCCAAAAGATGCGACCGTGAGCAAGCGCCCTCCCGAATCTTCGTCGCCGCGTGGCAGTTTGATGCGCGCTAAGCCCTGCGAATCCGACTGCGCTCTGGCGACGACTTTTCCGCTTTTCAAAACGCGAATCGCAGCATTCGGTCGCGGCGTGCCGCTTTGGGAATCAACGGCGAACGCCAGAATCTGGTCGCGCGTTTTCTTGAGAATCAGCGCCGTGTTCGACACCATCACTTTGGCGCTGACCGAATTACTTCCGTGCGCCACATCGACGATGTACAAGCCCGGCGAAAGTACGCCTAAATTCAGGCGTTTATGATAAAAGCCTTCGATGTCGGCCTCGCGAATCGGTTCGGCGCGCGAGGAAATCAGTTTCGGCGGCGTCGCGCTGATCGGATGCAGAATCGCCGGCAAAACCGGAATGTTGTCGTAATTGTTGCCGATGCGGCTCAAGGCTTCGGCGGCTTTGGCGTCGCCTAAAATGTTTGACAGCGTGGTGCGAAAAACGCGCACGCGCAACGTGTCTTTTCCCGCCGCTTTTTTGCCGTCGACGTAGCCGTGAAGCGGGATCGTGATTTTTTCGCCGGGCGTGAAATCTTTTTGCTGCTGCGTCGCTTGCAAATCGGGCTGCGAACGCTTGAGCGTCAAGCGAATGTCGCTGGTC
>Ga0136611_10000804_pt1 | contig 21087 bp, 12 predicted proteins | sample AntDrymUQ2232306_2_FD_106645 | JGI IMG/M metagenome (GOLD analysis project Ga0136611, IMG submission 106645) | Polar desert sand microbial communities from Dry Valleys, Antarctica - metaG UQ223 (23.06) | ecosystem: Environmental > Terrestrial > Soil > Desert | place: Antarctica: Dry Valley...
ATCACATATTTCGCGCCCTCGAAATCTTCGCCGTAATCTTCGATCGAATGAAAAAGATATTGCGGGCAGGTTTCGGCAAACGCGGCGATGCCTCTGTCTCGCGCTTCGCGGACTTGATTGAGCGCGTCGGTGCAGGACAAATGAACGATATAAACAGGCGATTCAGCCATTTCCGCAATCGCAATGGCGCGATGCACGCCTTCGGCTTCAGCAATCGTCGGGCGCGTCAGGGCGTGATATTTCGGCGCAGTTCGTCCGGCGGCGAGCGCGCGTTTGATGATTTCGTTGATGACGATTCCGTTTTCAGCGTGCATACAAATCAAGCCGCCGCGATTTCCCGCCGCCGACATCGCCCGAAAAATCGTCGCGTCGTCAGCCAGAAAAACGCCCGGATAAGCCATAAATAATTTAAAGCTCGTGATGCCTTCGTCCATCAGACGATACATCTCGCTCTCGTCGCCGTCTTCAAACTCGGTCGTAATAAGGTGAAAACCGTAATCAATCGCGCATTTGCCTTCCGCCTTTTTGTGCCAGGCATCCACGCCCGCCGTCATCGCTTCGCCTTTGGTCTGCACGGCGAAATCAATAATCGTCGTCGTCCCGCCAAACGCCGCCGCGCGAGTTCCGGTAAAAAAATCGTCGGACGAAAATGTTCCGCCAAACGGCAGTTCCATATGCGTATGCGGGTCAATGCCGCCCGGAATGACAAGTTTTCCGCCCGCGTCAATCGTGACATCGGCTTCCATTTCGAGCGTTTTGCCGATAACGGAAATTTGTTCGTTATCGATTAAAATATCCGCGTGGTAATCGTCAACCGCCGTTACAATTCGTCCGTTTTTGATTAGTGTTTTCATTTGATTTTCTTTGTTTTCTTATCGCTCTTTTTAATTTTACCGGCGTTTTCTATCAGCCACAGGCAAGCCAATTTGGTTGCGCCGAGTCCTTTGTAAAAACGGTTTCGCGCTTCGCTTGTCTTGACCGAAGTCAAATGCGCCGAAGTCGTTCCGACGGCTTGGGCAAACTCTTTCTGGTTGATGCCGACGCTTTTCAGCTCGTCCAGCAACTTGCCCAAAGTTACATAATCCAGATAATTTCCAAGCTGTTCGATACTTTTAACGCCGCTTCGGTCAACTTCATTGACAATTTCAAAACTTTCGGAATTTTTTAGAAAAGTATGAGCCAGCGCGAAGCAGTGATGACAGCCGCCTTTTCCGATATAACAACTGCAATTAAAATCAATGCGCCGCTCGTCGAGCTTGAGCGAAACGGTGTATTCGCCGTGATTGCCTTTCACTTTTGCTAAAATCCGGTCGTTTTTGATTTGGCATCCGTAAAACTTGCCGATGTAGCGATTGACTTTTTCGGACGCGCCGCCATAGACGCGCAGTTCTTTGCCGACAATCCGTTTTACCTGTTCGATGTCCATAAAATCAAAAAAGCGAGCCGCCGAAAAATCCGAACATTCCTTCTTTTGCCGCTTCGATTGCCTGCAAATCTTCGGTCTGGCGGAGTTTAATGTTGAGTTGTTGATTTATACCTTTGAGCAAATCGAAAAGATCATCGGAAGCGACGCGGATTTCCTGCGGGCGGGCGTTTAATTTGTGCAGTAAATCGAAAAGATGCCGACTTATTTCGGTGTAATTTTCTATTTCGTTTTCCTTCGGCTGAATTATTTGAAAGCCCGCAATCATTCCGCTTCGATTGTCAGCCAGCATCAGCATTTTCGGGATGTAGGGACGTTTTCCTCGCTCGCCGACCGGCGTCGGCGCGTAGAACAAATCTATTTCAAGGATAAGGTTTCTCACCTGCGGAAACGCTTTGAGTTCGTCAATCAATGTTTGCGGAATTTGAACGATAAATTCCTTTTCGGCGGGCGGCGCGATTTCCCGCATTTCGTCGCGCCAATTGATTTTTCCGTTTGTCTCGTCCGCGGAGCGCACCAGACAAACTTCGTTTTCCGTGTCGCTTTCGTCAATCAAAATGTCTGGATTTTCCCGAACGCGCGGCGCGACTTCCAAAGTTTGCTCAATCGCGTAAATCAGAAAACGCGCTTCTTCAGAAGTAATAAACCACGGCATAAAACCCGGTCTGATGCTCCGAAACAACGGATAGTTTTGCGAGCCGCGAAATTTCAAATCGAGTTGTTTAATGGTTTCGCGGTCTTGTTTTTCGAGACTTTCGCGGTTTTCAAACGAAACCTGAAGCTGCGGAATCTCGAACAACGCAAACGGTTCGGCTTCGAGTCCGACTTCCTGAAAATCCCAAAATCCGTAAAGTCCTTCCGCGCCGAGATAGACGCCGATGGAAAGATGCTCGCCCATCATTCCCATCGGGCTGACAAAACCGATTTCCTTCGTGTCGGGATTTTCCACGCCGAAAATTTCCGTTTCGTCCATCCATTCCCACGGCGCGAGTTTTTTCAATTCGGCGGCGAGTTCGTAAAGCCGTTTCCATTCGCCAATCGTCGGCGCGTTTTGTTTCGTCTTCGATTTCATAAAATTTTTCCGTTTGTCCGGGTCAACGAAAATTACGTCAAACCAGACTTCTTCGCTTTTTCCGTCGCTTCCGCCAATCGTCCGGCAAGCGTTTTTTTTTATAACAATTTATTTTTTTTGCGGTTTTGCTTTGCGGTTAATTTTTCAAACCGGCTTTTCGTTTATCGTCGGCATTTCGTCTCCAATCGTCGGCGCGGAGTCTTTTTCCGCCTCGTCTTCATCTCCTTTCTTTTCCTGTTCGGCGAGTACGATGTCGGCGGCGTCGGCGATGCGCTCTTCCAGATTTTCGCTCGGCGCATCCATCGGGTGAAGGTCTCCGGCGTGATAAAAATGCGAAGCCTGATAAAGCTCGCGCAGGAATTTGAAAAAGACTTTGCCAATGGCGATTGCCGGAATTGCGAGAATCACGCCTAAAATTCCGAAGAGTTTTCCGCCGATGAGCAAGCCGAGAAAAACCGCCATCGGATGCAGATTAAGCCGTCCGCCCAAAATTTTCGGAGTTAAAACGTAACCTTCCAAACTTTGAACGGCAACGAACACGCCGATAACGGCGGCGATGTCTCCGATGCCGCCACCGCCCGCGACGGTAAATCCGCCCGCCAGAATGATGCCGAGAATCGTGCCGACATACGGAATGGCGTTTAATAATCCGGCAATCAGCGCGATGCCCGCCCACGCCGGAACGCCGAGAAACCAGAATCCGGCGGCGTAGAAAACCGCCATAATCGCGCCGATTAACAATTGCCCGCGCACATAGGATTCGAGAATCCGACCCGATTCGTCAAACAGACGACTGAACGGCTCGCGAAAGCGCGGCGGAATCAAATCTTCTAATGCCTCGCGCCATTTTTGGAAATCAATCAGAATATAGAAAACGAAAAACGGCACGAGCAGTAAATCGAGCGATGAGACGAGCGCGGACAAAATAGCCGAGCCGCTGCCTTCGGCAGAAGTGGTAATTTTTCCGTCCTCGTCAACGGTCGCCGTCGTCGAGGTCGTCATATTTTCGTTATAAAATTTTGTCGGGTCGCTCAAAAACTGCTCGATTTTATCGCCCGCCACGCGTTCCAGCGGCGGCGAATAACGCTTGAGATACGCTCTTTGCCGCGCGGCGTTTTCCGGCGTGAAATTTTCGGCAATCTTGGAACCGGCTTTGGTGCTTTCAGCCCACAGATCGGGAACGACATACGCCATAAATGCGGTGATGACGAGCGCGACCAATAGAATGGCGACCACTGCCGACCAGGTGCGCGAAAGCCCGCGCTTTTCGGCTTGATAAACAATCGGATTGAGCAGATAAGCCAGCGCGAAAGAAGCCAGCACCGGCACGATGGCGACGCTGCCGACGACGTAAAGAAAATACAAAATCAAGATTGAAACGACGATGGTCGGCACCCAACGCAACCACCAAAGAGGCGAACGCTCCTCGGGTGAGGTTGATTTAAGCCAGGGATTTTTCATAGATTTTAGAAATATTCGCCGCGGATTGACGCGGGTGGCGCAGATAAGAACGATAACTCAATCAGATAAATTTTCCGATTTTTTATTGAACGCTTCAAAAAACCAAAAAATCCGCGTCATCCGCCCTAATCCGCGGCTACTTTTCTTAACAAAGCGCGCAACCCGCATCGAGCGCGGCGACGAGTTCATCGACATTTTCCCGCGTCGAATTGAGCATCATTCCTGTGCGAATGACGTTGCCGTAAAGCCCGCCTTTGCCGATCAGAACGCCGCGCCGTTTGGTTTCTTCGAAAACTTTTAAGACGGCTTCGGGCGCAGGCTCTTTCGTTTCGCGGTCTTTCACGAGTTCGAGTGCCTGCATCAAGCCGCGCCCGCGCACGTCGCCGATGATTGGATATTTTTCTTTTAACTCTTCAAATTTCTCGCGCAGATAATCGCCGACGACGCGGCAGTTCGTTCGCAAATCTTCGTCTTCAATCACACGCACGACGGCGAGCGCGGCGGCAGTCGAAACAGGATTGCCGCCGAAGGTCGCAAACGTCAAGCCGGGAAATTTGTCGGCGACTTCGGCGGTCGCAATCGTCCAGCCGATTGGAACGCCGTTGCCCATTCCTTTCGCCGAAGTGATGATGTCGGGTTTCACGCCCGAATGCTCGATGCCGAACCATTTATCGCCCGTGCGTCCCCAACCGGTTTGCACTTCGTCGGCGATAAAAAGTCCGCCGTGTTGCTTGGTGATTTCCGCGACTCGTTCAAAATAACCGGCGGGCGGCACAATAAAACCGCCGACGCCCAAAATCGGTTCAGCCATAAACGCCGCGATTTCGCCGGTCGTCGCTGTTTCAATTACTTCTTTGACATCTTCGGCACACGCGCCGCCGCAGCTTTCCGGTTTCATTCCAAACGGGCAGCGGTAACAATACGGGGCGCGGGCGTGGACGATTCCGGCAACCTGCGACGGCAGCGGTCGCCACGTCGCGTGTCCGACGCTTGAGAGCGCGGTCGCGCTTCTGCCCGAATAGCTGTGACGAAGCACGACGATTTCCTGTCTGCCCGTCGCCAGTTTCGCCGCCATAATCGCCGTGTCGTTCGCTTCCGTTCCCGAATTTGAAAAGAAAGATTTTTTCAAATCGCCGGGCGTGATCTCCGCCAGTTTTTCGGCGAGATTCGATTGATTTTTATTCGCGTAAAGCGCGGACGTATGCGAAATTTTATTGACTTGCTCGATAATCGCCGCATTAATTTTCGGATTCGCGTGTCCGACGCTGACGGTTAGAACGCCGCCGAAGCAGTCGAGATATCGATTGCCCGCGTCGTCCCAAACGTATTCGCCTTCGCCTTTGACTAATGCGAGCGGCTCTTGATAATAAGTGGCGACTGCCGGAAAAAGAAATTCCTTGTGCTTGCGCACGGCTTCTGAAACTGTTGTTTTTTGTTCTGTTGGATTCATAATTTTTATTTTAAGATTTTTGCGTCGCGAACGATTTTTCCGCCGACGAGGGTTAAGACGCTTTGCGTTTTCGGCAGTTCGGGAACAGGCGCGGTAAAAATGTCCTGCGACAGCACGACTAAATCGGCTAGTTTGCCTTTCGTTAAACTGCCTTTTTCCTGTTCGCCGAATTCGGCGTAAGCTGAATAGAAAGTGTAGGCTTTGACGGCTTGTTCGCGGGTGATGGTTTCGCCCAGTCGCGCCGGATTTATCGCGGCGAGCATGATATTCAAATACGGATTCATCGCGCCGTCCGAGCCGAGCGCGAACGGAATGCCGGCATCAATCAGCGAACGTGCCGTAAAAAATTTCGTCTGCGGCGAAAAGCGAGCGTAAATCGTCTCGACGATTGAAAAATGCGTCGGGTTCTGCACAACGACTACGCCGAGTTTTTTCGCTCTCTCAATTAAATCGCCGCTGACGCCGTCGCCGTGTTCGATGCGGACGCGCTTTTGCCGCCAATCTATTTTTCCCGCGCCGACTGTTTCGAGCGCGTCGAGAACCAGTTCGGCGGCGCGGTCGCCCGCGCAGTGAAAAAGAATTTGCTGTTTGAGACGGAGCGATTCACGAACCATTTCGGGAATTTCGCTTTCGGGAAAATTCAATCTGCCGTGCCAATCGGGTCGGTCTTGATACGGCTGGCGCAAAGCCGCGCCGCGCTCGAACGGCGTTCCGTCTAAAACCCATTTGATGCCGCTCGCTTTGACTTTCGAGTTTAGGAAATTGAGTTTGGAAAGCATTTGAAACTCGGACAAATCCCGCTTTGTCGGTGAAGTCATCGCAAAAGGAATGGCGCGAACGCGAATCGGCAAATCGGCGCGGACGAGAAGTTTGGCGAAACGGTCAACCGGCATCGAAGACATAATCTGCATCGAAGTTATTCCGAAATTAATCGCTTCATCAGCCATTTTCTTCAACTCTTTGATTGCGTCCGCATCTGAAACTTGATTTACCAGAATCCGATTCGGCTTCCATTCGGCGTATTCCCAAAATCTGCCGTTGATTTTCTTTGAATTGGTAATTCGTTCAAAATGTCCGCCCATCGGGTCTGCCTCTTCGTCGGTAATCTGCAAAAGCGGCATCGCCCGCGAGTTGACGACGTAGCCGTGACCATAATAAGCGCGCAGCAAAACCGGATGATTCGGCGCGATTTTGTCGAGCGCGGCGCGCGTTACCTGCTCGTTCAAAACAACGGTCGAGCCGACATTGCCGAAAATCCAGCCGCCCGCCGGAACTTGTTTAACCGCCGCTTCGATTGCCGCCGATGTTTCCTTCCAATCCGGCTCAAGCGTTGCAAATCGCAGATTAAAACCTTTCGGGTCAGGCATAAAATGAAAATGCGCGTCGTTAAATCCTGGAGTTACAACGCGCATTTGTAAATCAATAAGGCGAGTTTTGGCATTTGAAAGCTTTTTAATTTCTTCATTTGAACCGACCGCCAAAATGCGCTCGCCGCCAATAGCAATCGCTTCCGCATTCGGCTGTTTCGTGTCAGAGGTGAAAATCTTCCCGTTATATAAAATCAAATCCGGCGCGGTTTGCTGCGCTAAAACAGAAAAATTAACAAAAATTCCGATGATTAAAAGAAGTATTAAATTTTTCATTTCGTCTTTTCGAAAAGAGTCTAATATAAATTTCCTTCGCGCTTGCGTCCCGTATAATCGACATAGACGACTTTCAATTCCGTGTAAAAATCGAGCGCGGTCGAGCCTTGTTCACGGGCGCCGATGCCGGTCATTTTCACGCCGCCGAATGGAATATGCGCTTCGCCGCCGGTGGTCGGCGAGTTGATATGCGTCATTCCGGTTTCGATCTCACCAACGAAGCGGAAAATCAAATTCGGGTCGGTCGTGAAAATTGAAGACGTTAAGCCATATTGCGAATCGTTGGCGGCAATCATCGCTTCGTCAAAATCCTTGACGCGAAGAACAGACAAAATGGGACCGAAAATTTCTTCCTGCGCGATTCGCATATCGGGCGTAACTCGATCGAAAACCGTCGGCTCGACAAAATAACCGTTTTCGAGTCCGTCGCCGCTTGCGCGTTTTCCGCCGCAAAGCATTTCCGCTCCGTCTTCGCGTCCGATGTCAATGTATTTCAGCACGTTTCGGAATTGTTTTTCGTCAACAATCGGACCCATTTCCGTATTTGAAACCGCGCCGTCGCCGATTCGCATTTTTTGAGCGCGTTCGACAATCTTTCGGACAAATTCATCAGCGATTTTGTCAACCACAACGGCGCGAGACGTTGCCGTGCATCTCTGACCTGTCGAGCCGAACGCGCCTTGCGCCGTTGATTCGACGGCTAAATCCATATCGCAGTCTTCCATCACGACGACCGGATTTTTGCCGCCCATTTCGCACTGCACTTTCACGCCGCGCCCGGCGACTTGCGCGTAAAGTTTGAGTCCGGTTGCGGTCGAACCCGTAAAGGAAATCGCTTTGACCGCCGGATGATTGGCAATTTCGTCGCCGACTTCCGCGCCCGCGCCGAGAATCATATTCAAAACTCCCTGCGGCAGTCCGGCTTCTTCAAAAAGCTCGACGATTCTGACGGCAGTCGCGGGTGTAGATTCCGCCGGTTTGAAAACAATCGTATTTCCGGCAACGAGCGCGGGCGCGATTTTCCAAATCGGAATCGCCACGGGAAAATTCCAGGGCGTGATCAGCGCGACAACGCCGTGCGGCTCTTTGATTGTGTAAGCAAAATTGGCGGGCAACTCGGATTGAATCGTTTCGCCGTTAAGTCGTCGGGCTTCGCCGGCGCAAAATTCGGCGACGTTTATCGAACGCTGCAATTCGCCACGCGATTCGCCGATGGTTTTACCTTCTTCGCGTGTCAAGATTTGCGCTAATTCTTCTTTGTTGTCTTCCAAAAGACGCGCCGCTTTCATCACAATTCGCCCGCGTGTCGGTGCGGGCGTGTTTTTCCAATCACGAAAAGCATTGTAAGCGGCTTCGACCGCGCCTCGCGCCTCTTCGCGGGTTGATAATTTGACCGTGCCGATAATATCTTTGATGTTTGCCGGATTGATATTCACAACGGTTTCATTCGACACGGATTCGAGCCATTCGCCGTTAATATAATTTCGGTAGTTGTTCATATATAAAGTTGTGCTGGAATGGAAAATTTAGGTTGTGTTAATTTATACGAGATGACCGCAAAAAGCAACGAAAATTTACGCGTTCTGCTTGAACAAAGAACGAGAACAAACGCCGAAAAAATCTTTTTATTTTCCGAAGCCGACGGGCGCGAATGGACATATTCCGATTTCAACAAATCAGTCAACCGCGCCGCGAATATGCTCAAAGCAAACAACATCGGACGAGGCGACGTGGTTAGTTTGCTGCTTCCGAACAGCGCGGAATACATCATCGCCTATTTCGCCTGTTTCAAGCTCGGCGCGATTGCCAATCCGGTCAACTCTCTGCTCAAAGCCGAAGAAATCGAATTCGTCGTCGGCAATTCTGAAGCCAAACTTCTGCTCGCGGGTTCACAGTTTGCTTTGACAATCGAAAACATTACTCTGCCGAACGTCATAAAGTTTGACGACGAAAAAATAACCGAAAACTTCAGCGCGGATTTGGAAAAAATCTCAATCAAAACGGACGACGAAGCGATTATCATTTACACATCGGGAACGACCGGAAAACCGAAAGGCTGTCTTTTGACGCACGGCAACTTAATTGCTAACGCCCGACAAATCGCCGAATGGCTCGGTTTTAATGAACAGGACAGACTGCTGACGATAATGCCGCTGTTCCATATGAACGCCGTTTCGGTGACGACGATGACCGCGCTTTACGCTTCGGCTTCGACCATCGTTTCAAGGAAGTTTTCCGCGTCAAAATTTTGGCAGATCGTCGCCGATTACAAAATTACTTCTTTCGGTTCGGTGGCGACGATGCTGTCAATGCTGTTGCAAAAAGAAGAGGAGAAGCGGCGAGAAAAAGAAGCGGAGAAAAACCACGCGAGCAACGAGCAACGGACAACGGACAACGGACGATTACGATTTGCGATGTGCGGTTCCGCACCTGTTCCGGCGGGAGTTTTGAAACGGTTTGAGGAAACTTTCGGTTGTCTGGTAATTGAAGGTTACGGTTTGAGCGAATCAACTTGCCGTTCGACTTTTAATCCGCCGAACACGAATAGAAAACCCGGCTCGTGCGGCAGACCAATCGGCAATCAAATGAAAATCATTGATGAAAATGATCGTGAACTTCCGAACGGCGAACTCGGCGAAATCGTTCTGCGCGGCGAAAACATTTTCAAAGGTTATTTTAAAAACGATGAAGCTACTGAACGCGCATTTCGCGACGGCTGGTTTCACACGGGCGATATCGGCTACAGAGATGCGGACGGATTTTTCTATATCGCCGACCGCAAATCCGATATGATTATTCGCGGCGGCGAAAACATTTATCCGCGCGAGATTGACGAGCTTTTATACACGCATCCGGCTGTTCAATCGGCAGCAGTCATCGGCGTTCCCGACGAGTTATATGGCGAAGAAGTAGCGGCGTTTGTGGTTTTGAAAACGGACGAAACGGTGAGCGAGGAAGATTTAATAAAGTTCTGCAAAGAACATCTGGCGGATTTCAAATGTCCGAAGAAAGTTTATTTTGTGGACGACATTCCAAAGGGCGCAACCGGCAAACTACTCAAGCGCGAACTCGCGCGAATTTATACCGGGAAGAAATAGTTGGGAAAAGCAAAGAACTCACCGCAGATAAAATACAGAGGTAATGCTGAGTATTTCACCAGGGTGAGTTCTTATTTGTTTTATTTAATCTTCTTTCCCTTTAACTCCTGACCGCTCGGCATAATCAATATTAAACCGACAACTTTGCCGCTCGCGTCGCGCTCGAAGGTAAGCTGGACGCTCGCCGTTTGTGCGGCAAATTTGTCTTTCGTCGCTGCGTCCGGCGCGAGTTCGATGCGTTCGCCGTTCGGTGAAACGCCGACGAATTTCTCGCCTTCCTGCTGGAAAGTCACTGCACCCATCGGCGTTTCAAATTGCCCGACGTAATCGGCAAATTTCCCGTTTGTCACCGGCTTTGGCGCTTCAACTTTCGTGTCGGTTATCGGAAACGACGACCCGGGAACAGGCAAAACAAACGAATCGTTTTTCACTGCCGTTTTTACCGCCGGATGCGTTGGAAAAACGGGCAGTTTCGGCTGATTCGGTTTTACTTTCGCGACTTCCGCCATCGCGACTTCGACTGCTTTTTCGAGTTGCGTATCACGTCCTGCCATGTAATCCTGCGGCGTGATCTCCACGTCGAAATCTGGTGTGATGCCGACATTTTCAACTCCCCAAGTTGAGCCATCGGGGTTGTAAGCGGCGCGATTAGGCAATTGAATGTTTCCGCCGTCTACCAGACGCGGCGTGAAAAAATACGGTCCGATGCCGCCGCCGTAAGTTCGCTTGCCGACGATCTTCCCGACCTTGCCCAATTGGAACATAAACGCGCCCGTTTCCGCCGCCGAGCCGTTCCATTCGTTAATCAGCATCACCTTGACGGGCGGCGCGGGATTAACGGGCGTGGCGATGTCGTCGCCGCCGCGAAAATGATAATAATAAAGCGGCTTGCGCTGCATCCATTCAATCAAAAAATCGGGTGTGATGCCGCCGCCGTTAAAGCGTTGGTCAACGATGATGCCCTGCCGGTCGGCGTAGCCCGTCAGCCCGCGAATCGCGTTCATAATTCCTTCGCCGCCGTAGCCCTCGATAAAAATGTAACCGAGTTTTCCGCCAGACATCTGCTCGACTTTTTTGCGGTTTTCCTCCGCCCAATTCGCCCGCCGCAGACGATTTTCGCCAGCCGCCGGATAAACGGTGAACGTGCGCGGATTGTTTCCGCTTGCGTCGGAACTGACAATAATTTTTGTCGGCTTGCCGATTGTGTTTTCAAAATGGCTGTAGAGATTTTTACTCGTTTCAACCTTTTGCCCATTCACTTCCAAAAGGTAATCGCCGTTGCGAACATCAACGCCCGCTTGGTCGAGCGGCGCGGAAAACGAGCCGTTTGACGAGGCGTAAGAAGTTGAACGATAGATTTTCTTGAAACGAATTTTTCCATTTTCAACCGCGTAATCTGCGCCGAGAAGTCCGACACGCAAACCGCTTCCGCCCTGCGGCGCGGTGTCGCCGCCGCCGACTCCGAGATGCGAAACCGAAACGTGACCGAGCATCTGCCGCATCAGCGCGTTCAGATCGCCGCGTCTGGTTATTGTCGGCAAATACGCGGCGTATTCGCGTTCGAGCGCGGAGAGATTTTGCCCGTGATAGTTCGGGTCGTAAAACCAATCGCGCATAATCCGCATTGACTCGCGGAATATCTGCCGCCATTCTTCCGCCGGGTTGACGCGCACTTCCATTTTCGATAAATCAAGTTTTCCTTCATCAGTTTTCGGCACGGCATCGGTCGAAACCAAAAACCAATCGCGTCCTTTCTGATACAAAAGTTTCGAGCCGTCGCGCGTCAGTTCGTAACCGCCAATCCCTTCGATAAACTTATCCATCTTTGACGGCTGCGCCGCATCAACCGAATAAATCACCCGCGCATTTTGAACGGAAACGTCGCCCGGCGTATTCGGCGACTCGCTGGCGACGAGAAAAAATTTGCCCGGTTTCCCCGCGAGGATTTGCGAATAATCGCGCAGCGGCAGCGGCAAATCTACGAAACGCCTTTGCAGATTTTCAAAATCTATTTTCGTCGGTGCGGTTTCGTTCGGTTTTGCATCAGGATTCGGCTGATTGTTTGGCAAAAGAAGCGACGGCGTATCCTTCGCTAAAGTGAGCGCGTGAACGCGGCGCACGATCAAAGGATTTGCCAGAACGCTGTTCAAAACGCCCCATTCAAATTCGCTCGTCCCGGCATTCGGGCTGGACACGAAGTAAAGATATTTCCCGTTTGCGTCGAACACGGGCAATTCGGCGTGCGCCGCGCCGTCGGTGATTTGAATGTTTTTGCCCGTCGCTAAATCACGAATGTAAACGGTTCCGACGCGATTTTTCAAACGCTTGGCGTAAGTCAGAAATTTAGAATCGGGCGAGAAATTCGCCGACCAGTTTTCCTGCGCCGAATAAACAGAAGTATCAACTTTTGTCGCCGCTGATTTCTCGACATCAGCCAACCCAAGATTCAACTGCCGGTCGGAAAAAACGAGTTTTTTGGAATCAGGCGACCACGCGAGTTCACGGTAAAACGACGGTTGTTTTTCAATCGAGATTTTCTTAACCAAATCGTTTTCCAAAGAGCGGATGTGAAGCGCATACTCGCCTGTTTCGTCGGAAAAATATGCAACCGATTTATTGTCGGGCGAGATGGTCGGATAGCGTTCCGCCACGCCGGAAGTATTTGTCAGATTTTTCGTGTCGCCGTTCGCCTGGTTGAAAATCAAAACCTCGCCGCGCGTGCCGAAAGCTAAATTTTCACCGTTTGCCGACGGCACATAAGATTCGAGAAAACGCATCGCCGGAACTGTTTTCGGTTTTAATTCCGAAGTGTCGGGCGCAACCGAAACGGCAATTTGTTTGCTTTGACCGCTCGCCAAATCGAATAGATGAAGCCGTCCGTCCCGAACGTAAACAATTGCGTCGTTCGTCGCGGCGGCAAATCTGATGCCTTGTCCGTCGAACGTCGTCAATTGTTTTGCCTGTTTGTTTTTGCGGTCAATCGAGAAAAGATTAAAAACTCCGGTGCGGTCGGAAACGGTGTAGATTTTATCGCCGAGCCACATTGGATAACGGTCGTTGTAATTTTGATTCGGGAATTTTTCAATCGCGCCCGATTGCAAATCGGCAATATAAATCGGCGCGGTCGCGCCGCCGCGATAATATCGCCACTCGCCGAAACCCGTGCGCGGATTGTAGGCGATTTGCTTTCCATCCGGCGAAAACGAACCTTGAAATGCCTGCGGCAGCGGCAGCGGTTCAGCCAATGCCCCGCCGTTTGCGGCGACTTTATGAAGTCGTGTTACGCCTTCTTCGTCGCGCGTGCTTTCAAAAATGATTGATTGCCCATCGGGTGTCCAGGCAATGGCGAAATCGTCTTCGCCCTGAAAAGTTAAACGCTTCGCTTCGCCGCCCATTGCCGCAGAAACATAGATGTCAAGATCGCCGCCGTTAAAGCGCGAAAACGCAATCTGTTTTCCGTCCGGCGAAAAAACCGGATTAGTCTCCGCGCCTGCGTCGCTCAATCGTTTCGCCGCGCCTCCGCTTCTTTCAACGAGCCAGATTTTTCCGGCGTAGTTAAAAGCAACGTGCGTTTGGTTGACCGCCACGCGACCGATGAATAAAGGCGCATTTGTCGTCTGGGCGAAAACATTCGCCGCTGATAAAAACAGAATCGGTAAAAAAGCTAAGAATCTGGACATACAAATTTTCTCCATTTTATGTTGGGAATGTTGGGAAGAGTGATAATTTCTAATGAATCTTTATAGCACGAAACATTTGGCGCGGTCTTGAACGAAAGAAACATTTTTGCACGCGCCTAACACGAGCGCGAGATTTTCCGGTATTCGCCGGGCGTGACGCCCAAGTGATTTTTGAAAATTCGGGCGAAATGGCTTTGGTCGGTGAAACCAGCCGTTAGAGCAATCTCGATAAGCGAATCGGTTGAAGCGGAAATGCGCCGACAGGCATACTCGATGCGCAGCCGCCGGACGTATTCGCCAATCGTGCAATCGTACTTTCGGCGAAAAACGCGGGCGAGATGAACCGGATGCACGTCGGCGATTTCGGCGACGGCTTCGAGGGCGATTGATTCAGCAAAATTAGCGTGCAGAAATTCTCTTACTTGTTCGAGCCAGCGCGGAGTTTTACTTTCGGATGTTGAAACTTTGCTACGGGCGGCTTCGGCTAAAATCTCGTAAATGAGACCTTCTATCGCCAATGTAGAAGCCGAATCCATCCGGCGAAATTCCTGATAAATTTTATTTCCCAACCACGCAATCGCTTCGGTTTGCGAACTCGTCGAAGCGTCCAAAACAACTGAACGCCGGCGGATGTAGGCGAACCTTTCGGAATCGAATTGGACGCTCAGAATCTTAGCTCCGCTTTGAAAATCAACCGCGTGCGATTCTTGCGGCGGATGAAAAACGATGGTCGAAGGCTGGCGCGTCTGCGTTTGTCTTCCGTAATTTTCAATGTAATTGCCCGCCAAAACAAAACTGAATGAAGCGTCTCGATGCGTGTGACGCGGCTGTTTCAATCGCGGCGGATAAACAGATTCGGAAAGCATAAAACCACTTATCGAGTGTTTTTTCTGAATGTTTGTCATAGGTAATTCCTCAATAAAAACGCCGTGAATTATATCTTTAAATGTAAAATTTCACCTGCTTTTTTCCGTTGATTTGTAAAACTATTCTTATAACGCCGACAGCAGGCGCGGGGTTAACAAGCGATTGATTTTTTATAAAGCAACGAAGAAAAGTTAATTTTCTAACGCTGTGGAGTTTATATAAGTTCCAAATCTGAACTTCATTTTTGAACCGAAAATTCGAAACTTGAAATTAGCGGAGGTGTTTTCTCAGAAATGAGACGATTTTCCAGCCATCCAGATAAACCCACGGCTTTTCGCCCAAAGTGTAATGCCCGCACGGAATTTTTACCGCGCTGTGTTCGATGCCGTGTTCGCGCAGGGAACGCATCATATCGCGCGATAAATTAACGGGAAAAGTCAGATCGTAAAGCGTGTAAATATAACGCTGCGGGCGGGCGGGCATTTTCGATAATTTGTCCATATAAACCATCGGCGAAATCGGCAGCCAAAACTCGCGCAGTTCTTCGAGCGAAACATTGTTTCCGATGCCTTCTTTCACGTGATAAGTCGAAAGCCCTTGCCAGACGACATCGGCGACGTAGCCGGAAACGTGATTAAAAACGCCCGCGTCAATTGTCAAATCGTGCGCGAAGGCGAAAAACCCGACGCAGCTTCCGATGCTCGTGCCGACGACTCCGACCTTTTCGTAACCTTGCTGTTTCAACCAGGCGACGGCGGCGCGCGTATCAACGACCGATTGCCGCAGCGACTGCAATGTCCGCCCGACGTTCGGCGCGACAAGATAATCGGCTCTTTCGAGTTCCGGCGGCATTCGCTCCTCGTGATACGGCAAAGTCAGGCGCAACGCCGAGACGCCGACGCGGTTGAAAACCTTACACAAATCGAAATACGTCCCGGCTTTCGCGTTCCAGTGCGGAAGCACGACGACCGCAGATTTTTTATCTTTGTCAACCGGAAAAAATTGAGCGTAAGCCGTGTTGTTTTCAATCGAAACAGTTTCAATACCGCTTGTCCAGGTCAGAGTTTTACCCGTCAATTTGAAATCTTTGACATCGGGCGCGAAGAAAAATTCGTCGCTTTTGGCAATGGCGTTTTTTGAATACTCGCGGAAAAATCGGCGCGGGTCGCCGCCGTTCGCATTCTCCGTGACGAACTCGGTTCCCCAACCGAATTCGCGCACGACACGGTTGGCGTTGAGCATTGCAAAATAGCGTTCGCGGTTGTGCATATAGCGTTTGAGCATATTCGTTTAGTGTAAAGTGAAAAGCGAAAAGTGAAAAGCGAAGTAAAAAACAGCGGCAAAAATGAAAAGGCTGTTGAGGGATTAATCTCAACAGCCTTTTCATTTTTCACTTTTCAATATTCGTTTTTTACTTTTTCAAAAGTACCACCGGCGATTGTTCCGCCGCGAGAATTTTCGAGTAAAAATCTTTGACGGAATTATATTTATCAACCGGCACGGTCGTTCTGGTTGTGACCAGCGAGCGCGTGAAAACGAGTTTTTTGTCTTTGACTTCGTAACGGGTCGTGTATTTGCCGAACGGCATTTCAAGCGTCACCGCGTCGGGCATTTCGTCCACGACGAAACCCGGCGGCAGATTGAAAGTAACCGTCTCTTTCATTGAGTTTGAATCGAGCATTACGGGTTGGTCGCGTTTCGGTTCGGTCAGAAAAATGCCGCCGCGTCTGCCGACGATGACCGGTTTGAAAACGAGCAAGCGGTTTTGCATCAACTGAGCGTAGCGTGGGGCGGAAAATTCCACGTCCAAATCAAAGCTCGCAGTTGCTTGTTTATCGTTCTGCGTAATTTTGATGAGCTGCGCGCCGGTTGCGGCGCGCGTCAGCCAGCCTTCGATCATTTTGCTGTAATCGCCTGCCGAAAGCATTCGGCGTTGGGCGCGGAATAAAGTTGATTCCTGCCCGTTGGCGATTTCACGAATTACGCCTTTGATGCTGCCGTCATTCGATAAATTGACTTCGACGATTCTCTCAAGCAAATTCGTCTCCGGAGGCGTAACCGGCATTCTCGACAAACCGCCGTTTTCCCCGGCGATAATTAAAGCCAGACTTCCCTGCAAATAATCGGGCAAATCGCCGACCGGCGTGAACTGGTCGGTGGCATCGAAAATCAAAAGCCGTCCGAGTTTCGCGTGATTCAAAACGGTCGGCGCGCTCGTTTCATCGCTGACTTTGACGGCGAGAATCGCGTGATTGAATTGATCGGGTGAAGCCCATTCTTCGCGCACGAAATTCGGGTCGCCCGAATAAATAGCAATCGGATAGGCTTCGATTTTCAAAGTTTTGAGCATCGCTCGCATCAAATTCGCTTTGTCTTTGCAATCGCCGTAGCCGCGATTTAAAACTATATTCGACGGACGAGGACGATAACCGTTGCCGTGTCCGACACCGATGTCAACCGAGATATACTGCAAATTCTGCACGTAGCTGCCGACGGCGCGAATTTTTTCGAGTTCGGTTTTTGCTGCCGCCGTCAGTTCACGGGCTTTGGCGGCAACAGCATCGTCAACAATAACCTGGGGATCATATAAACCGCTGCCCCAGCGTGACACGGAAGTCCAATCCGTGAAAGTGCGATTGTCGGCACGCGCTCCCATTTCCGGCACGTAATTGACGGCGATGCGCGGCACGATGTTTCTCACCGACGGACTCATCGGCTCGGCGGCGAGAAACGGCAGGTTGCGAAGCTCCCAAACGTAGCTCGTGCCGTTCATTTGCGGTTTAACGTCCGCGTGATTAAATGTGATGCTCGATGCCTTCCAACCCGACGGCAGATTCAAGCTGTAACGCGACATCATCACGGGCAAATCCGACTGAAAACTGAAATTGTCCTGATGGAAAAGCGGCTTCTCTTCGGTCACGATTGTATAGCCGAAAACGAATCCGGTATCAACGTCGCTCGATGCGTCAATTACCTTAATGCGGTATTCATTGTAAATATCGTCCATATCGGCAATGCGGTCGAGGACGAATTTTTTATCGTATTCCTTGACCGAGCCGTCGGGACGAATCACCCAGCCGTTAATGTCGCGCACTTTGCTCGAACTCATCAGGTAAAACGCCACGGCGACGGCGTGTTGCCGACCTTCGCGCGACAAAATTTTGACGGCGTGATTTTCAATCGTGACGAGATTGCCTTGCGAGTCAAGCGTCACGTCTTTCGAGGTATGCAGAACAACGCCTGACACATCTTTGGCATACGGTGGCGGCTGAATCGCAGATGCCTGGCGAAGCCAATTCGGTGCGCCGCCATCGGCGAAAGCACTCGTGAAAAGTAGAGTTGCCAAAAAAATTGAGAACAAAAAGTGGGAAAGTAACTTCATAATAATCTCCGGGAGCAGGCGGCAGTTGGCAGCAAACAGTCAGGCTTTTACCGCCAACTGCCGCTGCCGTCTGCTTTAATTCTGTTTGAGCGTAATTGTATGCGTATCGGCTTTGTGAAATTCGTCGAACATAGTTTTCAGCGGTTGATAAGCGCCGACCGGAAACAATATATTCCCGCCGCCGCCGAAATGAAATTTTCTATTGTAAACCAAAAGATGTGAGGTTTTATCAACGCCCATTTTAATTTGCAAAAATCCGATTTTCTGCGCGTCGGCAAGATCGCCCGGCGCGTCGGCGTTGTCTAAACTGAAACCTTTCGGCAATTCGATTTCGATCGCGTCGTTTTCCGACCACGGGTAATTAAAATAGATGTCATATTTTCTCGTCGCCGTCGAAAAAGCTGTATTTTCACCGTATTCAAAAAATCCGGGCTGCAGGAAAAGACGCTTGCCGGTTTTCTGCGCGTAATTCGGCACGCGAACTTTATACTGATAAGTAAAAGGCTTGTTCGGCTCGGTGATGTTTTCGATTTGAAGGTCTGATATTTCCGCCGTACTCATTCTCGCTTTAATTTCATTTTTCAAATTTTCTTCACGCTGATTGGCGGATTGATCATAACTACTCATTTTATAATCCAATCCGGTTTGTCCCGAATACTCCATTTTAACCGTGCCTTCGAGCGTTCCGTCCTCAAGCAGTTTGAATTTGCCCGTTCGTTTGGCGACGGTTTTGTCTTTATCGTAAAATGGAGTTTTCACCCACGAATAATTATTTTCACCGACCAGTAACGCCCAAACGTCTTCTTCATACCAGACGAGCATTCCGACCGGCAAAAATCTCACGCCCGGATTGAAAAACTGCCAGTCGTTTCCGACTTTGACGGCGATTGCCGCCGGATGAATAAAAGATTCGTTGGTCATATCCGGTTGAAAAAACATTTTGCTGCGATTTCCCGTAAAAGCCACCCGCGTTTCGTAACCGAGAGAGTTAGCCATCGCTCCGAACAGCATATCAACGAACTGCGAACTGCCGGATTTATTTTTCAAAACGTCGCCGAGCGACTTAACCGTTGGCAGTTTCGCTCGCTGCTCGTCGGTTAGAGACGTGTCGAACGAAGTATTTTTAATCTGCGTCTGGCAATATTCGTAGAGCTTTTGCAGTTTCTCCTGCGGAGTCGAAACCGCAGCAGTCACTTCAGCCGCAACGCGCTTGATTTCCTTGTCGGGCTTGTTCATAAATTTCGCCAAGCCGGAATTTTCCCGCCCGACCGCGCCCCAGTAACTGCTCGGATTATTCGGGTCTTTGATGCTGAATGAAATCGAGAATGCCGAAACGCTTGTTAAGTTAACACTGACTCCCTGAAGCATCATCCACGGGCGAACCGTATCGCTCGGCGGCATTCGCGGTTCTTCTTTAAGTGCCGGAACATTGGTTCGCTGCGCCAGATAAAATCCTTTGTCGTCTTTGATAAACTTTGTGTCGGTGAAATTATACGATTGATAATTAGGCTCTCTTTTGTTATACGGTTTGTAATAATACGAGAGAGTTTGCACCGGAATATCGCGTTGAAACACCAGCGTCATACCTCTCGCTCCGGCATCTTCGATCACTTCGCGGTAACGGTATTCGACAATAACGCCCGGTTCGATATTCGGCACGGCGAAGGATTTGGCTTTAATCTTAACTTTATTAACCTTAACGATTTCGCGCTCGAAAATATCTTGTTTGCTTATTTCAACCATCGAACCGTCGGCTTTGATGACGCGGGCGGCGATGTCCTTGATTTTCCTTCCGCGAGCGAACGGAATGTCGAATTTGCTGTAGCTTTCGCGCCCGCGTTCGGTGAAGATTTTGACGCGCACGTAATGTCTGAGCGCGAGTTCGTCCGATGCGCTGTCGTCCACGCGAACTTCCCAAAAGATGGCTTCAGCATCGGCATCCGGTTCGACCCGCGGCGTTTTCATCGCCAGTTCAGCCGGGGAAACTTGCCGCCATTCTTTATCCTGGGCAAAAACAATCTGTGAGCAAAACACAAACAAACTTAAGAAAGAAAGCAGCGCAAAACGCCTTCTGTTATTTAAAAACATTCTTTTGGTCCTCTTTGTAAAGTAATTTCACCGCATAATGGGCGCGGGCAATGGTTATGGGAAAGGCTGCATCAGGATTTAACAGCCGAGAATAAGAAAATTTCCTTTTGAAGTCTATATTAAATTATCAGTTAAACGCAAGATTAATTGAGATTAAGCAAAATTAACTTTTATGTTATAATTCGGCGCAAACCGCTCTATTTTATAAATTCGTATAAACAAGGAGATTTCATAAAAATGTCTGCTGATTACGGTAAAATTCAAACGCTTCTCGGCGCGGAAGCCGAAACGCTTTTAAGTTATACATCAAACACGATTCCGAAAGAAAATCTGCAATTGCCGGGCGCGGATTTTGTTGACCGCGTTTGGTTGCAATCAGACCGCAGTCCGGCGGTTCTGCGTTCTCTGCAAACTTTATTTGACAACGGACGACTGCGCGGCACGGGTTATCTTTCGATTCTGCCGGTTGATCAGGGCATCGAGCATTCGGCGGGCGCGTCGTTCGCGCCGAATCCGCAATACTTCGATCCGGACAATATCGTCAAACTCGCCGTCGAAGGCGGCTGCAACGCGGTTGCTTCGACCTTCGGCGTGTTGGGCGCGGTCGCCCGCAAATACGCGCATAAAATTCCCTTCGTCGTCAAAATAAATCACAACGAGCTTTTGACTTATCCGAACAAATTCGATCAGGTTATTTTCGGCAATATTGACCAGGCGCGAAATATGGGCGCGGTCGCCGTCGGCGCGACGATCTATTTTGGTTCTGACGAATCAACCAGACAATTATCGGAAGTCGCCGAAGCGTTTTCTTACGCGCACGAACTCGGAATGGCGACGATTTTGTGGTGTTATCTTCGCAACTCGAAATTCAAAGGCACGGACGGCGATATGCACACCGCCGCCGATTTGACCGGACAGGCGAA
>Ga0136611_10000805_pt1 | contig 21072 bp, 34 predicted proteins | sample AntDrymUQ2232306_2_FD_106645 | JGI IMG/M metagenome (GOLD analysis project Ga0136611, IMG submission 106645) | Polar desert sand microbial communities from Dry Valleys, Antarctica - metaG UQ223 (23.06) | ecosystem: Environmental > Terrestrial > Soil > Desert | place: Antarctica: Dry Valley...
ACTGCGTGGTCGAGATCAATGCACCGCACATATCGAGCTACTTGACGGGAGCCGTACTGCTTATCAGCGAGCCGACGACGATATTGCGGCGGGATGGGCTTGCCGAATACACCGCGCCGACTGCGGGGCAATTGATCGCACCCGACATTACCCGGCACAGCACCATCGTTGTCAACGCCACCAACGCCAACAACTTCTCGATGGACGGGTACTACGGCTCGGTGATGCGGGGTGATCGGGTCACGGTCCAGATCGCCCGCAACACGGCCACGATGGGGACCGTGACCTGGTACACGGGCACGGTGGCGGGGTCGTGGAACCTACGCTCGGCGTGGACGAATCCGGCCAACGGCTTCACGGCCACGGTTGAGTTTCAGTTCAACGGTACGCAGTTCGTCGAGATGTATCGGGTGATTGTGTAAAGGAGCAGGTATGGCCGGTGCATTGAAAATCAAGGTCGGAACCGAATGGAAAAAAGCAGGCGGCGGTGGCGGCGGTGGCGGAGGATTCGCCCTTGTTGCCACGTCGTACAGCGGCGTCGATCCCACTGGGACCACAAACTCCCACACGGGGCTGACGGCCTGGCTTACCGCCCTGTCCGGATCAGGTAAGCGCGGTATCCTGCCACCTGGCAACTACCTGGTGAATACCGCGTACCTTGGCTTGCCGAGCAATATCGACATCTGGGCCTACGGGGCAAAACTCACTCGCGGCGGCACCGGCGATCAGGGTGTGTTGTACGCCGAAAACAAAAGCAACATCACGATTCGCGGCCTGGAAATCGACGGCAACAAAGCGGCCTATGCGACCGTGACCGAGCAGCGCCACAACATCAACCTCTACGGCGTGACCAATGTCACACTGGAGGACGTGTATAGCCATCACGCCAAGGGTGACGGGCTGGTCTGGGGTGGAGGCAGCAGCATCCTCCACGGCATTCGCTGCCAATTCAACGCCAACCATCGGCAGGGCATGAGCGGCATCTGGGGATGGGACACGCTCTGGGAGTTGTGCGAATTCAACGACACCATCGGGACCGCTCCGCAATGCGGGGTGGACCTGGAACCAGACCTTACGACCTCGCCGCTCTACAACAACCACTTTGTCCGCTGCAACTTCAACAACAATGCTGGCTCGGGCTTCCTGGCGGCGGGACGCCCTGGACACACCGTTGAACAGGCATCGTACACGCTGATCGACTGCACGATCAAAAACAATGCGGAGGCCAACGGCGGACTGGTGAGCAGCGAGTCCGACTACGCCGCTGTGATCAGGACGATCATCCAAAATAACACAGGGCATGGCGTGTACGTCATGGGGAACCTCAAGCGCTTCATCCTCGACGCCTCACACGTCCTGAGTAATGGCAACTACGGGGTGCATTGCCGCCCGTTCACCGGCAATGTCCAGAAGCGGGTGATCCTGCGGGACTCCGAAGTCGCCGCGAGTGCTGGCGGCATCGCCGTCATGCTCAATATTGATGGGACGTTGGAGCGCATCGACATTGACGGGTGCGTGCTCAATTCCTCAGTTCGTGGCCTCTACCTTCAAGACCTCGCTGGAACGACAGGCATTGTGTCCGTCAATGGTGGCTCGATCACCGCGCCGACGCGGGTGTGGGCGTTCGACGTGCTTCCCACCACCTTTCGCGCCCGTGACGTGGACGGGGCGGTCACGCGCAAAGCAGGTACCGCCACGATTGGCGACGGCGGGACCATCGCGCACGGACTGGCGGTCAAGCCGATGTGGAACGCGGACGCCACGCCGACACGCTACGGCGTGACCGGCTCCGTGGCGGGGCAGATCGTGACCGTCACGAGCGTCAACGCGACGAATCTCACGGTGGCGATCAAGACCGGCGGGGGTGCGGCAGGATCGTCGCAGACCGTCGCGTGGTGGGCGGAGTCGTAACGATGGCTGACTACGGCTCTGGACCATACGGCGATGGTCCGTATGGTGGCATAGCTGTCGCTGCACGGGATCTCAGCCAGTTCACCCTGACCACCTTCCCCACGTCTCAGGACGCCCTGGACGCCACGTACACCGAGACGCGAAACACCGTGTACATCGGTGGCGTGATGACCGAGTGCAAAAGCTATAACACGCAGCATCGCGCCGGGCAAATGGCGACGGCCAGCCTTGTACTGACCCTGCCAGTTGGCGATCACATCAAGGCCAACGCCGAAGTCGAAATCTGGGACGGTCATAACAACCTGATGGGCATTCGCTTTTCGGGCCGCATACCGTCGTGGAACAAGGCGATGACCGAGAATGGCAACCTGATGACGGTTCGTCCGGTTGGTTGGTCCTCTTTGCTTGCCTATCGCGAGCGATACGACTTGGAGTTCGTTGGGCCAATCACCGCCCGATCCGTCTTCGACTCACTGTGCAGCCGACGCGGTGTCCCTAACTACCGTGCCGACGTGGTGCTCGACGACACGGGGACCATCGAGGTGACGCTTGGCGGCAATCCCTACATCGAGGAGGGCATCGTCACCGTCCCAGCATCTCAGAGCCCACTAAGCTGGCTCAACAACGCCGTCGAACCCTACGGCTATCGCGTTTACGATGACCTTCTCGGAACCGTCCGCCTCTCTCGGCTATCAGGACTTCCAAGCGGTGCGCCGGTTGTCAACTTCATCGAAGCAACGAACCTCCTCTCAGCCGACCAGGATTACGACATCTCGGACATCGTGAACTATTGGGAGGTTGAAGGGCCAATCTACGAAGACGACATTGGCCGATCCATTCCAATCAGCGCGATTCCCGAGTTCATCGTGCTCGATGATCTTATTCCAGTCAACGGTGGAGTCAACTACCAGCAGTATCGGAACGGCGACCTCGTAACACAACAACAGGCCGAGATTGTTCGGAGGCGACTGGAGATTGATACCAGCGAGCCAAGCGACCCGGTAAGCTGGTCAACCGTCGCGGTGCCGAATGTCTCGCCTGGTGACACCGTGAGCATTACGAGCGAGACGCTGGGGATAACCGAGAACTTCTGGGTCATGGGCGTCGATGTCGCGAACGATGACGGCGGATTGGTTGCGACCTACGAGGGTTGGCGAGGGAGTGGATCAGCCCTTCCTGCCGGTGTGGACCGCATCGAAATACTCATCCAAGAAGCGGCGGTCCATATTGGCGATGAGACGGTGCCGTGGTACGTCGTCCCCGCCCCAAGCGGAATCGAAACCCAATGGGACTTCACAATCCCGAAACGAGCCACGGCGGTCAATGTCGTCTTCGATGTGCATGGTTCCAATTCTCAATTCATTGGCGGCGTCAACGAAGATTTGACCGTCAGTAAGTTCGAGCTATGGAAGTTGCCAATCATCGACCCCGAAGAGGATACGCCACACGCCAGCGGCACGTTGCCAGTGCTCGATGAGAACTATGCCCAGCGATACAAGTACGCGACCGACGACAGCAAGTGGTCACTCGGCGCAATCTCGCTCAAGGGCTTCGATGAAGAAGAAGTCAATGTTCGATTGAAACTCATTTCTGGAAAGAATACCAAGGCAACCCTGGGGCCACAGGATGACTTCGAGGTTCGCAATGTCTACGTCGAGGTCTACGGAACCGTCGAGCCCGTTGCGGTCCCTGGAGGAGTTGGATAATGACGAATAACACCATTGCCCAAGCTCTTCGAAACCACAAACTCAAGGACGCGATCCTCCCTCGCGGTGATCGCGATTTTCTCCACAACGTCCAGAATACGATGGATACTCAGGGTCAGATCACGGCGCGTGCGGCGAAACCCTTTCGCACGCCGCTCACCTTCGATTGGCATAGCTCCGTCGCCCAGCGGCTTCGCTCGCCACGAGCAGGAACGGCGGTGATGATTGGCGTTCACGCCGTCACACCGCCTAGCAGCGGCCAACTGATTGTCCGTATTTCACAAGAGACGGATACCAGCGGAGAAACCATCTTGACCACCGTGTACGTGCCCAGTGGAACCAAGATGTTCGAACAGTCAGTGACCCTTGATATTCTCGCTGGCTCTTGGCTGAGTATGTTAGTCGAATCGTTCAGTGGGGCTTCGAGTGTAAGCGTCTCTATGACCGTAAATGTGGGATAATAAGGTATGAGTGATCCGAAGCAACGCTATTTTATTGCTGAACAAGGGCGAACCCTCAAGCAGTGGTTTGCCATTCGCAACCCCTTGACCGGAGCGGTCTATAATCTTGCGGCCGAGGGCTACAACACTGGGTATCTCCACGTTCGTGACGCAACCGTTGATGATGGTGGCGTCCTTCTTCTCGACCGTTCCACGTCAAATGGCGGAGTGAACTTGACGTATGTTGCCAACGACGGAGCGGGCAAGTCGTGGAGTGGCTATATCTATGCGTCGTATTCAACGATGAATACAGGGCCGTGGGTCGATGCAGTTTACGAGTTCGCGCTCTTTCACGATGGCGGCGAGTTCAGCACCGTCAGCCGTGGTCCGGCAATGTTGATCCCCAAGGTGGTTATCTAATGGCTGTTATTCCGTTCGAAGATTCCGATTTTATCTGGGGCCAAGCTGGGCTCGCTGGTACAGGCATTACGGCTGGCGAGAAGCTGAGCCTCGGCGCTGATATTGCGTCACTCAGATCGCTTCCCTACATTATGAAGACGGCAAGCACAACCACCAGTGCTGAACAAGCCCTTGACACACTTGCAACAGGCTTGCTCAAGGTAACAACGGGAACCGGAAACTTGAGCACGGCAGTTGCTGCTGACTTGCCGGTTCATACCCACTCAGCACCGGGTAGTGTCCAGGTCGTTATCGATGGCGGCGGATCAACCATCACAACAGGCATCAAGATGGACGTGTACATACCATTTGGCTTGACATGGACCGGCTGGACGGCGATGGCGAACCAGTCTGGGGCAATCCAAGTCGATCTTTGGCGAGATAGCTACTTCAATTTTCCTCCGGTCGATGGCGATAGCATCACCGGGTCGGCACCTATCGCCATTCTCGCTACAAATAACAAAGCGTTCGGAAACGCTAGTACTATGACAGGCTGGTCCCTGGCAATGCTTGGTGGAGACGTTCTCCGCTTCAATGTCGATAGTGCTACATCGATTCAGCGCGTTACTATCTCGCTGACGTATTCGAGAACGATCTAATGGCAACCTTCGTTCAGGATGCCATGACTGGCACGAACTGGCAAGACCTCCATAATCGCACCGGAGCAATTGGCGCGGCGTGGACGCGCCATACAGCGACACCATCTTCGCGCTGGTACATCTTCGATAACAAGGTTCACTGTGGCGTACCCGGTATCATCTATGCCTCTGGCTCGCCTGCCAGTGCTGACTATAGTGTTGAGTGTGACTACACGCGGTACACAAATACGGCGGCTATCGCCATCGCTGGCCGCATCAGTACGGCGGCAGCGACGTTCTATTACGTTTATGAATTGTTTGGTGAGGTCGTTCTTGCCAAGCAAGTCAATGGTGTCATTACGTCACTTGCCGTGGATGTCACTGGCCTGATGGTCAACGGATCAACGTACAAGCTCAGGCTGGAGATGATCGGTAGCGCCATCAAGGTCTTTGTTGATGGAGTACAAAAACTATCGGTGACGGATACCGATATTACTGCGGCAGGCAAGGTAGGCGTTCGCTCGCCGAGCAGTAACGATGCTGGTACCGGCAAGCATATCGACAACTTCCTGGCCTACGACACATCGACGCCAGTATCTTCGGCCAATAGTGGCACTCAAGTTATCTGGATTGGATAATCGTGAATAAGTCAGTAGCGCATGTCCGAACGAACCAGATAGCAATGGTGATTTGGGCTATACTTATTATTCCCACAATGCTTATTTGGAAAGATAGCTTGCCCTGGATTGTCTTCATGTCCTGGTACGCAATCTTTGTTTCACATGGGACGGCCTGGATTGCTGCGCGGGCAGAAGTCGCAGCCAATGAGTCATAATTCATTGGCTAGTATTGGCTAGGCTTTTGGCTAATGGACCCGACCCTTATCTATGGACCATACGGAGCGGTTGCCCTCCTCGTCATTGCCGTGATCCATCTCTACCGAGAGAATACGGCGCTGCGTAATGACGCCATGACTATGTTGAAAACTTATCAGGCAAGGGACGAGGAGGACCGGAAGTTACGAGTCGCCGAGGAACGCAAGCGAGATGAGGACCGCTGGCGAATGGAAGAGGCCAGAAGGCGACCGGAGGTTCGGCCATGATTGAGCGGTGGTGGTCAGCGATTACTTGCCGGATTAGTGGGCGATGCGATGATCGCCGCGCAAGTAGGGATTTGATTGTCGAAATGAATCAGCGCACCCGACACATCGACGCCCAAGCGTCCGACATCAAGCGACGGCGATTGTGCCTCGATGAGCAGGCCGAGACAGGAGACTTCGCGGTCGATCAGATCATGGGTGGCTTCCCGAATCAGAAGGATCGGCAATGAACCCACACTGGACCAGTTTTTACGAGTTGACGATTCTGTTCGCCGGGATTGGATCGCTGATTGCCGCGCATAGCTTCTGGAGCTTGACTCGGATCAGCCGCGAGATGACGCCGAAGAATCAGCGAACCCAACTCGGTGAAGATTTGCGCTGGATGTGGATTGGTATGGCCATCCTCCTCGCTGCTACATCCATCTTGTACATGAATCGCTTTTTCGGTGGGGATTCACTGCATCACCTATTCCCTCTCGCCTTTCGGCTACCCACAATCGTCCTACTCAACGCTTCGTTTGTCCTGATGATCGTGAAGAGCCGACCGGTCAACCGAGGTATGCGTGCGTTGCTTGTCGAACGCAATGCGCAACGAGCATCGGCGCAGGACCAGAAACAACAAGCCGAACGTCTTGACCAGCAAGAGACTCGTCAGAACGAGCAACAAGTCATACTCGACGAAACAGCGCTCGTCAATACAAAGCGAGGAAGATACCTCAGCAAGGCAGGGGTGGTTCTCGACACACGGCGAATGACTATGGCCCATGAGCAACATGACATGGACGATCATCAGCACGCAATGAATGCTCGTGATGTGGTCGCTGATGCTCGTGATGTGACCGCTGACGAACGGGACAAGTGTGCTGACGAACGAGACGCACTGGCCGACGAAAGGGATACCCCATGAGTCACGTATCCGCTTGGCCCTTGTATCATTACGTTGCCGAGGTCCGACGCATTATCGACGGAGATAGCATCGAAGTCCTGCTCAGCATGGGAGATAGGACATATCGAATACGTCGAATCAGGATCATCGAGTACAACGCGCCGGAGCTGTTCAGCGGCGACGACCGGCTGAACGGCGCACTAGCGCGAGATGCGCTGGCGGACCTTCTGCCAATCGGCAGCCGGGCCTACATCGAAACGAAGCTCGACCAAACCAGCTTCGACCGCTTGCTCGGGATCGTCTACGTCGAAGGAAGTGACGGCAATCTCTACAAGATTTCAGAATCGATGATTGCCGGTGGGTTTGGAGTCAAGGCATAAACAAGTCGGGGAATACGTGTTCAGGGCGGGCCACCTTATCACCACGGAAGAAGGAATCATGCCGAAACCAGAAAAACCAGGAAGCCAAGGCGAAGCTGCCCGTAACAAACCGAATAAAGGGCAGGACGAGAACCTGCACAATCTTGTCAATCCAGCAACCGGGGAAACCCGGCAAGCAACACAGCGCGAGTTCAAAAACATCTTCCGCGATCAGGGGTTTGTCAAGCAAGAAGATGCTGACGAACAAGAAGCCCCTGCTGAGCAAGCCCCAGCCTAATTAGGCGGTGGCTCGCCCTGAACACGCACTCATCGGAGATGATATGGATAATGGACTCGGACGACGACCACTCTCCGAAGGGGATACGGAGCATCTAGACAAATATCCCATCCGCCAACTACTGCCGACGACGGTGGCGAAGGTTGAGCGCAACCTTTCCTTGCCACACCACTACCGCTCGAAGTACGACCAGGGATCAGAGGGTGCGTGCGTCGGCTTCTCATCATCGTGGATGATGAGCATTCTCAATCGCCGCTTTTACGATGCTCGATGGTTGTATCTGGAAGCGCAGAAGGTTGACGATTGGCCGGGCGAGAATTATTCGGGCACCAGCGTCCGAGCCGGAATGGAGGTGCTTCGGTCTGTTGGGCACAAGTTCCTGCACAATCACGACCACGAGCACGCACCCCTTATCGAAGACGGCATCCACGAATACCGCTGGGCGACGACCGTGGACGAAGTTCGGACATGTATTGCCGCTGGCGTGCCGGTCACGCTCGGCGTCGATTGGATGAGCAACTTCGATGCTCCGGTGCGAAAGAGCAATGGATCGTATTGGATTGGTGAGGGCGACTTGGGCCATGTCCGAGGCGGCCACGCGATCTGCTGCTACGGGGCGTCAGATCGCCGCCAGGCCGTGAGGTTGGTCAATTCATGGGGGAAGGCATACCCGCTCGTCTACCTCCCGTACACGACGCTCCAGCGCCTTCTGGATGGTACTGAATATACGGGTGAAGCGGCCATCATCACTGACCGGATTACGTTGTGATTAGTACGGCTCAGTGGCGACCACTTATCAATGCGGTCGCTGCCGAGTACGCGCCGCTTGACCCCGTAGTGTTCGAGGCGATGGTGCTCACAGAGAGCAACGGCAACCCCAACGCTCGCAGTGCTAGTGACGCTCGTGGCCTCACCCAGATCATCTACAGATGGCACGCCAGAATCGTGGACGAATCCGCCGTACGGTTCGGCGTCCCACCAGGAGCAGGTGCGCTCTTCAGCCCCCACGTCAGTCTCTACGCCGGTGGCCGACATCTCCGCTATCTCTACTTGAGTGACGATGGCGGCAAGCGGTCATGGGAACGAGCGGTGAGGGCCTATTTTAGTGGGTCGTACGAACCGGCTGCCTCATTCGAGGACGGACAGGGCACGACGCCCGACCAGCATATCACAAAGCTCAGGGCAGCTATCGAAGCTGTCCGAGATGATAGGGCAGATACGCTGCCGGAGGATACTACAGTGGTATACAGGAAGCATAATTGGCCGGGACTCAAGAACCCCATCTACCTTCCTGACTGGATTCCGGTCGAAATCAAGATCATTACCAATGGACGTTTCCGTAATTACGATAAGTTCACGGGTCAAGTCAAAAGTACGTGGCATGATACTGGGAACCCCAACACGAACGCTCGTGGCGAGTGGACGTGGGCCAACAACGGACGGCAAGGTGCCGGTGTCGGCGGCTACAACGGTATCTTCGATGACAAGGTGGTCATCATCGCCCAGCCATTCGATGAGAAGGTTTGGCATGGCGGGACCGTGCCGAGCTACACGTCGTGGGCGTTCGAGCAGGCGTGGGGCACTGGCGTCAACTGGGAGAAGTCGCTAGAGGTTGGAGCAGCGGTCCACGGCGGATTGCTGGCATCACAAGGGCTCGGTATCTCAGGACTCGTTCAACATAACTATTGGAGCGGAAAAGACTGCCCCGGCCAGATCAGACGCAAGGGCACATGGTCCAAAGTTATGGCAATGGTCGAAGCGGCTCGTCTCGGAGCCCTCGGCGCTGCCGGTGGTATACTCCCCGAACCATCAAAACCGAAGCCCGCTGGTCCAGTCCACATCAAGGCACTTGACTTCGCGACTCTACCGCCGAAGATCGTCACCTTCGGCGGCATAGACTTCATCTACGTCAACGACGCACTCAAGGCAATCCGCGAGACGCCGCGCCTGTCTCATACAGGCAGCGACTCCCCACAGGGCACACCCATCAAGGTCGGCGAGCAGTTCGTCGGTGAATGGATCTTCCAAGCAGGCGATAAGAAGTATTACTATCTCACGCCGACGTGGCATACTCGCATCCGAGCGGATGACGTGGAGCGTATCGGCGACTTGGGCAAGCCCGAGTAGAAGGAAGTATAATGACCGAATACAATCTTCTGTATGTCGGACTCATCATCCTCGTCATCGTCGCTATCATCTATTTTGTTAGGAGAATCTAGCATGGTTGTGAATAACGGACCAACCTCAATCTTTGGGCGCGAGCCCGTCATGTACCTCGGCCTATTGCAGGCTATCCTTGCGGCTGGAGTGGGCTTCGGCCTCAGTCTTAGCGGTGAACAGGTGGGGCTCATCATGGCGGCGTCTGCGGCACTCCTCGCCTTTATCGCTCGTTCTCGGGTATCGCCTGTAGCGTAAACGCCTTCTATTCATCATGTGGTACAGTAAAACCCGGTGGCTTGCAAGCCACCGGGTTTTACGTATTCAGGGAGGAATCATGGCAGCACAGCACAAGTGGACGCGGCAGGAGGAAGAGGATTGCCTGACGCTCGACTGGTCCGACTTCGCGGAACTCTATGCCGAGATGACCAATCCGCAATATCGATTCAAGCGAGCGCGTCTCGTGCGTGCGCAACAGGCAGGGTCCGACAACACACAGGATGGGGTCATCCATCACGACAAGCCGGTTCCGACCTTCTCGTGGCGTGACGCGATCCACACCGCCCAGGACATGCAGCGCGTAGCCCACACGGCACGAAGGGGGCAGGACTTTGCCAGGATTGAGCTTCGAGTTGAGGAGGAAGACCCCTTCTTCCTCTTTCTCTCCGATACCCACATCGGAGATTGGGCCACAGATTACGACGCCTTTGAGCGAATCACTGACGAGATTCTTGAGACGCCAGGACTCTACGTCGGCCTCCTTGGAGACTTGGCCAACATGGCAATCAAGCTCCGGGGAGTTGCAGAAGTGGCTGGAGGAAGCCTCTTCACGCCAGAGCTTCAACTCGAAATCCTCTCGCAGTGGCTCGATACAATCAGCCACAAGGTCGCCTTCGCCACCTGGGACAATCACGCGGTCGAACGAGAAGAGGCGGCGTCTGGTATATCTGCGTTCAAGGCGCTCCAAGCTAAACACGTTACATACTTTGGGGGCATTGGACATCCTGACATCGTGGTAGGAGATGAGACGTATGGCTTCGCTGTTTCGCACAGATTCCGTGGATCGTCCATTGAGAATCCCTGTCACGCTCCAATGCGTTATCTGCGGCGCGAGGGACATCAGCGCGAACTTGCTGCTCAAGGTGACTATCACGTACCCGGAATGGTCAAGTTCAACCACGGAGGAGTCGATAAGGTCGCCATCGTTACCGGCTCTACTCAAACCGGAAGCGTTTACGCTCGAAGACATTACTCTCTGTTCACACAGCCCACAATGCCTGGAGTGGTCCTTGGCAGTAATGACCACCATATTACGCCGTACTACAGCGTTGGTGAATGGAAGCGATCCCGCTTCGGACGCTGAGAGGGCCTGGGATCGATTCTAAGCAACAGAAACCCCGCCAATGACTACGTAGTCATTGGCGGGGTTTCTGTTGCGCCTTGACCCCTAGAATCAATTGCTAGGCGATCCCTAGATATTCCTTGGGTTCTGGAACTCTGTTGAAGTGCCAGCGAAGCCGCCCATTGACGCGCTTGCGGGTGACGATGGCGACAGAGATGCCGTGGGCGAACATGACGCCCTTGCTTTTCAGGCGGAACTCGCCAAGCACCTTGCCCTTTACGTCTTCAACGATGCTTTTGCCGCTGGCGTCTGTGTAGGTAAAGTCACAGACGTACGTAAAAAAGAGTGACCGCTTCTCGTCCGCCACTCCCGGCCAGTGGACCGGGAACTTGATCTGACGGTCCAGATCCGCAATCTCCCCTGCATTCTGGCGAGCTTTTAGTTCCCGATACCTCGCTGCCTCAAGCTTCGAATGGAACCGAATACCGTCCACGACCGTTGGAATCGCCCCGTACTTGTTCCGCCTCTTCGGGGGCGGCTTCGTCACTGCCTTCTTCGGCTTCGTGTTCATTGTCAAAATCAAAACCCTTCTCGAACTCCTCGACAAGTCGCGCCGACGCCAAGGCAATCCGAGCGTAGTCTACGTCTCCAAAAGAGCCAACGGCGGGATCATCGAAATAGGCACTGATGTTGCTGAGATAGTTACGAACCTCGACGGCGGCATCAATGGCAAAGTCGAACTGTTCGACAATGACATCAGCCAAGGTCATTCTGTCTCGCTCATCATCGCACTGACAACGGCCAATTTCTTCGAGTTGCCAGCCGCCAATAATGTCACCACAGATCGGACAAAAGCTTGCGCTACCCATTGACCACCTCCTCTAGCCCAGAAAGGCTCCGCATTTTTTCGTCGAACTGCATCCGGTCCATGCATATCTTGAGGAAGTCGTCTGGCAAAACACCGCACGACACCGCCATGCCCGCAATGCCCGCACTCATTTCACCGGCTGGCTTGCCAGCAACCTCCAGGCTGCGCTCGGCCACCCACATCATGCGAGCAGCAAAGGCCAGCAACGACTCATCCCGAGTCGGCCCTGTTACTCCCTCAGTCTCAGCCATCCTCAGCCTCCTCCTCAAGATCGGCAATCTCTTCCCGAATCTCCTTTATCCTCGACTTGACATCCTCGACCGCCATTGTCCGACGATTCGCTACATCGGCGTTTACCAGACGATCATCGTCGTGAAAAGGTGCAAGCCCCATAAGGTAGTCCAGACACTCCTCAGCATCCCGCAAGTCCTCACGCAGCCGATCCTGGTCCATTCGATCCTCCTCCACTATTCATCCAAAGACAGAATACCACAGCGGCGATGATGAGTATGACCCAGAAAACGATTTCAACTACGACGGCTTGATCCATCCTCATCCCTTCCCAAGCGTTGTGTCAGATAGATTGAGCGTTGGTGCGGCGCGGCAATAAGCAGCGGTGTACTGCCCATGTGAAACCGCTCGTCAGGCACATCGCCCGTGGCGAACGGCCAGTGCCACAAGCCCAAGACGTGCCGCTTGCTGGCTGGTTGGTTGATGTACTGCGCAATGCCATCTTCTCGCCGCTCGTCGCGAGACATCATCTTCCAGCACAAGTCCATCGTTCGCTCCGATGTCAGGAAGCGTACTTGATGCACGACAATCTCATCCTTGAGCTTGCAGAGCCTCCCGTACGCTGCGGCGTACTTGGGGTGATCGCCGCCACGCTCATCCATCTCACGGCCAAGGCGCTCGTGCCGCTCCCATAGCTCAATGGCGCGCTGGCGCGACTCAGACATGACGTTGTAGTTCTCCCACGCCAACCATCCAGCGTGGGTCAACTGCGCGGTCGTATCCTCCACGTCGGCAGGTCGAGTCCACGCTTGCGGGTCGTGCGTCTGACCCTTGACCTTGATCGAGAATGGCATCTAGCCCGCCACGTCCTTGGCCCACTTGGCGAAGGCGCGAAACTCTGCGGCACTCAAGATGACTTCAACTTCGCTAACGAAGGATTCGAGCGGCGGTATACCCTCGGTCCAGTCTTCGACAACGATACTCGACTTGCCGTTCCTCATTCTGATTGCAGATAGTCGGCTAGTCGCCTCTCCCTTCTCGTCAGTGGCAATGACCTCGAAGTACTTGGTATCGTCAGCCATCGAGCACCTTCTCCCTGATCGCGTTGCGCATGTCTTCGAGACGGTTCCGTTCATCGAGTTTCGCCAACCACGTATCTTCGCGGCGTTCGTTGTACTCGTCGGTCAGGATGGCATCCCCTCGGACCAGCCACGCTTCCAACTGGTCGATCTGGTGCGTCATCTCGATTGCATACCGGATAAGGCGGCGACCCACAACTCGCTGCCCACTCGTAGGAAGCCGGTCGTACGCCTCAAGCTCGTCTCGAATATTGATCGAGTCAAGTTCACCAGTCTTCACCTTCTGCTTCCTCCTGATAGGTGAACGTCCAGGCGTCAGCGAGAACGTCGGGTACATCGAACGCCGCGTAGGTGGTAATGCCACCGATGGAAGGGTTGAGTTCGACGCGAATCTTGCTACCCTCTGGCACCAGTCTAATGTACCCTAGAAGCTCCAGTTCGTCAAGGGCTTCGTTGATGTATTCCTTATTCCCTTTGAATCGCTTGTGCGAACGTAGGCGGCCAGTTACCGACGTTCGATAGACAGGTTCCTGTATCTCTTGGAGTACCTTCATCAACTCGTCCAAGTGCTCACCATAGGACGTGCCGTCGATTTTTTCCAAGAGGTACTTGGCGTGCGGCACGAAGTATTCCATGACGCCAATAGCAGCCACCAACGACTGCTTCCCAATGGGGTAGGCGATGGCCTCGCTACCGCGTTCGACGAGATGGAACAAGCCCGCTATTCGTAGTGCGTGGCCCACCATCTTGCCGCCCCAGTCGCGAATCGTCGAGAGCCCCCCGCCCTTCGAGAGTTGACGTTCGACGTGCTCGGAGTACAGGTAGTACAGTTCCTTCGCTTCGCTTGACAAGCTCAAGACGTATGGTGTGTACTCGCCCCACTCGGATACGCTCGCTTCCTCCGCCTGGTTCAAAATCGTCGTCAGGATACTCGTCCATGTGTTCTCCTCTTCCGGCGGGATCGCCTTGCTCTTGCGCACGTCTCGCTGGCCGACCGGAGAGGCAGGGAAAGATGGCAAGAGCCGAGCCGCCATTCCTTTTCCTCGAAATCCTGGTACAGATGCAAGTTCATTGACAATCTCTGGTTGGAGCGAGATAGCAAGAGTGACGAACGCCGCATAGACCATCGCCTCACGGCCCATTCGGTCGATAATGAGCGGTTCACCGTTATGTCCCCGTAGGACGTACTCCATGTTGGGGATACCTTGGTTGTATCGTCCTGAGATGTTGCCAAAGAATCCTCCTTCCGGGGCCATGACGCCGATGGGTCCATTCTGTTCAGCGATGATCGTGCCCAAGCGTTCGGGCGTCACATCGTCAGCAATGAGCCGCGTCACGATAGGCCGTCGCCGCTTGATGTCGTCGAGGTCACGGACCATCGACTCGATGGTGATAGGCAGTGGGTTTTTCCCACGCTTGGCCGCCGTGACCTCCTTCTCGGCAAGCTCGAACTCGATTTCCCACGCTGCCAGTTCAACCTCATCAATCCGCCGTTGCTCTCGTTCGTACTTCGTCAAAGGCTTCTTGACGATGGCGAACGAGTTGGACTTGCGCGTACCAGAGTCCGCAAAGAGGACCGTCTGGAGCACTAACGGTTCACGATGGCTCGTACCTTGGACAACCACTTCGTAGCGCCCTCTAGCTGCCACTGAGAGGGCTCCGAGGATGGTGAGGGCTGGGTAGTCGTAGGGTACTTGAACAGACTCGCTGACGGCGCGACAGAAGCCCCTGATGGCCTGGGGGAGGTGGTGCAGAGGGAAGCTAGGGAATCCGGGCCGCTCGATGGTGTCTGGTTGTCTCCAACGTGGTGCTTCATCTACGTCTCCGTCGTCATGCTCGGCACTAGCCTGATGTACTCGGTCCCTGGAGCCATAGCCATTCCCGGCAAGTACCTTGGCTGCTTCGCGGAAGTCGCCACGATGGTTGAGTGTGCCGTAGACGCTAAACTTGGAATACATCTTTGTGTCAAGAGGCGTCGAACTAGAGAAGTTTCGAAGGCAGTCAAAGCCTCCCCAATTGACTGTTGCACTAACTCCTCGATCCTTTCCTGGTCTTCGAAGATACCATACCCCACTCCGCTCGAAAATGAAGCGCCAACCGTGAGGTTCAAGGATGTCTCGCCAGCTTGCACGTTCGTTGTAATCGTCACCGGGACGAAGTAATCCGACATACTTAGGCTCCTCTGCTCGATCAACCGAGATATCGACCTCATCGAACACCTGGCAGAGTTGCCAGAGATCGTGCTGGTCGTCAGGCGTAATTGTTTCGATAGTCTTCGGACCACCGCTTACCAGGACGTATGATTCACCGCTCGGGTGCGTCGATCCCGACGATGGGGATACGATGGTGTAACCACCTTCACCTCGCGTCTCGATGAGGACTTGGATTCCTCCCTCGACCTTTCGGCGAGCCAGCTTCTTGTTTCCACGGCAATCCTCACAACGATAGTACAGGTGGACACCGCCGCCTGGCGTCTTTTCCATCCATCCAGATGCAATACGTTCCAGAAGCTCACCAAGCCCAATGCCGTCTGCATTATCCACCAAGAGGTTCCAGGTGTCTTCATTTTCACACTCCAACATCGTCAGGTTGCCGCTGACCGCGCCACACACGACACCGATGCCTTCACGGCCACTCTCGTACCATCGGTCGATCTGGGCAGGCTCCGGCCGCTCTGATTGATAGTCTTTCCAGAACGATGCGGGAGCCTTTGTGCCATCCTCCTTCGGTGGTACGACGCACAAGCCGTTCTTGTGGGCCGTGCGAGCCATCTTGTGTGCCGGTGTTAGATCGATCATCGAGTCTCCAGAATGCACCGGGCCTAGCCATATGGCTAGGCCCGGTGGTTATGCTGCCCGTTTAGCTGCTAGGGGGCTAGTCATCGTCCCATTCGTGCTCGGTTTGGACCGGCTCGGCTTTAGGCCGAGAGGGTCGTGCCGGACGAAGAGGCCGTACATTGCGCAAGACCGTCTTCTTGACCGGCTGATTATTCGCGTCGAACTTCGGTACAAACTTTCCGGGAGCAATCATTTCTTGCTTCTGCTCCCGCTTGAAGTCGCCGATGTACTTCTTGCCAACGTATTCGTCGGTGTCGATTTCGTCTTCGGGATCGAAGTCGCCACCGCTCAGACCCTCAAGAATCTTGTAAAGATTGCTGTTCGCCTTGAGCTTGCCAGTCTTCCCGGCAGGCATGTTGGCGTAGACCCAGTGCTCCTTGCCGACGTGGACCTCGTGTTCTTCATCGGACACGTCCTCGATCTTGAAGATGAACTTGATACGTGCAGCATATTGCTCGTCCGCATCAAGGAAGTCAGCCGCCGCCAACAGGAGCGTGACATCGTTCATCTTCGGGAGCTCTTCGAATGCTTCGTCTGCACCGCCGCCAACAATCAACTTGACCATTTGTCATTTCCTTTGTTCACTCGCCGGGACGACCGGCAATCCCATTTTGTTTCTGTGTCGGCACACGGTTGCCTGATGGACCCCGAGTTTGTCAGCAATCTTGTGATCGCTGTAGCCCCTGTAGTTCAAGGTCGCTATTGCATTGCGTAGCTCCTCGTTCGGCTTGCGCGGCTTGCGCCCTCGATGCGTCGTTACGACTGTATACAACGTTGGCTTACTGATGTTGTAGTTAGCCAGGATTTTCGGAATGGCGGTGCCCGAGGCATACGACCTCCTGATCCTCTGTTTCTCGATGGGCGTCAGATTCTTCCGGCCCACTACGCTCCTTCCTCCCTCCCTCCATAGACCTCGCGATACTCGTGCTCCAGAATCGCCGCCCTGATGATGTTCTCCAACCGCTTCATGCATTCACGATAGTCGATTTGAATGGAGATGTCAAGAGGGTTTCGGCAAGTCGGTGGAGAGAAAATCATTTCCTCCAGAAATCGATGCGCCTGATCCTGGATTTCAGGAGAACTCCAAGCCTCGCGTGTGTAAGGCATTATGTCACGCGATCATACACGATGGAATGCATCTCCTCGAATATGGCCCGAGCCACACTCGGGTCATAGGGTCGCATTGATCGCTGAAATACGTCGATGTACGTCTTGCATTCGCTCAGTAAGCTCTGTCCACATCACAGTAATCTCGTCCGGCGAGTAACGCCACGGACCATTCTCAGATGCGTCTTGAAGCTGCTCTTGAATGGTTAGGCAGCGTATTGAGTCCTCGGCCATTCCCTCAGCAATGGTTTGAAGGATTGCATTCATCAGGACTTTACCACCTCCCATGCTCGTTCGAAGATGTCTCGTGTTCCTTGACGCCCATACATGTCTTCGAGTAAGGAGCCGAACCGCATCACACAGTTCGCCCAGGAGGATACCTCACTGACTTCATCGACATCTGGACAGGCATCGAAGTCCAGATAGGCGTCGGAGAGATGAGTCAGGAGCACGGCGAGGGATTCCGTGTCGTGCTCCTGGTCGCCCGAAAGGGCAAGGTAGGTCATGTCTTCTGCCATCAGTATCCGCCCATCCCTGGAAGCTCTATCGTCCGTGTCTTGCGACGAGCCTGAGCGTAGCCAATAAGGATTGCCAGGATGTGATAATGATACATCACTTTCGACCATCCTTTCCTTCGCCATAGGCACGCCCGCTCGATCTGTTCGACTTTTTTGATGCCTTGGACGGCATCGGCTTCGTACCCCAGGATCAAGCCGGAAACGACATCTCGTCCCGGCCTATCGAGGTCGCTAAAGCAGAGTCTCAAACCCCTTCCGGTTCAGCGACGGACTCCGGCCCATCATATTCATAGTCATCGATGTCGTACAACTCATCCTCTTCATCGTCCAGAGCCTCGATGTGGAAGCCGTCTAACTCGTCAAGCTCTCTGCTGATGATTTCCCGCTCATCCTCATCAGGATCATCGAGCCAGTCACCTGTGTAGCCCAGTCCGAAGTCGTCCATGTCATTCACCTCCCGTGCGCTGCTGCATGTCGATGATCGATGGGCCAAGCGCGTTCCATATGAAGTCGATGGCCCACTTCCAAAAGAAGTACCAGCCAGTGATGGCTGCGATGGCAATGACCGCATCAATAATTGGCATAGGGCTCACCTCTTTCTGGATGGTATCCATCTGCGACAAGTTGCTCCAAGGCAGGACCGTTCTGGTTGACCCATCCGGCAATCTGCTGGACCACTGGTCCGATGGCCGCAATTTCTCGGGCCATTTTTTCGAGCTTGTATGCTCCGTCCTCCATGCCAACATCGGACCCGAACTGCGCCTTGAATCCGGCTTCGAGAATGGGAGCCATGACCGTATGGGTCACGAGGAACCCCATCTTGCCAGCCGCCACAACTGCTGCCGCGATGGCTTCATTGGTAATCGTGACCATCACTCCAATTCCTTCACAACGAACGCGATACCCTGGACCACGCCATCGCCATCACAGACCTCGTAGGCGACAACCTCAAGTGGCAAGCCCAGAGACAACTCGCCCTCCGACCAATCGTCAAGGTAGTGCGCAACAATCTTGGAATCATTCGAATCGATGGCATCAGGATTGTACTCTTCGTACTCGAAAATCGCAACAGCGTACTTGTTCACTGGAATCTCCCTGGGATGATCGAGCGTCGTCTAGGTCAGGAGCGGCGGTGTCACCGGCACTGATGGCCGGTCGCCGAATGTCCTGATCGCGGCAATCTCTAGCTGGTCGATGATCTGGTCAACGGCGTCCCAGTCCAAAGCGAGGAATTGGCCGCATCCACCAGAAGAATCAGCAACTCCGATAGCAACGTGGCCTTTCTCAGTAAGCCCGGCGCTTTGAGGGAAATGAATGATCTGGATAGTGCCCAGTTCTTCCTCGCAGCCGTCGCTCAATTGAAATGCGTTATCACGAATGTATGCCTGAACTGGATGCTCCACGTTATATCCTCCTTATTGCCCCGGATCGTCCGGGTCACTGATAAGAGAATATACCCTGCCGAACCCCTTGTCAAGCAGAAGGGCCGGGCAATTCAAATTGCCCGGCCCTTCTGCTTGTTAGTGCCCCAATGAGACGTTTTGGTTGACGAGTGCGACCCGCGCCTCAGTCTCACAGTCAAGGTGAGAGGACTCGAACCTCTGACTTCTTGCTTCCAAAGCAAGCGGGCTGCCGTACACCCTGATAATGCCGCTCTTCAACTATCTCGCCACGAGGGCTGATTGGTTACGGAATCACGGCGCATCCGTTTGGCGAGACGCCAATGTAAACTACTCTAGCAGGTTTCTCATCCGCTGTCAAGCCTAGACGAAGAGTTCCGCCGACGCCGAGTAGGTAACGCTGACCGCGTTCGCGGGAGTTGCCACGACGCGCCACTTGCCCGGAACGACTGCGTTGGCAACCGAGTTAGCCACGGCCACAAGTCCTGGGTAGACCGTGAGGACTGTATCGCCAGTCGCCACGACCGCTGCACTGGAGAGGATGTCTTCGTAGGCACCAGCCGGTGTCTTGCCCTGAATCTTGAAGACAACCGATCCGGTAGCCGTCACTGCCGACGCATTGATCCGAACACGAAGGCCACGGTTGTCATCGTTACGCTGATCTGACGAGTTTGTGAGTTCCGTGCGAGGAGCGCTCGCGAAAACCGACCGAGTTGAGTTTTGATGTCCGCGTACTGCCATCAGTGGTCCTTTCCAACTGAATGAGTGGTGAATGCTACGGAGCGTGTGGGGATAATCGAAATCCCGTTCATTGCTTGGAAGGCAAGCACCTAGCCACTCGGTCACACACGCATGAAGCCCCTACGAGGAGTCGAACCCCGGTCTACTGTTTACAAAACAGCAGCTTTTCCGCTAAGCTACAAGGGCATGGAGGAGAGCTAGAGATTCGAACTCTAAAGCCCGCGAGGGCCACCTGTTTTCAAGACAGTTTCCCGCACCAGTAGTAGGCTCTCCGTAACGGGGTTTACTACGTTACCCCGAGGACTACCGTGCTCAGCCCCGTAGTGTCGCGCCGGTAGACCCTTAGACGATAAGACAGGACTCGAACCTGCATGACCTTTTTTCGGCCAACTTCTTTAGGATCATAGCGTCCCGACGAGGAGTCGAACCCCGATAAGTGGTTTTGGAGGCCACGTAGTTTCCACAACTCAAGACGAGTGCAGCGCCGGGCGAGTACAGCCCGGATGGCAAGGCGTGAGCCCTTATCGCTGCCGTCAGTTATCAATGTGCTTGTCATCGTGGGGACTGGATTTCAGGTCCAGCCCCACAATGACTTGGTGGCGGAAGAGAGACTCGAACTCTCGCACTCCTGGTTATGAGCCAGGTGCTCTGCCGACTGAGCTATCCCGCGTCAGGTTGATATTCCTATCAACGTACGAGAATTATACCATAAGCAAAATCGAATTACCAGGAGAGCTTTTTGGCCGATTTGGAAATCGGCCAAAAAGGTAAACCCTCGCGTAACGCGGAGCCTAGCTGATGGCTCCTTACGCCGTCGTCGAATCGACGATGATGCCTTGCGCGGTGAGTTCCGTCAGCAGGGATGCCAGCGCCGCGTTCGCGCCACGGCTGCCCGTTACCGCTGGCATCACGCCCGAACTGGCGGACACCGACGGCAATTCGTAGACCGTCAGCCAGTCCACGATCAGGCTGTTTGCTCCGGCGTAGCCATTCACCCAACCCAGACGAGCCGGACCTGCACTGGATACGGTCACGACCGCGCCGAGCGTGACCCAC
>Ga0136611_10000806_pt1 | contig 21067 bp, 17 predicted proteins | sample AntDrymUQ2232306_2_FD_106645 | JGI IMG/M metagenome (GOLD analysis project Ga0136611, IMG submission 106645) | Polar desert sand microbial communities from Dry Valleys, Antarctica - metaG UQ223 (23.06) | ecosystem: Environmental > Terrestrial > Soil > Desert | place: Antarctica: Dry Valley...
GCCTGGTCCGCGGCCAGCTTCGGCCGTTCAGGATCTTGCACGTGCGAGGCGCCGACAGCCCACCGTCTGAGCCGTGAGCCAGGACCAGCGCTTCCGCATCGAGGTCAACTACTGCCTGCCCTGGAACTACCTCTCCCGCGCCGTGCGCGTGGCCGAGGACCTGCTGGGCACCTACCAGCACCGCATCGACGGGCTCACCCTCACCCCGGGGCCGAACGGCTCTGGCCAGCGGGCAGGGTAAAGCGTCCTCGACCGTGCGCTCACCGATCAGCTCTGGCTAGAGGAGCGGCTCGCGGCCGTCGCAGCCGGCCAACGGGAACGGGCCAAGGACTGGGGACGAGCAGCGTTCGCCCGGGCCAACCTGCACCTGGCCATCACCACCACGACCGACCGGCCCGCGGCTGCAGCCCTCGACGCTTCGGCTGCCGTCGCTCTGTGGAACCGGGCCCGATGAGGGCCCCATCCTCCCACCTCGGGTTCCGGCTGGTGATTCCCCGGCACCCCTACGCTTCCCCTACCCAATCGAGAGCCTCTCAGAGGCCGTGAGCGGAGCCCTGCTGGGCGAACCGACGAGGATCGCTGGGGTCTGCGTCAGTCCAACGGGCAAGGAGAGTGGCCAACGGAGCCACGGTAGAGGTAGGCGGCCACTCGGTCGCCGACCTATCCGTGAACACCCGTACTGCCGGGCCCAGCCGGACCCGCCGCCCCTCGACCGGCTCGGAGCCGACCAGCAGCCGCAGACACCCCCCCGTCCCGGCCTCCGAGGTGCGTGACTGGGCCCGGTCACACGGGCTGGAGGTCAGCACCAGGGGTCGAGTGCCCGCCGAGCTTCTCGCTGCCTTCGAAGCCGCCCACTAGCCAGAACTCCACCCTCGAACTTGAACCTCACGGCCGGTAGAGGCAGCCCGGGTCCCCCGCCTCTCACACGCGATAATCGACAGAATCGCGAGTAGGTCAGCCCCCGGCAGCCGGAACAACGTTCAGCTCGGGCTGGTTCGATATGACCCGGCGTTCCTCTCTACGCTGGTCGACGAGCACCTCGACAAGGCGCCGGGCCGGTTTACAGAGCTGCAGGAGTCCGGCGCAGCGGGGCGTTGTCGCCAGTCTGGCCTGGGTGGCGCACAGCCTCAAGGGGACCTCGGCCACGATCGGCGCCAGGGGCCGTCTCCTCGGCGCGGGCTGTGATCGACGACGCCGCCCGCCGCGGTGAGATGGCCGCGCCGGAACATCTGGATCGGGTGTCGGTCGATCTCGGGCTGGCTCCCCGCCGCCGTCCGTGCACTCGTCGGGCGAGCGGCCGAAGGCTCCTGAGCTACGACGAGGTAGAGGTTCCGCCGCTCGTGGCGTGCGATCAGTGCAGCGCGACCATGACCGTCACTTCGGGTTTGTCGATTGTCTCTCGGCGGGGGGAGCAGCTCTCTGCGGCGAATGTTCGACTCTGTTTCGGCCTAGGCGCTTCGCTTGGTAGAGAGCTTCGTCTGCCTGTTTCAGTACCGCGGTCGCCGGTGTGGGGTCACGTGGGTCGAGAGCGGCGACACCGGCGCTGATGGTCAGCACACCTGAGCTGCTGCCGAGATGGGGGATGGCGAGCTCCTCTTGACCGATTCGCATGCGTTGCGCCGTGACGATCCCGCTGGTGATGGACTGCTCAGGGAGGATGCAGAGGAACTCTTCGCCGCCGTAGCGGTAGACGGCGTCTCCGCCGCGGGCCTGGACCTTCAGCTGGCTCGCCACCGCTTGGAGGATCTGATCACCGGCGAGGTGACCGTGGGTGTCGTTGTACGCCTTGAAGTTATCGATGTCGAACAGCGCCATGCAGTACCAGGCCCCGTAGCGGCTGACCTGCACCTCGAGGTGGTCGATGTCCTCGTCGAGCGCTCGCCGGTTCCGAAGGCCGGTGAGCGAATCCTTTCGGGCGATGCCGGCGAGCCGTCCGTTCAGCTGTTCGAGCTCGGTTTGCTGATCGGCGAGCTGGCGGTGCAGAGAGGTGACCCGGTCAGCGGCTATCAAGCGGAAGTGGAGCTCGTCGGTGTTGAGCGGCTTCAAGAGGTAGTCGTCCGCACCGGCGCCCATGCCTTCGATGATCTGGTGGTGGGCGCCCTGGCTGGTCACCATGATGCAGTAGGTGTAGCCGCCCGATGTGTCGGCTCGAATGTTCCGGCACAGCTCGACGCCGCTGAGCCCGGGCATGATCCAGTCGGTGATGACGACGTCGGGACGTCGGGCACCGAAGACCTCCCAGGCCTCCACTCCATCACTGGCGACGGAGCACTGGTGACCGAGCTTCTCCAGAGCCGTGCGGGCGATGATCCGGGAGGTGGGATCGTCGTCGGCCACGAGGATCTTCATGGCGCCACCATCAGTCCACCGAGGGCAGCGCGGACCAGCTCTAGGTTCACCTCGACTGCCTCCAGGAGCGCTAGGGCGTCGTCTAGGTCACCGCCATAGCCCTCCGCCTCCAGTGCTGCGCACGAGTGCGAGAGAACGGTGGCGCCGATGCTGGCGCTGGCGCCCCGCAGAGCATGGGCGGATCGGGCCACGGCGGCGGGGTCGACCAGGGTGATCGCCTTGCGCAACGCGGACAGGTGGACACCGGCCTCAGACAAGAACAGACGAGTCAGCTCAGCGATCAGATCCGCACCGCCCAGGCGCTCGAGGCGGTCGACGATCAGTGGATCCAGCACGGGGTCCGTTGAGGCCGCCGCCGGATCGGTGTCACGTCGGTCTCCTCGCAAGGTTGCCGGGCTTGCGTCGTCTGCATGCGGCGAGCCGTCCGGCGTCCACCGGTCCAGGACGGCTGTGAGCATCTCCAGGTTGAGGGGCTTGGTCAGGTATTCGTCCATCCCCGCAGCAAGGCACCGCTCCTGGTCGGAGGACATGGCCGACGCCGTGACCGCGATGATCGGGACCCGATGCGCCGTTCCCTCCAGCCGGCGGATCTCCCTGGTCGCGTCGTAGCCATCCAGGTGAGGCATCTGGCAGTCCATGAGGATGGCTTGGTAGTGGGTCGTGGTCGCCGCCTTCACCGCTTCTGTTCCGTCGCTCACGATGTCGACCTGGAAGCCGAGCTTCGTGAGCATGGCGAGCGCCACCTGTTGATTGACCACGTTGTCTTCGGCTAACAGGATCCGGCCCAAACGTTCCGGCCGAACGACGATGGGCCGGGCGATCGGCTCCGGTGCGGTGCCAATGACACCGACCATGCAGGTGCGGAGCTGGGCCCGCCGGATCGGCTTGGTCAGGAAGGCGCTGATCCCCGCCTCCCCGGCCCGTACCGCTATGTCCTCCTGACCCGACGAGGTCAGGAGGATCATCCTCACCGCCGGGATGTTCGAGGCGGTCGTGATGCGCCGGGCCAGCTCGATGCCGTCGACGTCAGGCATGTTCAGGTCCAGCAGCACGGCATCGAACGGCTCGCCATTCACCGCACTGCTGGTCAGCGCCTCAAGCGCTGGGGACGCACCTTCAGCGGCTTGCGTTCGCATCCCCAAGGACCGGAGGAATCGGGTCAGGATGTCGCGGTTGGTGGCGTTGTCGTCCACGACAAGCGCCCGCATGCCTCGCATGCTCACGGTCCTCACGTCTTCGGCCGGTAGCTGGCCAAGCTCTAGGGGCACCGTGAAGGAGAAGGTGCTGCCGCCGCCGAGCTCGCTGCGGAAGGCGATCCGGCCTCCCATAAGCTCCACCAGCTGCCTGGATATGGCGAGCCCGAGTCCGGTGCCACCGTAGCGACGGGTCGTGGCCGAGTCGCCCTGCGAGAACGACTTGAAGAGACCGGCCCCGTGTTCTGGCGCGATGCCGATTCCCGTATCGATCACGCGGAACGTGAACGTCGCCGGGGACCCGGCGCCACGGTCTATGACGACGTCGATCACCACCTCGCCCGACGCAGTGAACTTCACGGCGTTCCCTACAAGGTTCGCCAGGACTTGACGCACCCGGCCGGGGTCACCGCGGACGGTCGCCGGCATGTCGACGGGAAGGCTGCATGCCAGCTCGATGCCCTTCATGTGGGCCGCCACGCTGAACAGGCTGGCCACGTCCTCGACCAGAGCTCCAAGGTCGAACTCGACGGACTCCAGCTGGAGGCGCCCGGCTTCGATCTTGGAGAAGTCAAGGATGTCGTTGAGGAGGCCCATCAGGTGCTCGCCCGACACGCGAACGGTCTCGGCGAACTGTCGCTGGTCGGCCGTCAGGTCCGTGTCGAGCAGCAGCGAGGTCATGCCCAACACCCCGTTCATGGGAGTTCGGATCTCGTGGCTCATGTTGGCCAGGAACTCCGACTTCATCCGGGACGCGTCGAGTGCTTGATCCCGGGCCGTCGCGAGGTCGGTGTCGGCCCTCTGCCTTTGGGTGATGTCATGCACGAACGCGTTGAAGCTCCAGGTGTCCTGCGATCTGACGGGCCAGATCGCCAGCTCGACCGGGAGCCGGTGGCCGTCTCGGTGCAGCGCGGTGATCTCGATGCGCTGGTTGAGGACCGGACCCTCGCCTGTGGCCAGGAAATGGGCCAGTCCCAGCTCGTGGTGCTCGCGGTGCTCGGGAGGGATGATCGTCTCGCTCAGCTTCCTCCCGAGGGCATCGGCCTCTGGCCACCCGAAGATCTGGTGGGCCTGGCTGTTCCAGCCCGTGATGTGACCACCCGCATCCATCGAGACGAATGCATCAGTGGCCGCTTCGAGGATCGCCCTCGTCTCGGATTCGCGCGCAGCTGATGAGCGCTCGGCCGCTTGGCGGGCCCGCAGCATGCGCCGCATCATGATCAGGCCGGCCATAAACACGAGGCCGAGGAGACCGGCGATGCTCAGCACGGTCGAACGCAAGCGCAAGACCCCGGCGAGGGCCCGGTCGGTGGGCACGGCGGCGGTGACGGTCCAGCCGATCGAGGCGACAGGGTTGAAGGCGGACAGCGCATCGCCGTGTTCGGTTGCCGAGCGGCTGACGCCGGATCGCCCGGCCAGCGCCTCCCGCACCCGCGGATCCGACGCGACCGAGGTGAGGCCATCGGGGCTGGTCGCTCGTTCCGACAGCAGGGTTCCGCGCTGATCGGTGACGGTCAGACGGATGCCCTGGACCGCCGCCAGCTGGTCGGTGAGGACCCGGATCGAGTCAAGTGAGACGACTGTCGCCAGGATGCCCAGTGGGGGGCTGGAGGCGTCACCGCTGACGGCATGCACGATGCTCGCCACCGCCACGACCAGAGGCCGACCTCTGATGGCGGTCCGGTAGGCCTCCGAGATGTAGGGCCGGCCGGTCGACTTCACTCCCTTGCACCAGTCTCGGAAGCTGAAGTCCACCCCGACGATCTCCGGGGTTGCGGGCTCGACGTGGGTCAGGCGGCAGCTCGTATCGGTGAGAAAGGTCCCGCTGATCGTCGGCCTGGGACCCTGCAGCTGCGCGAGCTGGAGGCCGATGACGTCGCCGCGGAAGTGCGCCAGGTTCCCGTCGGCCAGGGCTGCGATGAGGACGGGGCGGGTGGCATAGGACTCGGTCAGGTCGGAGACCGCCTGCAGCTGCTGCTGGACCAGCACCGTGGTCACCGCCGAGGTTGTCCGGACCCGAGCGGTCACCTCCTGGACCACCGTCTGGTCGGCAAGGTGGATCATGGCGTAGGTGAGGAGGACCAACGGGACCATTGAGAGGACAGCGAACAAGCCGACAAGGCGCCCGATCGAGTAAGTACCTCTTTGACGGGCCGCGGCATGATTGACGGCTGCGGGTCGCGATCGGAGCCATCGCACTCCCACGCCCCTCCTATCGGACACCGCGGACCCCGACCTGAGGTCTGGCGTCACCACTGTCGAACGACGGGACAGCTTCCGCAGACTCACGTTCGACAGCGGCGGACTCGGCCACGGCAGGTCTTCCCAACGTCGGACGCTGAACGAGCGCCGGGGCCCTCGCTGTCGAAGGTGATGACCATGCTACCGATCCAGCCCCCATCTTCAGGTAGCCAGAAGCGAACTGCTCAGATGGGGACATGGATGGCGGCAACTCGACCGAAGAGACTCGAGCAGAACCTCGCCGAGGTCGCCCGCGCCCCGTTCGGGACGGGGACGGTGGAGGGTTCGCTGCAATTGACCGTCGAACTGGCGGTCACCACCGTCGAACCGTTCGACGGCGCCTGGGACCGCAGGGCGGTGGCGGCGAGCTGCAGCTGGGCGGAGACCCGATCGAGGTCGTCGGGGCCGGCCAGTTGCCGTCGCGGGCGGCACTCTCCCGTCCTCGACCAGGGCGGCGGCCTTCATGGCGATGATGGGGACGTGGCGGAGGCCCGCCTCCCGGCGGCGGATCTCGGCCGTGGCCTGGAGCCGTCCATCTCGGGCATGTGGCAGTCCATGAGCACGGCGTCCTAGCTCCAGCGCCACCAGGCCGTCGCTGGCGACGTCGCAGCGGTAGCCCAGCTTGGCGGCGATGCCCTTGGCCACCTCCTGGTTGATCGCGTGGTCCTCGACGATGAGCAGCTTGCCCCGGGAGCCGGAGGCGGCGGTCGTCAGTGGCGACCCCTCGCTCCCCGCCTACGGGGTCGGAGGCTCGCGTCATGGCGTCGTAGAACTGGGACTGGCGCACCGGTTTGGTCAGCCGGGCCTAGAGAACTAGAGAACTGCAGTGCAATGACGACGGTACCAGGTGTTCGGCCGCAGTTTCCCGAGCGTTTCCCGGACGGGGCGAGCCGCTCCATCGCCGCGACTTGGGCGCCCAGGAGGGGTGGGCACGGGGTTAGGGTGGGCCGGGCTCCCCAGAGACCGGTTCGCGATTGCGGGCTGACGGGTTTTGGGTGGAAGGATCATTCTGGCTGTCTTTGATGTAGACCGCGTCCTCAGATCACGAAAGCTGAAGTCGGTGGTGGCCCGCCTGGTCGGGGTCGTGCCCGTCGCCGTCAGCGTTCAGGGCCTCGACGGCAAGGTGCTGGCCGGCTCGGGCCCTGATCGACGAGCCGACGACACCCGCACGGCCCGCGCCCCGATTCTGGTGTCCGGCGCACCGGTGGGCACGGTCGTGGCCACACCGATCTCCGAGACGGCGGCCAAGGGCGAGGCCACGACGGCGGCCGGCGTGATCGCCCAGCTCATCGGTGAGTGGGTCACCCAGGAGGTGGAAGCCGGGAGCATGACCACCGAGCTCCTGGCCAGGTACGAAGAGATCACCCTGCTCTACGACCTGAGCGAGGCCCTCGGGTCGGTGTTCGACGTGCGCACCCTCTGTGCGATCGCCCTCGAGCGGAGCCTGAAGGTCATCGAGGCCGGAGCGGCGTCCATCGGGTTGATCGAGCAGGATGCCGGCGCCCTGGTGGTCCTCTCCAGGCACAGCGAGACCTCGGCGCTGGGCGTACAGGTGGCCAAGGCGGTCACCGAGACAGGCAAGCAGATCCTGCTCCAACGGCACGAGCCCTGGGGCCCGGACCCCGGTCTGCGGGCCGACGAGGCGGTGCTCTCGGTCCCCTTGCTGCTTTCGAGCGCCGCGAACGAGTGCCGCGAGGCCCTCGGCGCCCTCACCCTCTTCGGAGGAGTGGCCAGGGATGCCTTCACGGCCGGGGACGCCCGGCTCGCCGCGGCGGTGGCCGCGCAGCTGGCCGTCGCCATCCAGAACAGCCGCCTGGTCGAATCCCTGCGGGGAGCCGAGCGGGCCCAGCGGGAGATGGAGATCGCCGCGGGGATCCAGCGCACCCTCCTGCCCTCGGGGCCGCCCGAGCTGGCGGATCTCGACGTCGCCGGCCTCTGCATCCCGGCCGAGAACGTGGGAGGCGACTACTACGACTTCTTCGTCGATGACGATGGGCGGCTGACGGTCGTGATAGCCGATGTCGCCGGTCACAGCATCGGTTCTGCCCTGATGATGGCAATGGGACGCGCCATCCTGCGCCGCGAGGTCGGCGAAGGCAAGAGCCCTGGCCAGATTCTGTACGCCACGAACGAAGCTCTGCTCGATGACCTGGTGCACGCGGGCCTGTTCATCACGGTGTTCTGCGCCAGGTTCGACCCGGCCCGCACCACCCTTTCCTACGCCAGCGGGGGGCACAATCCGCCCCTCATCCAACGCGCCGCCGGTGGCCCAACCGAGGAACTCGACGCCGAGGGCATGCCGTTCGGCTTCCTCGGTGGCGTCGAGTACGAGGAGCACACCGTGTCCTTCGGCGCCGGGGACACCGCCCTCCTCTACACCGACGGGGCCGTCGAGGCTCGCGACGCCACGGGCGAGCAGTTCGGGGAGGACCGGCTGTCGTCACTCCTGCGGGTGGCGCCCGGGGTCTCGGCGTCCGAGCTGGCAGGGACCATTCACGCCGCCGTCCGCAGCCACGTCAACGACGCGCCACCCCAGGACGACGTGACACTGGTGGTCCTCCGGGCCAGGGCAGGGGGCCGGCGATGACGATCGTGGTGGTCGACGACTCCCCGATGATCCTCCGGTTGCTCTGCATGGCACTGGAGTCGGCGGACTACGAGGTGGCCACCGCCGTGGATGGCGAGGAGGCCCTGGCCCGGATCCGGGAGCACCAGCCCCCCCTGGTATTCCTGGACGCCATGATGCCGAAGCTCGACGGGTACCAGGTCTGCGCCTCGGTTCGCGGTGACGCCTCCATCATTCCCCAGCCCCACGTGATCATGCTCACCGCCAGCGGGAACGAGGCCGACCGCCAGCGAGCCGAGGATGCCGGGGTCGACGAGTTCATGACCAAGCCGTTCAGCCCCTCGCAGCTGCTGGAGCGCGTGGAAGAAGTCTTGAACGCCGCCTCCTGATGCTGCGAGGCGCCCGTGAGGCCGACGACGAGTGGCGGCCGATCCTCGACGTGCTGTCGACCGAGCCGGTGTACGAGCGGCGACTCGACGCGGTACTGGCCAGGGTCTCGGAGCTGAGCCAGCTGCCCGAGTGCCACCTCTACCTGACGGCGGAGGACGGTGACCGTTTCCACCTCGAGCGGAGCAGGCGCTCGCACGGCGCCCGGGGAGCGGCCCCGGCCGTCCCACGGTTCGACCAGATGGACGGGAGCGGGGTCGACGACATGGCGGCCAGCGCCTCGCTCGATCTCGCCCAGACCGAGGAGGACCGCACGGACCGGACCGTCTCCACCCTGCGAGGCCGCTTCTTCTCCCTGGCGCTCAGCTGCGGCGACGAGCTCATCGGTGTGCTCCATGTCGGCCCGCTGGCCCGTGACGAGGTCCCCACCAAGCTGCGCCGCCACCTCGAGGCCATCCGGTTCCCCCTCGCCCTCGTCGTCCGGCAGGCTCGCCACGAGCACACCGTGAACGACCGCCTGGCCGCGCTGTCGGCCCGTGTCGAGGTGGGACGCCGGCTGCAGGTCTCGGCCCTCGACCTGGACCGGTTCGTCGAGTTGCTGCTGGATCTGGCCCTGAAGGCGACCCACACTGAAGCCGGGTTCGTCGCCATCGGCGAGCCGGGCTCGGACCTGCTCGCCATCCGGGCCCAGGTCAACCTGCCGGCCGGCTTCGTCGAGCAGACCGACCTGTCACCGGCGACCGGGCTCTTCGACTGGTCACCGGCGGCCGAGGGAGGCGGCCTCGTGCTGCGGGACTTCGACGCCGCCACCCGGCTCGGCATCCGGTCCCTCCTCGCCGTGCCCCTGTTCGAGGAGAGCGAGCCGGTCGGGATCTTCGCATTGGTGAACTTCAGCGCCGGAGGGACCTTCCAAGCCGAGAACCTCGAGCTCCTCGCCACCTTCTCCGAGCAAATCACGCTCATGCTGCACAACGGCCGGCTCTTCCAGCACTTCGCCGAGAGGTACATCGACACGATCAAGGGGCTGGCCCGTTCCCTCGACGTCCGCCGGGCTCACACCCATGGCCACCACGACAAGGTGGCCCACGCGGCGGCGACCATCGGCCAGGAGCTGTCGCTGAGCCCGGTGGAGTTCGAGGCCGTGCGCGACGCCGCCCTCATCCACGACGTCGGCATGGCGGGGATCGTCAAGTTCGAAGGCGGCTTCCAGGCCGACCTCGAACATCCCACGGTCGGGGCCAGCCTGGTCGAGCACCTTCCGCTCCACCCGTGGGTGGCGGGCTCGGTCGCCACCCATCACGAGTGGTTCGACGGCTGGGGCTCCCCGGTCGGGCTGAAAGGTGACGACATCCCCCTCGGCGGACGGATCCTCGCCCTCGCCGTCTTCCTCGTCGAGATGGCCGCCGGCGATCCGGTACGGCCGGCCTGGCCCCCGGAACGGCTGGCCGAGGAGCTGGAACGGCGGCGAGGAAGCCAGTTCGACCCCGACGTGGTGGCGGTCGCCCTGCGCCTCATGCCCCAGCTGGCGCGTGAGCTTCAAGGCTCAACAACGAACGAGGAGAACTAGATGGAACACACACTCGACACCCACGACGGGGTCACCGTCGTGGCCCTGAAGGGCGACATCGACGTGAGCAAGGCGCCAGCACTGAGGGACCTGCTGGGCCAGGTCATGGACGGCTCCTCCACCCGGGTGCTGCTCGACCTGACCGATGTCGAGTTTCTGGACAGCTCGGGCCTGGGCCTCCTGGTCACCGCCCACCGGCGGGCCGCCGACAGCGGGTGGGCGTTCGGCGTGGCCGGCGCCGGAAGCTCTGTCAGCCGCGTCTTCGAGCTCACTCGAACGACCCGCCTGCTGCGGATTTTTGTTTCGCGCCAAGAAGGGGTAGATGCGCTTCGCGCCCTCTAAGTTTGCAGGTGGCGGTGACCAACCAGAAAGGGACAAAAATGGAGGTGACGGTCGATCACGCAGAGACGGCGGTGGTGGTGACGCCGAAAGGCGACGTCGATGCCAGCAGCGCCCCTCAGCTGCGGGCCACCCTCGACGACCTGCTCGTCCAGGGCGTGCACAACTTCGTGATCGACCTGTCCGCGGTGGAGTTCCTGGACAGCTCGGGGATCGCCACCCTCGTCCAGCTCTTCAAGCGGGTGCGCATTGGCGAGGGCGACGTCCGCGTCTGCGGCCTGCAGGCCAAGGTGCAGCGGGTCTTCTCCCTCATCCGGCTCGACCGGGTCTTCGACACCTTCGAAGGACGAGCCGAGGCGCTGGCCAGCTTCGGCGGGACCGAGGCTCGTTGAGCACACCCAGCCTCGATGGCGACGGCCACTCCCTGGTCATCCCGAGTGAGCTGGCCCGGCTCGAGGAGGCCCGCCTGTGGGTCGGCCGGCGCGCCGCGGCCGGCGGGTTCGGCCCGCGTGCCGTCGCCGACCTGGAGGTGGCCGTCACCGAGGCGATCTCCAACGTGATCCGCCACAGCTACGACAACGACGAAGGTCAGGAGGTGCATCTCTGCATGACGGTCAACGCCGAGAAGCTCACGATCACGATCACCGACTCCGGGAAGCATTTCGACCGATCTGCCCAGGCGCCGGTCGACCTCGACGTCCCCCACGCCGGGGGCTATGGCCTCTACCTCATCGAGGAGATCATGGACGAGGTCGAGTGGGAGAGCCTGTCCCCCCGGGGCAACCGCCTGCACCTGGCGAAGAACCGGGGGAGCACCGACCATGGCTGACGTCTGCCTGATCCTGGAAGGGACCTACCCCTTCGTCACCGGTGGGGTCTCGACCTGGGTCCAGTCCCTCATCGAGGGGCTGCCCGAGGTCAGCTTCGAGGTCGTCCACCTCCGAGACGGTGACCGGTACGCCGGGGCCGCCCCCTATCCCGTGCCCGCCAACTGCACGAGCGTCCGCCAGGTGCTCCTCGACCCCGACCGGGACGGGCTGTCACCCTCGATCCACCACGACCTCCCCGACGCCGGCGTGTACCACTCGCTGTCGAGCGGCCTCGCCGGAGCCGTGGGCTGCCAGCTGGCCACCGCCCGCCGCCGCCCCCTGGTCGTCACCGACCACGGCGTGGCCTGGCGGGAGTGCCGGATGGGAAGCGGCGAGCTGGAATCGGGACGGCGTCCGGCCGGGGCGGGCGGGACGCCAAGCCAGCGGCAGGAGCGGCGCCGGGCCTGGGAGACGCGCCTCGAGGCCACGGCCGCCGACGCCTACGCCACCGCCCACACCATCACCACGGTCTGTTCCGCCAACGCCCGCCTCCAGCGGCAGCTGGGGGCCAGGCCGGAGCGGTCGGTCGTCATCCGGAACCCCGTCGCCGCCGCCGATCACCGTGCCGGCCCGACCGAGCGGGACGGGTCGGAGTGGTGGGTCGGCTTCGTGGGCCGGGTCGTCCCCCTGAAGGACGTCGCCACGTTCATCCGGGCGTGCGCCCGGGTCGCCACCCGGCTCCCCTCGGCCCGGTTCGCGGTGATCGGCCCCCTCGACCACGACGCCGGCTACGCCGCCCGCTGCCAGGAGCTGGCCACGGAGGAGGGGTTGGACGGCCGGCTCGTCTTCCCGGGCGAGACCGACCCCACCGGGTGGTACCGCCGCCTCGACACCGTCGTCCTCACGAGCCTCAGCGAGGGCGAGCCCCTCGTGCTGCTCGAAGCCATGGCGGCGGGCGTCCCGGTCATCGCCACCGCGGTGGGTGGCTGCCCCGAGCTCCTGGGGAGAGAACCCGGCCGGTCGTCGGCGGCCGGGCTGCTGACCGAGGTGGGCAACCCCGACTCGACCGCGGCGGCGATGCTCGCCGTCCACGACCAGCCCACCCTGCGCCACCGGCTGGTGGCAACCGGGATCGAGCGGGTCCGGCGCCTCCACCACCCGTCCACCACGCTCACCTCGTACGGCTCGATCTACGACCGCGCCGTACTGAGTCGGCGACGGTGAGGATCGGCCTCCTCCACCAGTACCGGCTGGCGAGCTCGGGCAGCGGCCTCTACGCCACCCGGGTGGCGGAGCGCCTGCTCGCCCGCGGCCACGACCTGTTCGTCTTCAGCCACGACGAGCGACCCGAGGAGATCTCCTCCTCGCTCGTCTCGGCCGCCGCCGCCGACCCCGACGCCTCTCCGGGTCGGTGCCGCACCTTCAGCCTGCGCGAGGGCCGCCTGGCGGTGGCTTACCCCCGAGCCGAGGAACCTGACGCCGTCACCTTCGCCGGGCTCAGCGACGCCGAGCTGGAGGACTACGTCGAGCAACGGGTCGAACGGATCGTCGCCATCGGCAAAGACGTCGGCCTCGACGTTCTGCACGCCAACCACGAGGTCCCGAGCTCGTACATCGCCCTCCGGGTGTTCGAACAGATCGGCCTGCCCTATGTCGTCGTGGCCCACGGCAGCACGATCGAGTACATCCACAACCGTGAACCCCGCTACCGGCCCCTCACCGAAGCCGGCCTGCGTGGGGCCCACGCGGTGGTGGCGCTGAACGCAGACGTGCGGGACCGGCTTCTGGACATCGCGGCCGACCTCGAACCGGCCGTCGTCACCGTGCCGGTCGGCGTCGACCTCGAGCTCTTCCACCCGCCCAACCCCGGTCCAACGCTCGACGCCCGCCAGGTGGTGGCCTACGTCGGCCGGCTGTCGCTGGAGAAGGGGGTGCACGCCCTGCTGGCCGCCTTCGTCGAGATCGCCTGGCGGTCACCGGAGGTGCACCTGCTCGTGATGGGCGACGGCGTGGCCCGGCCCCACCTGCAGCGCCTGGTGCACGCCCTGGACGCCGGTGACCTCGACGGCGCCGAGACCGCCCTGCGCAGCGCCGCCGGACCCGACGATGCCGAGTGGGCCGAACCGATCCTCCGGTACTGGCGGCAGGTCGGGACCGCCACCGACCGCGGGGCCGGGACCTCCAGGAACCTCGAGAGCCGCATCACCTTCACCGGGCCGCTCCCGCCAGCCGAGATCGCCCGCCGTCTCCGGGAGGTCGACGTCCTGGTCGTGCCCTCCCTGGTGCGAGAGGCGTTCCCGCTGGTCACCTTGGAAGCCCTGGCGTCGGGGGTTCCTCCGGTCGCCCCCGGCATCGGCGGGCTCGCCGCAGTCATGGAGGAGATCCAGGGCCAGCTCGGGCCGCTCGGACGCCTGCTCCGGATCGACGCCGAACCCGACACGTTCGTCCCCCACCTGGCCACGGGTGTGGGCGCGCTGCTCGAGCACCTCTCGGTGCCGGCGAACCGGGATGACGCCCGCCGCCTGTGCCGGCAGGCGGCGGTGAACACCTACGGGTGGGACGTCGTCGTCGGTCGCCTGGAGGCCCTCTACCGGGGGGCAGCCGAGGCCGTCTCCCCGGCTCCCGCGCCGTGACCGGCGCCAGCCCGCCCGGCCTTCCCCTCGTGGCTCGTTGGGCAGGTCGTGGTCATCACCATCGGCCGCCCTGGGCCTCACTCAACTGTCACGGGCCGTCGACCGGTCGGGTGCCCTGGCGGCCATCAACGGCAAACTTCTATTTCGACTACGGCCACTACCTCAACGGCGTCACACTCGGGATCGACGTGGCCCGGGTGCCGGGGCTCTTCATCGGAGACCCGATCAGCCACATCGGTCGTGTCTTCATGACCGACGTCGTGCTGCCGAACGGCCGGCGGGTGCGCTGGGACGGCCTCAACAAGCCCAAGGGCCCCGGTGTCACCGCCGCCTACAACGGGGGGGCCGACGTCGGACAGGGCGAGGAGCGGTACATCAACACCTACTGGCTGGTTTTCGAGCGCAACGGAAGGTCTCACGCATGAGCGGGGCGATGGCAGTGGTCCTGGCGGCAGGCAAGGGAACCCGAATGAGGAGCGAGCTGCCCAAAGTCCTCCACACCGTCTCCGGGCGGCCGATGATCCACCACAGCATCGACCGGGCCCGAGCCGCTGGCGTCGGCGACATCGTCGTGGTCGTCGGCTACCGGAGCGAGCTCGTGGTCGAGGAGGTCGGAGGACCAGGTATCCGGTTCGTCCTCCAGGAAGAGCAGCTGGGCACCGGTCACGCCGTGGCCCAGGCCCGGCCGCACCTCGAAGGGTTCGAAGGCGACGTCGTCGTCCTGTACGGCGACATGCCCCTGCTCAGCAGCGAGATCATCCGGGCCCTCATCACCCGCCGGGAGGAGGCGGGGGCGGCCGGTGTGGCGCTCACGATCGAGCTCGAGAACCCGCCGGACTTCGGGCGGATCATCCGGGACGCCGAGGGCAGGATCCTCCGGGTCGTCGAGGTGAAGGACGCCAACCCCGAGGAGCTGGCGGTGCGGGAGGTCAACGTCGGGGCCTACTGCTTCCAGGCTCCTGCCCTGCTCGAGGCCCTCGGCCAGCTCAGCGACGACAACGCCCAAGGCGAGTACTACCTCACCGACGTCGTCGGCATCCTCGTCGCCTCGGGTCAGGTGGTCGACACGGTGCGGACCCACCGGGTCGAGGAGACGCTCGGGGTGAACGACCCCTTTCACCTCTCCTTCGCTGAGAAGATCGGTGACATCGAGTTCGCCGAGAGCATGTACGAGCTGATCGACGCCAGCCTGGCGATGGAGCGGCGCGAGCAGGGCTCTTGACGGCGTCGTATCCCGCCGGGCCGCGGTAGGGGTGGGCGACCTCTCGGTCCTCTTCTGCACCGAGGGCACCTATCCGTTTGTCGGAGGTGGGGTGAGCACCTGGTGTGACATCCTGTGCCGCGAGCTCGACGCGGTGGACTTCACCGTGTACGCCATCACCGGCAACCCCGAGGTGAGGTTCAAGTACGAGCTGCCTCCCAACGTGCACAAGGTGATTCACATCCCGCTGTGGGGGGCGCAGGAGCCGTCGGAGTACATCCTCGCCGACGTCGCCTTCTCGCAGGTCTTCCTTCGCAAGAAGGCCACCACCGACCGGGAGATCGAGCAGCGCTTCGTCCCCCTCCTCCGAGGGTTCCTGGAGGGGATGAGCCAGTCGGGCACCGACGTCGGCCGCTTCGGCCCGATCGTCCACCAGCTGTGGCGGTACTTCCAGCAGTACGACTGGAACACCACATGGAAGTCGAAGCCGGCGTGGCGCACGTTCGTCGAGGAGGCGTTGCGGCCCTACCGGGACGAAACCTCGGACTTCCTGCCCAACGAGCAGCCCAGCCTGTTCGACCTCACGACGGCGCTGCGCTGGATGTACAACTTCTTGATGCCCCTGAACGCACAGGTTCCGGCGACCGACCTGGTGCACACGACCATCGCCGGCTTCGCCGGCCTGGCCGGCATCATCGCCAAGCACGAGCACGGCACCCCGTTCCTGGTGACCGAGCACGGCGTCTCCGTGCGTGAGCGCTACATCTCGGTGTCGGCCGGACCGTTCACCCCGTACGCCAAGCGCTTCCTGATGGCCATGTCGAGCCTGGTGGCCAAGCTCAACTACCTCTACGCCGACGTGGTGTCGCCCGTCGCCAACTTCAACCGCCGCTGGGAGATCCCCTACGGGGCCTCCCCCGAGAAGATCAAGACGATCTACAACGGTGTCGACCCCAGCCTGTTCGTCCCCAAGCCCAAGCCGAACAAGACAGCGGGTGGTCCGGTGGCGGTCGCCGCGGCCCGCATCTTCCCCCTGAAGGACATCGAGACGATGATCCGGTCGGCCGCGGTGGCCCGCGAGAGCCTGCCGGACGTGCGCTACCTGGTCTACGGCTCGCTCGACGCCGACCTCCCCTACGTCGAGAAGTGCCGGGCCCTGATCGCCGAACTCGGCGTCGCCGCCAACTTCGAGTTCGGGGGCTTCCACAACAAGCCGTCGGAGGTCTACTGCGAGGGCGACATCAGCGTCCTGTCGAGCATCTCGGAGGGGTTCCCCTTCACCGTCCTCGAATCCATGGCGTGCGCCCGGCCGGTCGTCGCCACCGACGTCGGCGGGGTGAAGGAGGCCTTGGAAGGGTTCGGGATCGTCGTGCCCCCGCGCGATCCGGAGGCGTTCGGCGAAGCGGTCGTCCAGCTCCTCACCGACGACGACCTCCGCCTCGACCTCGGCCGCCGCGGCCGCGAGCAGGTGCTGAGCCGCTACCGCACCTCGATGTCGGTCGACGCCTACCGGCAGCTCTACGCCCAGCTCACGGCGGGAGCCCGGTCGGCGCTCCCGGCCGGACCATGACCCAGGTCGAGGTCCCGGCCGCCACCGGATCCCAGGACGACAAGCGCCAGGAGCTGGTCGACTTCGTCCTCGACCAGACGGTCAGCCCGGTCGACCACTGGGGGGTGGCGGCCACCCTCGAGAGCCGCGGCCTCCGAGACGTCGACGCGGTGGAGAAGTTCGGGTGCGCCGACATCTTCGCCCTGGCCGAGGACGTCTACGCCCGCTGCCGGGCTCAGCTCCGGGCCGCGCCGCCCGCTCCCGAACCGGGGCCCGCCCGCCGCTGGTACGCCCGGCTGGGCCGGTTCGTCCTCCTCTACGCCCGCGGCACCTTCTTCGCCATGCCGATGGCCATCCAGATCGTCAGCGTGCTGGTGCTCGGCTACGCCCTGTGGGCGTCGGTGCGATTCAACGAGCTCCAGGCGACAGCGGTGGCGCTCGCCACCATCCTGAGCTTCGTCGTGACCGGGGGCTTCGTGCAGGTCATCGGACGTCTGGGCCTGTTCTACAGCGAGCAGAAGAGCTACCTCCTAGCCGAGCGGGTCGTGCACAAGCTGATCCGGACCGGCCTGGCCGTCGCCGTCGCCGTGGGTGCGGCGACCCTGCTCGTCGACCTGCTGACCTCGTACTTCCCGTTGCGCCTCGCCCTGGTGGGGCTCGTCTACTACCTCCTGCTGTCGGCGCTGTGGCTCTTCCTCGCCGTCCTGTACACCCTCCAGCGCCGCCTGGCCATCCTGCTCACGATGACCGTGGGCATCGGGGTGATCGCCCTCGTCCTGCGGTTCACCCCATTCGGCCTCTACGCAGCCCACTGGGCCGGCCTCGCCGGAGCCGACGTGGCCGCCCTGGTCTGGGGAAGGCGGCTGCTACGCCGCAACGCCGCAGGGGTGGCCGGCGACCTCGAGCTGGCCCGGCTGCCCCGGCTGTCCATCCTGGGGTATTCCTCGGCGCCGTACTTCGCCTACGGGGTCCTCTACTTCGGCTTCCTGTTCCTCGACCGGGTCGTCGGCTGGTCCACCGCTGACGACCCCCTGCCCTTCCTCATCCTGTTCCGGACCCCCTACGAGCTCGGCCTCGACTGGGCCCTGCTGTCGATGGTCCTCACCATCGCTCTCCTCGAGTACACGATCAACGAGTTCTCGTCGATCATCATCCCGGTCCAGAAGCGCTTCAGCGCCTTTGACATCGCCGCCCACAACCGGTACTTCCGGCGCTTCTACGCCCGGCAGCTGATCATGCTGGTCATCCTCACCGTCGCCAGCGCCGTTGCCACCTACAAGGGCGTGCTGTGGTTCCGCCAGTTCGACGAGCTCAAGCAGGTGCGGGACTTCTTCGCCAGCCCCATCACCTTCCGGGTGTTCTACTGGGGGGTGATCGGCTACGGGCTGCTCGTCTGGGCCCTCCTCAACTGCGTGTTCTTCTTCTCGCTGTCGCGACCCTGGCTGGTCCTGCGCCCCCTGGTCGCCGCGGTGGCCACCGACGCCGTCGTCGGGTTCGTGCTCAGCCGGGTCCTCGACTACTCCTACTCCGTGGTCGGACTCGCCGTCGGGTCGCTGGTCTTCGCCCTCATGACCGCTCGGCACGCGGCCCGGGTGCTGGGCCAGCTCGACTACTACTACTACTCGGCCTACTGAGGAGGAGTCCGCCGGGCCACCGGCTCAGGCCACCGTGAGGGTCAGCGCCTTGCCCGGGACGAGGCGAACCCACCCCGACCGGCCACCGCCGTAGCTCTGGCCTCCGGTCCAGCCGCTGAGAGGTGCCTCCACCTCGATGGTGGAAGCCAGCGTGATCCGACCCCCGCTGGTGGAGGCGGTCACCTGGCCGTCCCCGATCGCCGCCGCCCAGCGCTGCTGGCGGGCCAGCTCCACCCCCGTCTCGGACAACGTGGGCTGCAGGAGTGGCGTTCGGAAGGCGGCGCGGTACCGGGCCAGCACCTCGTCGAAGACCGGGTACAGGTTGCCGTCCTCGGCCAGGTTCGACTGGTGGGCGTAGTGGGGCCGAGGGTCGTTGGCGGTGATGTGGGCCAGAATGATCCTTGCCTCTCGCGTCACGATCTCCGGCCAGGTCAGCGGCTCGGCCGGGCAGGTCGTGCCGCGCTGCCGGCACTCGGCGAAGACCGCGACGTTGTACTCGTCGATCTCCTCCTCGACCGTGCCGACGTCGTAGAACAGACCGGTGGGATAGCGCGGGATCGTCTGGGTTCGGCCGATGCGGCCGCTGGCGGGGTTCACGGACGCGTCGCTGGCGATCACCCGGATGCGTTCGCTGGCCAACGCGGCAGCCAGTTCCGGGTTACTCAGCCCGCTGTGCGCCCCCGTGATCAGCTCGCGAGGGTCGAGCTCGATGCCGTGCGCCTCGGCCCAGCGCAGGTTCTGGCGGATCTCGTCCTCCATGATCCCGGCCGGAAGGCCGTCGAAGCTGGTGTGGGAGTAGGTGTGGTTGATCCACCCGAAGGACCCCTTGGACCGCACGGCGGCCGAGCACAGGGCGGAGGTGCGGCCATAGGCGTTGAACGCCATGTCGAGGCGCAGGTCCCGCTGGCGTGACCATGTCGCGGCCCGGTTCACGTCGGCCGCCTCCATCCGGATCGCCGATTTCTTCGACGTCTCGTCGGCCTCGACGTCCCACCGGAAGTTCGGGAGGAACACGTCGTCGATGTGGACGGCCAGGTAGCTGCGCCGGAACCCGAGGTGGACCCGCTTGGCGGCCCACCCGACCAGCCCGGCGCCGAGGAGCCTCGTGTGCAGGAAGGTCGGGGCGGAGTTGACCAGCACGAGGAGCTGCTCGCGGCCGTCGGCCAGGGCCGTGGAGGCCACGAGCGCACGACCCTGCGGGTCGGTGAGGAGCACCTCGGCCCCACCTCCCGGCACGGCTACCGCCGGGTGGCCCTGGGCCCCCTCGATGGGCACGGGGCCGGCGAGCTCGGGAAACACCGCCGCCCCTGGCGCCGTCAGCTGGGCGACGACACCGTCGATGGTCTCGGGGGTGGCCGGGATCTCGAGGCCGAGTCCCGGCACCGGGCCGCTGAACGCCACCACCTGGCGGACACCGAAGGCCACCTCGTACTCGGCTAGGACCCGCTGCTCCTCGGGGTCCAGGGCCCCGACCGTTCCATCGGTGGCCAGCAGCCGGCTGTTAGCCAGCACGACCGCCTGGTAGCGGCCCCGGTCGGGGTCGACCCGGAGCATCTCCGCCGTGATGCTGGCGGCCGTCAACTGGACGGTGTCGAAGGGAACGCCCTCGGCCGAGAGCTCGGCCTGCCAGGCCCGGAGGCTCGGCTCGGCCCCGTCGCCCGAGATCAGGAGGAACCGCAGCTCGACCGACCGGGCCGTCTCGGCCGCGCAGGCCGAACCCGCCAGGGGCCCCGCCAGGTAGGACAGCCCGAAGGCGAAGAGGCCGGCCACCACCAGGGTCCGGCCGAGGCGCCGCCCCACCGTGCTCCGCCGGCGGTGGCGGCCACGTGCACTCATCGCCGTCGCTTCTCCTGGTCGATCTGCCGCAGCACGGCCTCCTCCTCGGCCGGGGAACGGTGGATCCAGAAGACCACCAGCCCGGCGCTTCGGTGATAGGTCCTCAGGTCCCCGCGGGAGGCGCGGTAGCGCTCCACCCAGTCCAGCAGGCGGGGGCGCAGCGCCACGTCCTCGGCCACGTACGGGGCGGAGAAGGAGACCGCGGCGTCGAGCGTGGACGGCAGGGGCGCCACCACCGGGAGGGTCCGCACGAAGATGAAGACCTCAGGTGGGGGCAGGGCGAGCTCGGGCCTCCTCGGGTCGAACCGCCAGGTCTCGGGCTGGTAGTTCTCCAGGAACGCCGCCTGCTCGGTGAAGAAGCCGCTTCCCTTCACTCTCGGCAGCGACGCGCCGCTCGACACGACCGTCCAGGTCCGGGGGGCGAACTGGCGGTTGATCCGGACGAGCTGGAGCACGGCGGCATCCGGCTGCTCGCGCTCCCCGGTGAGGACGGGGAGGGGAAGAGCGGCGACGGTGAGACCGACGAGGATGCCGGCGGTGCCGATGAACTGGAGTGCGGAACCCCCGGCCGGCCAGCGGCCGCTGGCGACCTGGCCGCCGGGCCGGCGGCGTCTCCACACCCGGGCGAGCATCGCGGCGACCTGGCCCACGTCGTCGAGGGCCAGGGCGAGGACCATGCAGGCCAGGGGGGTCAGGACGCGGCCGACCTCAGTCGGGGCCAGGAGCGCGGGGAGGCTGAAGCGAGCGGGAAGGATGAGGGCGA
>Ga0136611_10000807_pt1 | contig 21050 bp, 17 predicted proteins | sample AntDrymUQ2232306_2_FD_106645 | JGI IMG/M metagenome (GOLD analysis project Ga0136611, IMG submission 106645) | Polar desert sand microbial communities from Dry Valleys, Antarctica - metaG UQ223 (23.06) | ecosystem: Environmental > Terrestrial > Soil > Desert | place: Antarctica: Dry Valley...
GGTTCGGGCGGCCGGGTACAAGGGGCCGTTCATCTGGTCAGACTCTGCGGACTCGAGGGCGATGCTCGGGGCCGGCACGGCACTGAACAACGTCTACTTCACGACGCACGCCTGCCCCACGGACGAATCGACCGCAGCGTTCTTCGAGGCCTTCGAGGCGGAGACCGGCAAGGCGCCGGATGCGCAGTTCGTCGCGACGGGTGGCGACTTGGCCGACCTGATCGAGGCGGCGCTGCTCAAGGCGGGCAGCACCGACGGAACCGCCGTGCGCGATGCGTTCGCGGCTCTGAAGGACGTCAAGGCGACGAGCGGCACGATCAGCTATGCCGATGCGCCGCTCTTCCACAACCCGGTGAAGGACATCTTCGTCCTCAAGTGGGACGCGGCCAAGAAGGAACCGACCTGCGTCGCGAACTTCTACCCGAAGGTGGTTCCGAAGATCAAGTAGCTCGCGATCTCTGGAATCGTTGCCTGAATGAAACTCGAAGTCGAATCGGTGAGCAAGGCCTTCGCTGGGGTGCAAGCGCTCAGCGACGTCAGCCTGCAATTCGCCGAAGGCGAGATCCTGGCCGTGATCGGGCCGAATGGCTCCGGTAAGACGACGCTCATCAACGTCATCTCCGGAGTCATTCGGCCCACCTCAGGTCAGGTGACGATGGGCGAAACGGTGCTTACCCACCTGCCGTCCTACCGCGTCGTCCGCTGCGGGATCGGCCGGACGTTCCAGAACATCCGCCTCTTCCGCGACATGACGGTGATCGAGAACGTCGAGACCGCCGCTTCGCGGAGCCCGCGCACGAAGGGCTTCCTGCGGCCGCGGCGGGTCAGCCGCGAGGCGATCATGACGCTCGACCTCGGGCGCTACCTGCACACGGTCGTCGGGACGCTTCCGTACGGGATCCAGCGTCGCGTGGAGATCGCGCGGGCGATCGCCACCAAACCGCACTTTCTGCTGCTTGACGAGCCGGCGGCCGGCCTGAACGAAGCCGAGTCGGACGATCTGCTCGAGGTGATCCGCAAGGTGCGGCAGGAGATCGAGTGCGGCATCCTGATCGTCGACCACGACCTCCGCCTGATCATGCGCGTGGCGGAGCGGATCCAGGTGTTGAACGAGGGTCGCACGCTGGCGCAAGGCTCGCCCGAGGAGGTCCGGCGCAATACGTCCGTGATCGAGGCGTACCTCGGCAGCGAGCACGCCCACCACGAGCTTGAGCATTCGCACCAGGAGGAGACCGAGCGGGCGCACGAGCGCGCGGACTCCGACGGAGCCAAGCAGGACTAAGGCGGTAAGCGCGACCCGGTCGTCGCCACGACGACCGGGTCGCGCTCGTTCAGCCTCGAGGGTCGCGGACTACTGCGAGAGCCGCTCGCCGTAGCGTGCGCGCTTGATGAACTTGCCATGACCCGTCGGGGCGACGAGCTCGTCGCCGTCGACGATGACCGTGCCGCGGACCATCACGACCTCCGGCATGCCGGTCACCTCCGTGCCCTCGAACAGGTTGTAGTCGCAGGTCGAGTGGTGCGTCTCCACCGAGATCGTGTGCTTCTTCTCAGGGTCGAAGACGACGAGGTCGGCATCGCTGCCCACGGCGACCGTCCCCTTCTTCGGGTAGAGCCCGAAGAGCTTGGCGGGCGTGGTCGCGTAGAGCTGGACGAGCCGGTTCAGGTCGAAACGGCCGGCCCGGACGCCGAACTCGTGCAGGATCTTGAGCCGCTCCTCGATCCCGGGTGGCCCGTTGGGGATCTTCGAGAAGTCGTCGCGACCGATGTCCTTCTGCCCCACGAAGTTGAAGGGCGCGTGGTCGGTCGAGACCACGGACAGCGCGTCGGTGCGCAGTGCCTCCCAGACAGCCTCGACATGTTGCGACTCGCGCGGCGGCGGCGTGTAGACGTACTTGGCGCCTTCGAAGCCGGGCTGATCGAGGAACGAGTAGTCGACCCGCAGGTACTGCGTGCACGTCTCGCCGGTGATCTCCCAGCCCTGCTCGCGTGCGCGCTCGATCGGCTGGATCGCGTCGATGCACGAGACGTGGACGACGTACAGGGGGCACCCGGCGATGTGTGCGAGCTGGATCGCCCGGTTCGTCGCTTCGCCCTCGGTCTCCGGTGGGCGGGTGAGCGAGTGGTACTTCGGGGCGGTGTTTCCGGCGGCGAGCGCTTCTTTGACGAGGACGTCGATCACGTCCGCATTCTCCGCGTGCACCATCACCATCGACCCGTTCGCGGCCGCGACCTGCATCGTCTTGAAGAGCGTCTCGTCGTCGACGTACACGGGCGTGCCCTTGTACGCCATGAAGAGCTTGTAGCTCGTGATTCCCTCGTCGGGGAGCCGCGCGAGGTCGTCGAGCGAGCCGCCGTTCTTGAGGTCCGTGACGGCGAGATGGAAGCCGACGTCGATCACCGGCTTGTTCCGCTCGAGCTTCTCGTGAGCGCCGTCGAGGGCGGCAGCGAAGCTTTCGCCCGGCGTCTGGATGACGAAGTCGACGATGGTCGTGGTGCCGCCAAATGCGCCGGACACGGTTCCCTCGTAGTGGTTGTCGGCAGTCGTGGTGCCGCCGAAGTACGTGTCCATGTGCGTGTGCACGTCGACTCCGCCGGGCAGGACGTACTTGCCGTCGGCCTCGATCACCCGGTCGGCCTGGATGTCGAGCGACTCGCCGATCAACGAGATCCGCTCGTCCTCGACGTAGATGTCTGCAACGTAGTCGTCGGCTGCGGTGATGATCCGGCCGCCGCGAATCAAGATGGACATAGCGCCTCCTGGCTGGGTCTCGGAAATGGATTCACGGGGCGACGAGCGCGCCGTAGGCGTCGGGTCGGCGATCGCGGAAGAAGCCCCATTCGTCGCGAAGCTTGGTCGAGATCTCCGTGTCGATCTGCTGGTGGAGGATCGCGTCGTGCTCGCCGCCGAGCTTGCTCACGACGTCCCCGGGGGGACTGGCGAAGAACGAGCGTCCGTAGAAGTCGGTTGGGCCGCCGCCCTGGTCGACGCCGACGCGGTTGACGCCGCCGACCCACATCAGGTTGGCGACGGCATGGGCCTGCAGCTCCAGCTCCCAGATCGTCGCCCCTGCGGCGGTGGCCGTCGGCACGAACATGAGGTCGCACCCGTTCAACGCGAGCGACCGCGGCCCTTCGGGGAAGTGGCGGTCGTAACAGATGACCGTGCCCACGTTGATGCCGAGCTCGGTGCTCCACACCGGGTAGCCGAGGTTGCCGGGACGGAAGTAGTACTTCTCGATGCCCGTGATCGCCGCCATCTTGACGAGCGGGATCTGGATCTTCCGATACGTGCCGACGATCTTGCCGTCCGGGTCGATGAACAGCGCGGTGTTGTAGAGCTCGCCGTCCTGCGCCCGCTCGAACAGGGGGAAGAGAACGTAAGCGTTCGCCTCCCGCGCCGCGGCGCAGATCGTCTCGCTGGATGGCCCGGGAATCGGCTCGGCGAGCTTGAGCCACTTCGGCTCGATCTCGAAGGGGAAGTACACGTTCGTGGCGAGCTCCGGCAGGCAGATGATCTGGGCGCCCTCGCTTGCCGCCTGCTTGATCAGCCGGGCACCGTTCTCGACGTTCTTCTCCGTGTCGTCGGAAAAATTCATCTGGATGAGTGCGGCACGTGCTTCGGCCATGACGGTTCTCTCCTCTCCCGGGCCTCCGCCCGCAGCTTGCAAATGCCGGAACGATCGGCCGACCATACGTCTCGACGACGCACTCGGTGTCGGCCGACGCGTGCATTCTCTCATATCGACCGAGTCGAGGCCCCCGACGGCGGCCGTGTGTTCCACCGGCGCCCTCTGGACCGACCATGCGCGTTGTCGGATCCCGAGCGGAAGATTAGACTCGCCCGATGACAGATCACGCGACCAAACCGATGAAATTCGGCGCGAGCCACGGCAACTCGCCGGCGACGCGCTCGCTCGAAATCCTGCGGGCACTCGAGGCGGCGGACTTCGATCAGTACTGGAGCTTTGACTCGCACGTGATTTGGCAGGACTACTGCACGCAGCTCGGCTGGCTGATCGCTCAATCGCGCAGCGACCGCATGGAGTTCGGGACCTGCGTCACGAACCCGGTCACCCGCGACCCGACCGTGAGTGCGAGCGTGTTCGCGACGATGAACCAGCTCACCGGTGGGCGCATGATCTGCGGGATCGGGCGCGGCGACAGCTCGGTGCGCGTGATGAAGCGCAGGCCGGCGAACCTCGCCTACGTTGAGGAGGCGATCGAGATCATCCGGACGCTCGGCAGCGGACAACCGATGCAGATCGACGGCGTCGACGTCCACCTCGAGTGGGCCGAAGGGAAGGTTCCCATCTATGTCGCGGGCTACGGCCCCAAGGCGCTCCGGCTCGCCGGCCGCGTCGGCGACGGCGTGATCTTCCAGGTGGCCGATCCCTTCTTCATCGAGTGGGGCATGGGCTTCGTCCGCGAGGGAGCCGAGGCCGCCGGGCGGGACCCTGACGACATCGTCGTCCACTGCGCTGCCGCCGCGTACATCTCGGACGATCTCGACGAGGCGCGCAACCAGGTGCGCTGGTTCCCCGCGCTCGTGGCCAACCACATCGCCGACGTCCTGCGCCACCACGATCCCGATGTCATGCCGGACTATGTCGCCGAGTATCTCAAGGCCCGTCCGGAGTACGACTACACGCAGCACGGTCACCGCGGCGCCGACCACAGCAAGTACGTTCCGGACGAGATCTGCGACCGGTTCTGCGTGATCGGCACGGTCGAGGAGTCAGCTGCGAAGGTGCGCGAGCTGGCTTCGATCGGGGTATCCGAGTTCAACATCTATCCCTACATCCCGAACGTCGAGGAAGTGATCGAGATCTACGGCCGCGAGATCGTGCCGCAGTTTCGGTGAGCGGTTCGCCGCGCGGCGAAAGCCGGTACGGCCTCGACGGTCGGGTGGCCATCGTCACGGGAGCGTCCGCCGGCCTCGGCATCGAGTTCGCCGACGCGATTGCGCAGTCCGGGGCCAACGTCGTGCTCGCGGCCCGGCGCGACGAGCGGCTGCGTGAGCTCGCGCAGGAGCTCGAACGGCGGCACGGCGTGCGCGCGCTGCCGATCCGCACGGATCTGACCGTGGAGGCGGACGTCGTCGCGCTCGTGCAGGGGGCAGTCGACGCCTTCGGGAGAATCGACGTGCTCGTCAACAATGCCGGGACGACGATCGGCAAGCCGCTGCTCGAGCACACGCTCGAGGACTGGAACGCCGTCATCGGCGCAAACCTCACCGCCGTATTCCTGGCCTGCCGCGAGGTCGCCCGGGTGATGATCCCGCAGCGCTCGGGGTCGATCATCAACATCGGCTCGGTCTTCAGCTCGACCGCCGTGCCGCAGTTTCCCGTGCTCGGCTACTACGCCTCGAAGGGCGGGGTCAGTGCGTTGACGAAGGCGCTCGCCGTGCACCTCGGCAAGGACAACATCCGCGTCAACGAGATCGCGCCCACGTTCTTCCCGACGGAGATGTCCGCCGACATGTTCGCGGACACCGAGCAAGCAGAGGAGCTGCGCCGCGAGATCATCTGGCCCCGCACAGCGCTTCCGACGCTGGGCAAGCCCGAGCACGTGCGCGGGGCCGTCTGCTTCCTGGCAAGCGACGACTCCTGCTACATCACCGGGACCAGGCTCCCGGTCGACGGCGGCTGGCTCGTCCTCTGAGTCTTTATACTCACTCCCTCTGGCTGGGCATGTCGCCGCGTCCAAACGGGCGTCGAAACTTCGACGTAGGAAGGGAGAGCTTCGATGAACGCAGTCGTTTCGGCCGCTTCCGCAGTCCTCGAGCACGAGCGGATCGGCTTCGAGTCGCGCACGCCACGCTCGCAGGAGCGATTTCGTCGCGCCCTCGAGGTCTTCCCGGGCGGGGACACGCGCATCGCGACGTTCTACGCCCCGTATCCGGTCACGATCGAGCGGGCCGAGCGGATCGAGCTCGTCGACGTCGACGGGAACGGCTACCTCGATTTTCTCCTCAACTACACGTCGCTCGTCACCGGCCATCGCCACTCGGCCGTGATGGAAGCCGCCGCGACGGCGATGACTCGCCTGACCGGCGTCGCGGCCCCCGCTCCCGGGCAGATCGAGCTGGCCGAGGAACTGATCCGTCGCGTCGAGTCCGTGGAGCGAGTGCGCTACACGAACTCCGGCAGCGAGTCCACGCAGATCGCGCTCTGGGCTGCTCGGGCGTTCACCGGCCGCACGGTCGTGATCAAGGCGATCGGCGGCTACCACGGTTGCGTGCCGGAGCTGGACCGCAGCATCCGCCCCGGCGCGTTCCCCCCGGGGCTTCCCGAGTCCGCACCGGTGCTCGCGGTCCCCTTCAACGACGCGGATGCACTCCGGGCTGCGATCGAGGAGGCGGGTGACGCGCTCGCCGCCGTGTTCCTGGAGCCCGTCCTGGGCTCCGGGGGCGTGGTCACCCCCGAGCCGGGCTACCTCGAGAGCGCGGAGGCATGGGCGAAGGAGGCGGGTGCGCTCTTCGTCCTCGACGAGGTGATCACGTTCCGGCTGAGCCCCGGTGGCTTCCAGCAGCTCGCCGGCTTGCGCCCGGATCTCACAGCGTTCGCCAAGATCATCGGCGGCGGCTTTCCGGTCGGCGCGGTCGGCGGACGGGCCGAGGTGATGGAAGTCTTCCGACCTGGCCTGCCGAAGAGCATCTCGCATTCGGGGACGTTCAACGGCAACCCGGTCACCGTCGCCGCGGGGCGCAAGGTGATGGAGATCCTCGACGACACGGCGTACGCGAAGCTCGATCGCCTGGGCGCGCAACTCGCAGATGGCCTGCGGGACGCGATCGCACAGACCGGCGTCGCGGCGCAGGTGACGCACATTGGGTCGATCGCCAACGTCCACTTCACGACCGAGCCGATCGTCGACTTCGACGCGACGCAGCGTGCCGACCAGACCGCTGCCGCCGCGTACCACCTGGGCCTGCTGAATCGAGGCATCTTTATCGCGCCGCGCGGGATGATGGCGACCTCGATCGTCACCGAGGCGAGCGACGTCGACAGGGTCGTGGAGGCGTCGACGGAGATCTTCGCCACCCTGGCGTAATCGCTACCTCTCGTTTGGCCGAACACGATTCACCCGTCGACGTCAAGGTCGATGTGCAGCCCGGGCAAGTCCGGTGACGCCGCACCGGATCGTCAACCCAGAGGGAATGGCAGCTCCGGTGGGGTACGCGCACGCGGTCGTAGCCGCGCCGGGGAGGCTCGTCTTCCTCGGCGGGCAGGTCGCGCACGACGCGGACGGCGTTTGCAGGGGAGACTCCCTCGTCGAGCAGTTCGAGCGCGCGCTCGCAAACGTCGTGCGCGCGCTGGAAGCAGCAGGCGGTTTCCCGGAGCACCTCGTCTCAATGCAGATCTACACGACCGATGTCGCCGCCTACCGCGCCGCGGCGCGCGAACTCGGCGATCTGTACCGACGCGCTGTCGGTCGCCATTACCCGGCCATGGCTTTGCTCGAAGTGCGTGCGCTCTACGACCCGAACGCGCTGGTCGAGTTCGTGTGCACGGCGGTCGTTCCGGAGGTCGGTTGACGCTCGACCTCACCCTCGGGTTCGAACTGACCGACCTCGGAGCCGAGCACGTGCACGCGCGACTCGAGATCGACGACCGGCACCTGCAGCCGCTTGGCGTCGTGCACGGTGGTGTCTACGCGGCGCTGGCCGAGTCGTTGGCGTCCCACGCGACCGCCGCTGCCGTCCTGCCGGAGGGACACATGGCACTCGGCAGTTCCAACCTGACGAACTTCTTGCGCCCCGTCAGCGGCGGCGCGATCCGCGCGGATGCGGAGCGGCTTCATCGCGGTCGCACCACGTGGGTGTGGGACGTGCGCTTCACCGACGACGAGGGCCGCCTCTGTGCAACGTCGCGCATCACGGTGGCCGTTCGGCCTCGGGATGGCTCATGACCCGTTCGATCTACTTCGCCGATCTGACGTACACGCGCGCACAGGAGCTCCTCGAGGGGGCAAAGACGCCGGTGTTGTTGTGGCCGGTGGGCTCGACAGAGCCGCACGGCCCGCATTCGCCGCTGTCGACCGACCCGCTCATCTCGATCGGCATCTCCGAGCGCGTGGCGCGCCGGCTCGCGGACGACCCGGAGCTCACGGTGCTGATCCTCCCGACACTCTCGTACGCGGTCACCCGCTACACAGTCGGATTCGCGGGTGCGATTCACGTGAGCGAGAACACCCTGCGTGCGATGATCGTCGACGTGTGTACTTCGCTCGCCGACCAGGGGTTCCCACACGTCGTGCTCGTCAACAACCACTTCGAGCCCGAGCACGTGCAGACGCTCCACGGCGCGATCGACGAGCTCGAGGGGGAAGGGATTCGCGTCGGCTACCTCGACCTGACGCGGCGCGAGCGGGCGCAGCAGCTGACCGAGGAGTTCAAGGTCGGCGAGTGTCACGCGGGGCAATACGAGACGTCGCTCGTGCTTGCGCAGGCGCCCGAGCTGGTCGACCGAGACGCGATGGCGGGGCTCGAGTACGTTCCGGTGAGTCTGCCGAAGGTGATCGCGGCCGGCCTGAAGGACTTCCGCGACATGGGGCTGGCGCAGGCGTACTGCGGGGCGCCCGCAGAGGCCACCGCAGCAGAGGGCGAGGAAACCTACGAGAAGCTCGCCGACATGACGATCGCGCTCGTTCGCGCGCTCGTCAACGGCACGGGCGGGCGCGACAGGTCGGGACTGTTCGGCCGTGTGTGAGTCCACCGACCGAGAAGGAGGATGGGCGTGGCCGCAGTGACCGAGGTCGACCCCGTCACGTTCGAGATCATCCGTCACAAGTTCTACAGCGTGATGGACGAGGCGATCATCGCCCTGGAGAACGTCTCCGGGTCGCCGATCACGAACGAGGGCCATGACCTGATGGCCTCCCTCTACAAGGCGGACGGCGGCCTGATGGTTGGCGGCGTCGGGTTCCTCCACCACCTCACCAGCGCGGCGCAGGCGGTCAAGCACATCCTCGCGACGTACTCCGACGACCCGGGGATCAACGAGGACGACGTCTACTTCCTGAACGATTCGTACACCGCGGCCTTGCACCCCCCGGACGTGTACCTCATCTCGCCGATCCACTTCGAGGGCCGCCTCACTGGCTTCGCGGCCAACTTCGTGCACGTGACGGACATCGGCGCGATCGATCCGGGGGGCTTCTCGCCGAGCGCACGCGACAACTACCAGGAGGGCTTCCAGTCGAAAGGGTTGAAGCTCGTCGAGGGCGGGCGCATGCGACGCGACGTGCTCGACACGTTCCTGAACATGGTGCGCGACCCGGGTATGACGCAGCTCGACCTCAAGTCACAGCTCGCGGCAAACCATGTCGCGAAGCTGCGCATGCGCGAGCTGTACGCCGACTACGGCGTCGACGTGGTGGACGCGGTCTCGGAGGAGCTGATCCGCCAATCCGAGCGACTTGTGCGAAATCGACTCGCAGAGCTCCCGGACGGTGAGTGGCGCGTGCGCGAATACATCGACATGCCCGGCGCCAATGCAAAGGTCGAGCTGACCGCGATCAAGGAGGGCGACACACTCACGTATGACTTCACCGGCTCGAGCCCGCAAACCGAGCTCGGCGTGAACTGCTCGTACTGGGCGACGTGGGGCGGTCTCTTCGCCCCGATCTTTCCGCTGCTCGCCTGGGACGTGACGTGGAACGAGGGCGTGACCCGGCCGATCAAGTTGATCGCGCCCGAAGGGACGATCGTCAACTGCATCCGTCCGGCGCCGATCTCGATCGCGACCGTGGGGACGATTCAGATCGTCAACAACCTCTCGACCCTCGTGCTCTCGAAGCTCTTCGGCGCGAACGAGCGCTACGCGCATCGCGCGACCGCGGTCTGGCACGGCAGCCACGCGCACGTCGAGACGCACGGGGTCACCGCCGAGGGCGAATTCTTCATCGCACCGCTGACCGACACGTTTTGTGGAGCGGCCGGAGCGCGCTCGTTCGCGGACGGCGTCGATCTCGGAGGTGAGATCCCGAACATCGTCTCTCGTTGGGCGAACGCGGAGAGCCAGGAGCTGAACACACCGATCCGCTATCTCTTTCGACGCGCCGTACCGGACTCGGGGGGGCCGGGGAAGTACCGGGGCGGAGTGTGTCATGAGTATGCGTTCACGCCGAACGGCGCCAACGAGGTCGGCCTCGTTCTGTTCGGCAAGGGAACGAGAGCGCCGATGAGCCTCGGCATCTTCGGTGGCTACCCGGGCTGCAACGTCGGCTACACGACGTTCCGGCACGCCAACGTGGATGAGCTGCCCGGACGGTTCGAGGAACTGCGCGGCGACGAGCAGTTCGACCAGTTTTGGGGGACGCTCGAGCTCGAGGACGGCGACGTCCAGTACGTTCGCTTCATGGGCGGCGGCGGCTACGGCGACCCGCTCGACCGCGATCCCGACCTCGTGCTGCGCGACGTCCTTGCCGGTCTCGTGACCGATGGGCCGGCGCGTGACATCTACGGCGTCGTCATCTCCGACGGCGGCGTGGTCGACGTCGAAGCGACAAGGGCGCGACGTCGGGAGCTGCGCACCGAGCGGCTCGGCCGTTCCGTCGGCGCCGGCGAGCGCGCCAAGGTGGAGCGCACCGGCAAGCGACTGTCCGAGTACCTCCAGCGTACTGCGGCCGACGTCACGCAATGCACCTGGTGCGGTACCGACGTCGCACCCGCGGGCGCGGACTGGAAGGACCATGCCGTCCTCCGCCGTCTGCCGGTGGAAAAGACCGGCCCCAAGCGAACGGCCTCGGGCGAGTTCGTTCTGATCGAGGCGTTCTGTCCGGGCTGTGCCACGCTCCTCGATGCGGAGCTCGCCGCCGGTGAGGAGCCGCCGCAGCACGACCGCGTCCGGAGCTGGCCCGACGCGTGATCCGGCACGACGAAATCCCGCAGGACTTCAACCTGGCAAGCCACTTTCTCGACCGTAACGTCGACGAGGGCCGCGGCGAACGCGTGGCGCTCAACGGCGACGTGAACGCAACGTACCGTGAACTGGCAGCGCTACAAAACCGAGTCGGAAACGTGCTCCTCGACCTCGGTGTGCGACCGGAGGACCGCGTGCTGCTCGCGCTCTCCGACGGGCCTGAGTTCGTCGCATGCTGGTACGCGGTACTCAAGGTGGGCGCCGTCGTCGCCGAGGCATACACGTTCCTCCCGGTCAAGGATTACGCGTACTACCTGCGCTACTCGCGAGCGCGGGTCGTGATCGTTGACGGGACAACGCTGCCGAACGTGCGCGAGGCGGCGATCGGGTTGCAGTATCCACCGGCGATCCTGGTCTTCGGAGCGGAGGCCGGGCCGGGGGAGACGTCGTTCGAGGACGCAGTCGCGGCGGCCGGCGACGTGTTGCAAGCAGCGAATACCGGCAAGGACGATCCCGCTCTCTGGAAGTTTACGACGGGCTCTACGGGCGCGCCGAAGGCGGTCTGCCACCTCATGCACGACCCGCTCATCTCGCACGAGAACTTCGCGGTCGACGTCATCGGCTACACGGAGGCCGACATCGTGCTACCGGTACCGAAGCTCTTCTTCGGCTACGCGCGCGACGCCGCGACGTTGTTCACGTTCGGCGTCGGCGGTGCGGGGATCGCGTTCCCGGAGCGTTCGACCCCCGAGCGGCTCTTCGACCTGATCGAGCGCCACCGTCCGACGATCATGGTGCAAGTGCCGACGATGATGAGCGCGATGCTCGAGCTCCCGGGCGCGCACGAGCGCGACCTCTCGTCACTACGGCTCTGCCTGTCGTCGGGCGAATCGCTCCCGGCGGAAGTGCACCGGCGCTGGCTCGACCTGTACGGGGTCGAGGTGCTCGAGGGCGTCGGCTCGTCGGAGCTGTACCACATCTACCTCTCGAACCGCCCCGGCCGCGCCCGTCCTGGCAGCGTCGGTGAGGTAGTCCCCGGCTACGAGGCGAAGTTGCTGGGCGACGACCAGAAGCCGGTCACGGAGGGCGAGCCGGGTGAGCTTTGGATGGCGGGCGAGAGCGCCGGCGTCTGCTACTGGGGTGATCACGAGCGCTCGAAGCACACCTTCCACGGCGACACCGTCCGCACCGGCGACCTCTTCGTGCAGGACACAGACGGCTACTACTGGTACCGCGGCCGCGCCGACGATCTGCTCAAGGTGGGTGGGATCTGGGTGGCGCCGCTCGAGGTGGAGAACTGCCTCCTGAAGCACCCCGCAGTCGTGGAGGTTGCGGTGGTCGGCTATGAAGAAGGCGGCCTCACGCTCCCCGTCGCGTTCGTTGTCCTGCGCCAAGGCCACGAGGCAGAGCCTCGCGAGTTGCAGGACTTCGTCCGTAACGAGCTCTCGCCCCACAAGTACCCGCGTGATGTCCGCTTTCTCGGCGAGTTGCCGAAGACGGCGTCGGGCAAGGTCGACCGGAAGGCGCTCGTGCGCGATCCCGAGGAGCTGCACGCGTAGTGGAGTACGTGGTGGGGATCGACATCGGCGGCACCTGCACCGACTGCGTCGTCGTCGACGGCGAGGGGAACGTGACGCTCGGCAAGGCGTTCTCGACGCCGCAGGACTTCTCCGATGGTATCCAGGACGCGCTCGGCACCGCCGCGCAGCAGTTGGGGGCCGACATCGGTGCCATCCTCGCGAACACACGTCTCTTTCTCCACTCGACAACCGTTGCCGAGAACGCCGTCGTCGACGGGACGCTCGCCCGCGCCGGGATCATCACCACCCGAGGCTTCGAGGACACGCTCTTCGCGATGCGCGGCGGCTACGGGCGCTGGTCCGGGCTCACGGAGGAGGAAAAGCGTAATCCGGTCAACACGGACAAGCCGCCCCCGATCGTGCCGCGCAACCTGATCGCCGGGATCCGCGAGCGCATCGACGCAGGCGGCACGGTGAAAGCGGGCGCGCAGGAGGCCGACATCGAGCAGGCTGTGCAGGCGCTCGTCGACGAGGGTGTTGACGCGATCGGCGTCTCGACGCTCTGGTCGTTCGCGAACCCGCAGAGCGAGCTTCAGGTCGCAGACGTCGTCAAACGGATCGCGCCGGACGCGTTCCTCACGCTCTCGCACCAGATCGCACCGGTGGTTGGTGAGTACGAGCGCACGTCGACGGTCGCGCTGAACGCGCGCCTCGGACCGGTTGTGCACGGCTACCTCGACAACGTGCGCGCCAACCTCGCCGAGCACGGGTTCACCGGACAGCTGCTCGTCGCGCAGGCTTACGGCGGCTTGCTGCCCGTGGACGAGGCGGCCGAGCGGCCGGTCGGCATGATCGAGTCCGGCCCCGTCAGCGGCCTGGTGGGCTCCCAGGCGCTCGGGGAGCGGCTCGGCCTGCGGAACATCATCGCGGCCGACATGGGCGGCACGACCTTCAAGGTCGGCACGGTGCGCGAAGGCCTGATCGAGTACCAGCGCGAGTCGATGGTCCTGCGCTACCACTACGCCCTGCCGAAGATGGACGTTGTCTCGCTCGGCCTTGCCGGCGGCAGCATCATCTCGATCGACCCGCGCACGGGCACGCCGCGGATCGGCCCGAAGAGCGCCGGCTCGTATCCGGGGCCGGTGTGCTACGCCCACGGCGGAGACGACCCGACGATCACGGACATCGATGCGATCCTCGGCTACCTCAACCCGGCCTACTTCCTCGGCGGCAGCGCGCGTCTGGACATCCCCAAGGCGCGCCAGGTCTTCCAAGAAAAGGTTGCGGAACCGCTTGGGCTCGACCTGATCGCCGCGGCCGCGGCGATGTACAAGCTCGGTAACAGCCTCTTCTACGACTTGCTGCACAAGACAACCGTGCAGCGCGGCCTCGACCCGCGCCGCTTTGCGCTCTTCTCCTTCGGCGGCACCGCCGGGATGCACGTAGGCGCGTATGGCGAGGATCTCGGCGTTTCGCAGATCGTGATCCCCTATTCCGCGTCGGTGCACGGGGCTTTCGGCCTCGTGACGTCGGACATCGCGCACGAGGACCAAATCACCCACCCGCTGCGTGCGCCTTTCGACGTCGCCGCGATCGAGGAAATCTACGGCCGGCTCGAGCGGCGGATCGTCGCTCAGCTCGAGGCGGAGGGCTTCGAGCGGAGCCAGATGCGACTCCAGCGCGCGGTCGACATGCGCTACCGACGCCAGGTGCACATCGTCACGTCGCCGTTCGACGGTGACCAGGTCACTGGGAAGTCGATCGAGCGAACGATCGACATGTTCGAACGGCTCTACGAGGAGAAGTACGGGCCGCAATCGGCCTACCGCGAGGCCGGCATCGAGCTCGTGAGCTTCCGGATCCGCGGCAGCGGCGTCGTGAGCAAGCACGTCTTCCACGTCGAGGAGCTCGGCGGGACGGACGCTTCGGACGCGCTCGTCGAATGCGTCGAGGCGTGGGTCGACAAGGCGGGTGAGCTCCAGGAAGTCCCGGGCTACGACTTCGAGCGGCTGCGTCCCGGCAACGCGATCCCCGGCCCGGCCATCGTCTGGACGCCGATCACGACGCTCGTCGTCCCGCCGGGGCAGACCGCACGGCTCGACGAGCACCGCAACCTCGTCCTCTCGGTGGCCGGGTGAGAACGGTGGTGGTGACGGGTGGCGGCACGGGAATCGGGGCCGCGGTTTGTGCCCGCTTCGCGGGCGACCGAGTCGTCTCGGTTGGGCGCACGCCCGGCACGGTCGACACCGTCTGCGACGTAACCGACGAGAACGCCGTTGCGGCCCTGTTCAGCCTTCTCGGCCGCGTGGACGTCCTCGTGAACAACGCCGGGGTGGCGGATTCGGCAACGCTCGCACGAACGACGCTCGAGGATTGGCGCCGCCAGTTGGACGTGAACGCGACCGGCGCCTTCCTCTGCATGCGCGCCGTCGTCCCAGGGATGGTGGAACGCGGCGACGGGCGCGTCGTCACCGTCGCCTCTACCGCGGGGCTCGTCGGCGCTCGCTACACGACCGCGTACACGGCGTCCAAGCACGCGGCTGTGGGACTGGTGCGCGCCGTTGCGGCAGAGGTCGCGGGGACAGGCGTGACCGCGAACGCTGTCTGTCCGACCTTTGTCCGCACCCCGATGACGGACCGCACGCTCGATCGGATCAGCGAGAAAACCGGTCGGAGCCGCGAAGACGCGCTGGCCGCGCTCGAGGCGTCGACGCCGCTCGGGCGCCTCCTCGAGCCGTCGGAGGTGGCCGAAGCAGTCTGGTACCTCGGCTCCCACGGGGCGGCCGCCGTGAACGGTCAGACGCTCGTCCTGGATGGGGGTGCGCTGCAGTCGTGACGAGCTTCGCACTCGAGCTCGCCGGCGGCGTCGCGACCTTGACGCTCGACCGGCCGGAACGCCTCAACGCACTCACGTTCGAGGTCTACGCCGATCTCCGCGAGTTCTTCGAGGAGCTTCCGCACCGCGACGACGTGCGCGTCGTGGTGATCACGGGCCGCGGTCGCGCGTTCTGCTCGGGCGGCGACGTCCACGAGATCATCGGCCCGCTCGTCGAGGCCGACGAGAAGGCGCAACTCGACTTCACGCGCATGACCGGTGCCGTGATTCACGCCATGCGCACCTGCCCGCAGCCGATCGTCGCAGCGGTGAACGGAACTGCGGCCGGCGCCGGCGCGGTGATCGCGCTCGCCGCAGACCTGCGCGTCGTCGCGCGCTCGGCGACGTTTGCGTTTCTCTTCACGAAGGTCGGTCTTTCGGGTGCGGACATGGGCGCCGCATACCTGCTGCCACGCGTCATTGGATTCGGCCGCGCCTCGGACCTGCTGCTGCTCGGCGACACGATCGACGCTGAGACCGCGCACGCCTACGGGCTCGTGACGCGGCTTGTGGACAATGAGGCCGTTCTCGACGAGGCCGTCATCCTCGCGCAGCGGCTTGCGTCGGGACCGGCGCTCGCCTACGCGGAGACGAAGCGGTTGCTCTCACGCGAGCTCGACACGGATCTGACGAGCGCGATCGAGCTCGAGGCTCAGGCGCAGGCGCTGCTCATGCGCACGCGCGACTACCGAGAGTTCCATGCCGCCTTCACCGAGAAGCGTGAGCCGAAGTGGGAAGGCCGCTAGAGGGGTTCGTATAGTCGCCGCGCGATGATCTCGCGCTGGATCTCTGATGCACCCTCGTAGATCCGCAGCGAACGGACGTCTCGGTAGAGCCGCTCCAACAGATGCCCCGACTCGAGCGCGGCGGCGCCGTGCACCTGGATCGCAGCATCGACGACTTGCTGCGCCGTCTCGGTCGCGACGAGCTTCGCCATGGCCGAGAGTTTCGGGACATCCTCGGCGCCCTCGTCGTACGCCGTCGCAGCCTTCGCGACGAGCGCCCGCGCTGCTTCGAGCCGCGCCGCCATCTCGGCGAGTGAGTGTGACACTGCCTGGAAGTCCTTCAGCGCCTTGCCGAACGCCTGCCGGTCGGCCGTGTGCACTACCGCTGCGTCGAGAGCGGCCCGCGCGATTCCGACTGCGCCGGCGCCCACGCTCGGCCGGAACACGTTCAGCGTGCTCATCGCGACCTTGAAGCCGCCGTCGACCTCGCCCAGAACGTTCTCCTCGGGGACGCGCACATGATCGAGTTCCAGCGTGCCGATCGGGTGCGGAGAGATCAGGGACAACGTCTGTCCGGACACGCCGGGCGCGTCCGCTTCGACCACGAACGCGGTCAGCCCACGCGCGCCCGCGTCAAGCGTCGTCCGCGCGAAGACCGTGTAGAAGTCCGCGTCGGGTGCGTTCGAGATCCACTTCTTGACGCCCGTGAGTCGCCAGTCCGTGCCGTCGCGCTCCGCAGCGAGCGTGATCGAGGCGACGTCGGAGCCGGCCAGCGGCTCGGTCAATGCGAACGCGGCGACCGCCTCGCCCGCCACGACTGCTGTGACCCACTTCGACGCTATCTCGGCGCGGCCGTGCAGCAGGAGCGGGTGCGTACCGAGTCCCTGGCAGGCGAAGGCGGTCTCCGCCTCGGGCGACTCGACGGCGATCGCCTCGCGGATCCGGCAGAGTTCGCGCGCGGACGTCTTCCCGTCGAGCGGCAGCACCGGCTCCAGCAGGCGGTGCTCGCCGAGCGCCTGGATCAGCGGACGGTTGACGCGCCCCGGCTCGCCGGCGTGCGCGAGCGGCGCGAGCACCTCGCGCGCGACGCGCCTGACGTCCGTCTGGAGGGCGGTCACCGCGCGCCCGTGCGCATGTTCGGGCGCCAGCGCTGTGGCTGCTCGCGGCGCTCGGGCTCCTCGAACGGGCTCGGCTCGACGCCCATGTCGCGCCGGCCGGTATTGGGCCGCTTCGAACCGCCGCGGTACTGGACAGGCCACGTGAAGCCGTCGCCGCCGTACTCTTGCTCGGCGGCGGCGTGTAGCGTCCACGCCGGGTCATAGAGGTGCGGCCGCGCCAGCGCGCAGAGGTCCGCGCGCCCAGCGAGCAAGATGCTGTTGACATCGTCGTAGCTCGAGATCGCGCCGACCGCCATCGTGGCGATGCCGACCTGGTGGCGGATCGCGTCGGCGTAGGGCGTCTGGTAGCTGCGGCCGTACGCGGGCTTTGCGTCGGGCGTCGTCTGGCCGGTGGAGACGTCGACGATGTCGCAGCCGTGCTCCTTCAGCTTCGCCGCGAAGGCGACCGCGTCCTCCCGCTCGAAGCCCTCCGGCACCCAGTCGGTCGCGGAGATGCGCACCGAGATCGGCCTCTCCGCGGGCCAGGCGGCGCGCACGGCGTCGAAAACCTCGAGCGGGAATCGCGCGCGGTTCTCCAGCGAGCCGCTGTACTCGTCGGTGCGCCGGTTCGAGACCGGGCTGAGGAAGCTCGAGAGCAGGTAGCCGTGGGCCATGTGCAGCTCGAGCAGGTCGAAGCCGGCCTCCACCGAGAGCCGCGTCGCCGTCACGTACTGCGCGAGCACGTCCGCGAAGTCCTGCTCGTCCATCTCGTTCGGCACCTGCGAGACAGGGAGGTAGGGCAGGGGCGAGGGTGCGAGTAGCGGCCAGTTGCCCGCGTCGAGCGGCAGGTCGACGCCCTCCCAGAGGAGCTTCGTCGAGCCCTTGCGCCCCGAATGGCCGAGCTGGACGCCGATCTTCGCGTCCGACCGCTCGTGCACGAACTCGACTATCCGCCTCCACGCTGCGACCTGCCCCTGCTCCCAAAGGCCGGCGCAGCCGGGCGTGATCCGCCCGACCGGCGAGACGCAGAGCATCTCCGTCATTACGAGCCCGGCGCCGCCGAGCGCGCGCGAGCCGAGGTGGACGAGGTGGAAGTCGTCCACGTAGCCGTCCACCGCCGAGTACATGTCCATCGGGGAGACGACGACGCGGTTCGGGAGCTGAAGCTCCCGCAGCTTGAACGGCATGAACATCGGGGGCCGCGGCGACGGCTTCGTGTCCGCGCCGACCTGCCGCTGCACCTCGCCTGCGAACCAGCCGTCGACCTCGTCCACGAAGCGGTCGTCGCGCAGGCGCAGGTTGTCGTAGGTGATGCGGCGGCTGCGCGTGAGCAGGTTGAAGACGAACTGGATGTCGTCCTGGTGGACGTACTGCGGCAGGTCCTCGAACCACTGCGCGCTCGCGGCAGCCGCGCGTTGCGTGCTCGCCACGAGCGGCTTCCGGGCCGCCTCATAGGCGGCGAGCGCGGCCGGGATCCCGTTCTCGCGCAGGAGCGCCGAGACGAGCTCCGTCGCGTCCTCCACAGCCAGCTTCGTCGCGGAGCCGATCGAGAAGTGCGCCGTGTGCGCCGCGTCGCCGAGCAGCGCGACGTTCCCGTGGAACCAGCGCTCGACCTTCAGCGTCGGGAAGCTCAGCCACTTCGAATTGTTCGTCAGCAGCTCGTGACCGTCGAGCAGGTCGGCGAGCAAATCCTTCAGGATCGCGGCGCTCTCCAGGTCGCTCTCTCCGGGTCTCGAAGCCGCGGAGGCGAAGGGCTCGAAGCCGGCGCGCCGCCAGACGTCCTCGCGCATCTCGACGATGAACGTCGACTCGCCGTCGTCGTACGGGTAGGCATGCACCTGCACGAGCCCGTGCGGCGTGTCGAGGATGAAGAACTTGAACGCGTCGTACGCCTGGTCGGTGGCAAGCCAGATGAACTTGCACGCACCGGGCTCCACCGACGTCTCGAACACGTCGGCATGGGCGGCACGCACGTCCGAGTCGACCCCGTCGGCGCCGACGATCAGGTCGTAGCCCTCGAGCGCGTCCGGGTGTGGCGCCTCAGACTCGTGGTGGAGCGTCACGCCGAGCTCGCTGGCCCGCTGCTGCATCAGAGTCACGAGCGCCGAGCGGGAGAGCGCGGAAAAGCCGTGGCCGCCCGAGGTGTAGACGCGCTCGTTCAGGTGGACGTCGATCTGCCCCCAGTGGGCACGCTCGAAGACGATCGCTGCGTGTACCGCCTCGTCGGCGCGCCGGATCGCGTCCATCGCCTCGTCCGAGAAGACGACGCCGAAGCCGTAGGTGGCCCCCGCGGGGTTCCGGTCCCAGAGCTCGACCGCAGCGGACGGGAAGGCCTTCTTCGCGAGGATCGTGAAGACGAGCCCGCCCGGCCCACCTCCGAGGCACGCGATGCGCATCAGCTTCTTATATCGCACGAGGGGGTGTCGTGTTAGCTCTGAACCGTGTTTGGCTCTGTGCAGCGATTGGCGACCCGAAGTTCTCGACGGTGACGAGTACGCCGGTCCGGTGCAGGCACGACCCGCGGGGAGGAAGGAGCGTGACGCAGTCGGCCGCGGAGCTCTGCCGAGTTCTAGGTCGAGTTTGCACAAGATTGCTTAGACGCGTCGTTTGCGCACGCCACGAACCTCGTCGTCGACGGCGGTCGACCTCGTCTGACGACCTACGAGGCGTCGCATGCCGCGAGGTACGAGAGAAACCCACCGTGCGGCGAGATGTCGATTGCGTGCGCCTGCGCAGATGCGTTCGCGAACGCTGCAGTGACTCCCTCGCGGCCGTCCTCGAGCTCGACCCGCTCTTGCGTCACGCCCAGCGGCTCGCTCGCGAGCAGCTCCGCCCAGCGCTCTTCGTCCACCTCGCACAGCAGGCCGTCGACCGCGACCCCATCCTCGGCGGCGGGCACGAGCGCCGCCCAGCGGTCCTCGAGCGACAGCAACCGGTAGCGCGGCGTCGTCCGCGCCTCGCCGAGTGGGCGCAGGCCGTACTCCTCCGCCACGCCGGGCCGCAGTCCCGAGCCGATCACGAGTACCACGCGTGCTCCCATCGTGCCAGCCTAGAACACAGAAGCGGCGCAGACCTCGGCTTCGGTGGTGGAGATGCAGTTCGAAGTCGGCCGTCCGGCGGGGATGAAGCCGGGCACTCCGATCTGCGTGCCGTTCTCGTTCAACCTCTCTCCCGCCCGCCGCTTCCGCCTGGCGGGCAGTACGTCTGGGCGCTCACCATCGACGGTGAGAGCGACGAGGACTGGCCGGCTTACCTTTTCGACTCGGCCCTCTGCTGGGCCGCAGTCGATGGCAGCCTGACACATACAGCGACGCGGCCGAGTTCGGGGCTTGGCCGTCGTCATCACGACAGCGGACGCGCCTCGTGGGGAGGCCCTACGGGTAGTCCGAAGCCTTGTCGTCTGGCCTCGACTTGCCAAAACCCTTGCCAAGAGCCCAATGAGCCGCCGCCAGTGGCTCAGCAATGGCTTGATCTAAAGCGGGAGCGACGGGACTCAAACCCGCGACCTCCCGGCGTGACAGGCTTGTTCCCGGAAGACGACGATTGGCGACGATCGGCGCGCAATCGTTCTATTGATGCTCGTCTGCGGGCTGTGGGGTGCCAAATTCGGTTCCGCTTGCAAATCGGCACGTTGCCCGCGAGGACACGAGTTTTGGCACCCCACAGGCGGAGCCGCTTCGGTATGCCGCTCGCGAGTGCGGCCGCGAGCTCGGGTGGTTGCAGGCAGAGGCCGCAGAGGCGCGGGCGACGAGGTCAGAGGTATATCGCGCATGCAGCCAGTGCCTGGCGCTCCTGACGCTCGCCCGCGTTTGCGGGTCTACCTCTGCGGCCAGCGGCCAGGGTGATGTCAGGTCGCCATTGTCCGCTTGTTCGAGCCGTGAGAGGCGCCTAGCCGCGTGCTCACCGGCGAGACTGGTGAGCAGGTCCCGCGGGCGTGGTGAGCGAAGGCGTTTAGATCATCCAGA
>Ga0136611_10000808_pt1 | contig 21042 bp, 20 predicted proteins | sample AntDrymUQ2232306_2_FD_106645 | JGI IMG/M metagenome (GOLD analysis project Ga0136611, IMG submission 106645) | Polar desert sand microbial communities from Dry Valleys, Antarctica - metaG UQ223 (23.06) | ecosystem: Environmental > Terrestrial > Soil > Desert | place: Antarctica: Dry Valley...
CAACCCGAAGCAAAAACATGCTCTCGAATTGATCGCTCAGATCAAAATGTAGTCAGAACGTGGAACCTCTTTTGCAGGCCACTTCATAGGGGAAATGCGCTGTTTTTGGGGAGGAACTTCAGGTTAAAAGTAAAGGATAACGTTATGCAAATCGAAGCGGTTGTTTCCAGCAAAGGTCAAGTCACACTGCAGGCGGCCATGCGCGCCAAGCTGGGGATTCAGGCGGGATCACACATCCGTTTTGAGCTGCGCGGAAAAGAGTTGGTCATCACGCCGGAGTTGCCCATGAGTGCTTACCGCGGGATTCTCAAAGGCTACGATTTGGGCGATATTGAGCCCCCTAAGGAAAAAGACCGGGACTTCGAATGAATGTCGTCGATTCTTCCGGCTGGATCGAATACTTTCAGGACACGCCGCGCGCGGATTTGTTTGCGGCAGCCATCGAAGACCGCGCCCGCCTGCTGGTCCCCACGATTTCACTGTTTGAGGTCCATCGCGTTTTGAGCCGCGCGCTGCCTGCCGCGATGGTTGCATCCTGTCTGAATGTGATGCGCTACGGCCGTGTGCTCGACCAGACTGACCGCCGCGCCATCGCCGCGTCCGAAGCGGCCACCCGGCACGGCCTGGCCTTGGCCGATGGCGCCATCTACAGCATGGCGCTGGAACACAGCGCCACTCTGTGGACGCAGGATGCGGACTATGAGGGACTACCGGGTGTCAGCCACAGCGCGAAGGCTTGAGTTTTGCTTTTTTAACCGCAATCAGGCTTTCATGGCACAAGGATAAGCCCAAGCTTGAGGCGAATGGTTTGGCGTGCGGCCTGGCGGCAAACCATGCGTAAGGGCACGCTTTTTGGACGCCGTTTCTTGCCCCGAGGCTCGACTTGGTCGGGTCGATGCGGCAGTTTGAGTTTGGCCAGACTTGCAAGCAGGACTTGAATCAAGCAGGCGATGGCACTCTTTGCAACCCCCAAACTAATGAAAGAACCCCACGAGCAAGCCCTACTGCCACTTTCTCTAAAATTCGACGCCAGGGGCCGGCAAGGGGCGTTTCGCCAAATTCGCTACTTGCTGCTCGTGCCTGGATTCGAAGGATCGGTATTCGGCTCATCGTCCGGAGACGGACGCAAATTCCACGGCGCCGAGTCATCCTGCTTCATCGCCGCCTTGTCGTTTTTCTTCTCGGTCATTTTTTCCGCAGGCATCGGCGACGCATCTCCCTCTTTCGACGCCTTCCCAGGGGTGAACGAACTCGCCCCGCCGATATTGTCAACGCCGCCGGTGGTGGTGGGACGCGAGCCCTGACCGCTACCGCCTGTTGATGAGTTCGCTGCCATTTTTGTCTCCTAGCGAAGTTAAAAGGCTATTGTTGACCGCACCGGGTTGCGCGGTGTAGGCAGTTTTCTTCTAACAGTATCAGCCGAGCTTTACCTGAATTGAATGAATCAATTGGAAACTGACCCTGATCACGGACCCGAAAAATGGTCAAAAAAACAGCTCCAGCGCCTGCTAAACAAGCACGGCTAGCTCCTTATTTCATAGCGTCCTAACGCAAAAACCCCATTGCCCGCCCCTCCCGCACCTCGGGCTTGATACGGTGTTCCGCCTCCAGCTGCGACAGAAATTCTTCGGCCAACAGCTCGGCGTCCAAAATCACTCCCTGCCGCTTGACCGCAGCAAAATCTCCCGGGCAGAGCAGCGTGAGCTGACCCAGCCTTTTGCGGACGTCATCAATTAGCAGCGCCGCATCCCCGCCAAGCGCTTCCGTCACAAACATCGTTTCCCGCTGCGCAATCGTCAGCGGCATGAATTTGATCTTGAAGGTGAAGCGCCGAAGCGCGGCTTGGTCCAGCCTGTCGAGCAGGTTGGTGGTGCAGATGAAAATGCCGGCGTAACGTTCCATGCCCTGCAGCATTTCATTGACTTCAGTCACTTCGTAGGTGCGCTGGGCGCCGCGCCGGTCCTGCAGAAAGCTGTCGGCTTCGTCGAGCAGCAGCACGGCTTTTTCGGCTTCGGCCTCGCGGAACATGGCGGCCATGTTCTGCTCGGTTTCGCCGACATACTTGCTCATCAGGTCGCTGGCCTGCTTGATCAGCAGCGGCTGCTCCAGCGCCTGGGCGATGTGCTCGGCGAGCGCGGTCTTGCCGGTGCCGGGCGGGCCGTAAAAACACAGCGTGCCGTGGCCCCGGCCTTTTAGAGCTTCCACGATGCGTGGAATCTCGAAGCGAGTTTCGACATTGAGCATCGCCAGGTCGTAGGTCGTCACACTGCGCCGGCCGCTTGCCTGCGCCTTGTTGCCGAGCGCCACGTCGGCGTTCTTGAGCTGGCGCTCGATCAGCGCTTCGAGCAGCGTCGGCCGGCCGCCCGCAAGGATCGCCTGCAGGCCGGCGCCATCGACTTGGGCATCGATGGCGTCCTCCGGCGCGCTGGCCAGGCGGGCAAAACGCACCGCCGTGCGGATCTGCGCCGGCGTCAGGCCCTTGCGCGCCGTGAGTTTTTCGACGAAGGCATTGCTGACCTGCACGCCTTCGAGCGTCTTGCGGATGATGCCTTCGCGGGCGCCGGGCGGCGGCGAACGCAGCTCCAGATGGTAGGCGAAGCGGCGCCGGAACGCCGGGTCGATCTGCTCGATGCGGTTGGTCACCCACAGCGTCGGCACGCTGTTGGACTCGAGGATCTGGTTCACCCAGGCCTTGCCGCTGACCGAGCCGCTGGCGGGCGACGGCAGTTGGTCCGAGCGCGCCATCAGCTGCGCGGCTTCGCTGGAAATCGGCGGAAAAACGTCTTCCACCTCGTCGAACAGCAGCGCCGAATGTGTGCTGCCCTTGAGAAAAACCTGCGCGATCTGCAGCGAGCGGTAGCGGTCGCGGCCGCTCAGGGAATTTCCGTCACGGTCGGCGTATTCGACCTCGAACAGATCGAGCCCGGCGGCCTGCGCGACCACCTTGGCAAGCTCTGTCTTGCCGGTGCCGGGCGGGCCGTAGAGCAGCACGTTGACGCCCTGCTCCTTGCCGGCGACCGCATTCTTCAGCAGCGACACCAGCACCTGCGCGTCTTCCTGCACGAACTCGAAATCGGCCAGCCCGAGCAGGCTGCGGCTGGCGGGCCGAGTGAAGACGGCCATCAGTTCGCTGTGGTCGCGGTATTTGCGCATCAAAACCGGTGGCAGTTTTTCGCTGACTTTCATCAGGTCCGCCAAATCGGTGATGTTGTGCTCGGAAATCAGGTTTTCGACCATGCCGATGCGCTCCAGCCGCGAGCCGGGCCGCAGCGCTTCGGCGACTTCGGGCGCCTTCACGCCGGCGACATCGGCCAAGGCGGCGTAGGCTTCGGGCGCGTTGTTGACCTTGAACTCGACCAGCAGCGAGCGCAAGTCGCGCTGATAGCGCGCCAGCGTGCCGTAGAGCAGCAGTGCCCGTTCGGCCCGGTTGAGCTGCAGCAGGCTGGCCAGCGACTCGATGTTTTTCTCGACCAGCGTCGACTGCTTTTTCAGCGCATGGGTCAGCCAGTCGCCGGTAGCGCTCAAGACCGACAGCAGGTCCCTGGGCTGGTCCTTGGCGTGTTCGTCGAGGTAGAAAAACAGCGTTCCTTCTTCATAGGGGCCGCGCCATACGCCGTGGCGCGCCATGAATTCGGCGTCGGTGAGAAGTTCGTGGCCGGTCCAGAATTCATTGTCCTTGCAGCGCCGGCCGAGAAATTCACGCAGCCGCTGCAGCGCAGGCACCGGCCACACCAGATGGCGGCCCGACAGCGCCAGCAGGCTGTTCAGGTCGCGCCGGACATTGAACTTGGCGCCCTGGCGCGCCGCCAGGGTGAGCACGAAATGCGAGCACATCAGGTCCAGCACCGGCGCTTCCGTCAGCCCGGGGGACGGCAGCCACTGTTGCGAATGCTCGACGACGAAACGCTTGCTCATGGACAAAACTCCAGTTTTCACCGACTACAGTTGACACCACCGTGTTTTTATTGCCGCAAAGAGATGCACCATAACGCAAGCGAATGGTTCGTGGAAGACAAGCTTCAAAAACCGTCGGCCGCGTTGCGAACACCGCCAGGGGCCAGATCAGCGCAGGTGCTTGGCCCGGCTGGCGGCGAACAGCGCCGGAATGCCGACGCCGCGCCGGCCCGGAATGACCTCGAACGCATCGCCGGCGCACAGCGTTCCCGGACGCGTCACCGCCAGGTAAAAGCCGCAAAAGCCGGTCTGCGCCATCAGCCTGGACGCGGGCTCGAAGCCCATCATTGCGCTGAATTTGTAACAAGGTTGTCGCGGCAGCGTCACGCGCAGTTCGCAGCCGGGAAAGCGCAGCGTGTCGCCGGCCCAGACCCCGGTTTCGAGCAAACCTTGCAGCGTCAGGTTTTCACCCATGGCGCCGTGCGGCAGGCTGTCGTCGATGCTTCCGGCGCCGGCTTCGCGCCGCGCCGCCTGCCAATACGCGTAATGCTCCGACGGATAGGCGTAAACCGCCTTTTCGAGCCCGCCGTGAATCGACAGATCGCCCTGCTCGTCGCCCAGAAGGCCGAGCGGCATCACCGGTACGTTGCCGGCGACCGGCTGCTTTACAAATCCGGTCAGAATGCTCCGGCCGCCGATTTTGACGCGTCGCGCGGGGCCGGCCTGGATGGAAAGAAGATGCGGCATCGGGCGCCTAGCGTAGCGCATCGGCGCGCCGGCCCGCGCGCACCGCCATGGCACGCTAAAATGCGAAAAGTTCTTCAAGCCCTCCAGGAATTTCCATGAACCCTCATCCCAGCCAAACGACCAATGCAGCCCACAGCAGCCCGACGCAGGCCGAAGAGCGGGACGTGATCGAGTCCATCGTTCCGATGATGCCGATCGTGCTGCCGCTGGCCGGTGGTGTGCTGATGTTCCTGCTTGCGTTCATCGCGGTCTACATGGCTTGATGCTGTTCAGCGCCGGCCCGGCAGCGTTTAAAAGTCCGCGATTTGCGGACTTTTTTCATTGCTGGCGCCGAATTCGGTTGACGATGACAGAAAAAGATGATTTCACGATGGATCCAGGCGCTTTCATCCTGCGGGCCGAGCGGCTTTCCTTCGGCTATTTGCCTGCGCCGGCGCCGCTTCTGTTCAACGCACTGTCGCTGACGCTGCCGCCCGGCGTGACGTTCCTGTGCGGCGATGAAAGCAGCGGCAAAACCACCTTGCTGCAGTTACTTGCGGGCGTGTTGCCGACGAGGGGCGAACTGCGAATCCAGGGCGTGAGCCTGGCGCAAAACCCGGTCGCCTACCGGCGCCAGGTCGCCTGGCTGGACCCGCGCGACACCGGGCTGGACGAGAAAACCGCCAATCAGATCTTTGCCGCGATCCTGCCGACCTGCAAGCCGGACGCGCTGCGGGCGCACATTGACGGCCTGTCGCTGGGCGCCCACCTGGACAAAACGCTGACGATGATGTCCACCGGTACCCGGCGCAAGGTGCTCATTGCCGCCACGCTGGCGGCCGAGGCGCCAGTGACGCTGCTCGACCAGCCTTTCAAGGCGCTGGACCGGCCGTCGATCGACCATCTGCTGGCGCTGTTGGCGCAGGCCTCGGGCCAGGCGACGCGCGCCTGGGTCGTGGCCGACTATGAGCCTCCGCCGGGCGTTGAATTGGCGGGCGTGATCGAACTCGGTATTTGAGTCCTCGATTCAGTGCCAAATCGGTCTCTTGCGCTTATGGTACGGCCTTAAGCAGCTATTAAAATAGTAGCGATTGCGTTGGCTGATTCCGGGACAGCGCAGCCACTGGTGCGTCGCCGTCCTGGCGGCTTTTTTGTCGAGCGTCAGCACCGGCGAAAAGCCCGCGGCCTGCGTCCTCGCCGCGAAGGACAACCTGTGGGCGATTTTTTTTTACGCTGGCCAGCCAAACACCGCCAGCGCGTGCAAAGCCAGCCCGATCAAGCCTCCCACCAGCGTGCCGTTGATCCGGATGAACTGCAAATCCCGCCCGACGCTGAGCTCGAGTTCCCGCACCAGTTGCTCGTCGTTCCAGGCCTTGACGGTCTGGGCGATATGGCGGGTGATACCGGCGCGCAGGTCGCCCGCCAGATGCGCGGCGGCCGACAGCACATGTTCGTTGATCGCGCCGCGCAAGCTGTCGTCGTCGGCGAGCTTTTGGCCGATGGCGCGCAGCCCGCGCTCGACGTAGCGCGCCAGCGTCGAGTCCTCGCTGGCCAGGTCGCGCCGCAGAAGCTCCCTGATGTCGGTCCAGAGCGATGCAACGAAAGCCTGCATCGCGGGGTCGGCGATGGCGCGTTCCTTCATCTGGCTGACCGACGCGGCCAGTTCCGGGTCATTGCGCAGCCGCTGGACGAAATCCTTCAGCCATTGCTCGTAGCGCAGCCGCACCGGGTGGTCGGGCTGCGCCAGCATGTCATGCACTTCGTCAAGAATCGAAACGCTGAGCCGGTCGGCCAGGCTGTCGGCCAGGTTGGGCACATTGGCGACGACTTCGAGCGTGGCGACGATCTTCGGCCACTCCCTGCGGGCATGCCTGAGCATCAGCTGCGACACCTGCGCCTTGACCTCGTCCTGCGCCAGAAATTTCGACAGCTGCAGCAGGCCGGCGTCGAGCAGTTGGTGATGGCGGCCGTTTTGCGTCAGGAGGCCAAGCACATCGCCAGCGGTCGGCGCGGCGTCCCAGCGGCGGAACTGTTCGGCGATCAGCGCCAGCGTGGCTTCCCGCAGCCGCTGGTCGTCGAAGCTTTCGAGCAGACCAAGCGCCCAGCGCCGGGCCTGTCCGACCCAGAACGGGAGGCGCTGTGGGTCGGTCAGCCACTCGCCCAGCCTGCGCGCCGGATCGAAAACCGCAAGCCTGGCCAGCAGGGTCTGCGGATCGAGAAAATTGTCTCGCACGAAGCCGGCCAGGCCGTCGGCGATGCGCGCCTTGCCCTGCGCAATGATCGCGGTGTGCGGAATCTTGAGGCCCAGCGGATGGCGAAACAGCGCCACCACGGCGAACCAGTCGGCAATCGCGCCGACCGCCGAAGCCTCGCAAAAAGCGCGCAGCCAGCCCCAGCCGCCAGCGCCGCCCATCGCGTGCGCCAGCGCCAGGCCGCCGAGTGCCAGCAGCAGCAGCGACAGGGCGATGCGCTTCCAGCGCTTGAGTTGAGCCGCGCGCGGGTCGGGCGGGGCCGGCGCTTGGGGCGAAGAGGGGGTCACGGTGTCAGGCATCGGCGGAAGCAAGATCGCATACTGTGTTTTTAATAGCAAACAATGGCCGTCCCTGATGCGGTAGATGCGGGTTTGATTCACCAGTCCGGTGGCGACGGCGTTACGCCAGCCGCACCGGCATGATATGCACCGCTTCGGGCGGAATAACGAGTTGCACCACCGCGCCCGGTCCGGCGCCGAGCTGACGCAGCAGGGCGCTCGACAGGTTGAGCGTGAGGCGCTGCGACAGCAGACCGGTCGGCACCAGGGTACACAGGCTGATCTCGCCCAGCGGCAGCACTTCGCGCAGTGTGCAGGCGAGCGCATTGGGCGCGAGAGGGTTGGCCAGCACCGACACGTCGAGCAGTTCGCCGGCGACTACCCATGACACGTCGGCGCCATCGTCCAGCCGCTTCTTGTCGATCACGCGCAGGCTGATTGGCGGCTCGTCCGGCGCATCGCCGTGCCAAAGCAGGCGGCCAAAACCGGCAGCATCGCCAGGCCTGGCGCCGAAAAATCTGCCTCGGAAATGGTTCTGAATGCCGACCAGCGCCGCGACCCGGGCATTGCGCGGGCTGGCAAAGACCTTGTCGGGCGCGCCGGTCTGCAGCGACTCGCCACCGTCGAGAATCACCACCCGGTCGGCCAGGCGGCGCGCCTCTTGCAGGTCGTGTGTGACCAGCACCATCGGCATCGCGACGCTCTGGCGCAGTTCGGCGAGTTCGCGGTACAGCGTCTGGCGCGTCGGCGCGTCGACCGCCGAAAATGGCTCGTCGAGCAGCAGCACCCGGGGCTCGCGCGCCAGTGCGCGCGCCAATGCGACGCGCTGCTGCTGGCCGCCGGAGAGCTGTGCCGGGCGGCGCGGCTGCAGGCCGGCCAGGCCCATGCGCTCGAACAAGGCGTCTAAATAGGCGCTGGCGCAATCGGGGCGCGCGGCAAGCGCTACATTTTCAATAGCACTCAGGTGCGGAAACAGCGCGTAGTGCTGAAACACCAGGCCGACGCGGCGCTGCTGCGGGCTTTGCCAGCGGCCTGATGCGCTGTCGAACCAGATATCTTCGGCGCGCTCGCCGACGCTGATGCGGCCGCCCAGATTCGGGCTTTTGAGCAGGCCGGCGATGGCGCGCAGCACGCTGGTCTTGCCGCTGCCCGACGGGCCGACCAGCGCAAGCAGTTCGCCACGCTCGCAGCCGAACTCGGCATGGAGCCGGATCGGGCCGTCGTTTTGAAGAGAAACCTGCAGCATACGCAATAGCGGCGGGCGCGGCTTGCTATCGTTCCTGTAGCGGGCGGGCGTTGCCTGCGGCAAACACGAAGGCCAGCGCCGCCAGCGAACAACCGACCAGCGCCAGCGCCATGATGTGCGCGCCGGCCATGTCGAATGCCTGCACCCGGTCGTAAATGGCGATCGACAAGGTTTTGGTTTCGCCCGGAATGCTGCCGCCGACCATCAGCACAACGCCGAATTCGCCCAGCGTGTGCGCCATCGTCAGCGCCACGCCGGCGAGCAGGCCGGGCCAGGCCAGCGGCAATTCGATTTTCCAGAAGGCGCGCCACGGGCTTAGGCCACTGACCCAGGCCGCTTCGCGCAGGCTGGCGGGAATGGCGGCAAATGCCCGTTGCAGCGGCTGCACCATGAAAGGCAGGTTGACCAGCAGGCTGGCCAGCAGCAGGCCCTGAAAACTGAAGACCAGCCGCACGTCGAGCGCGCCGGCCAGCCATGCGCCCAGCGGCGAGGCGGCGCCAAAAGCCAGCAAAAGATAAAAACCGATCACCGTCGGCGGCAGCAGCAAGGGCAGCGTCAACAGCGCTTCGGCCAGCGGCCGGCCGCGCCAGGGCGTCGTCGCCAGCCAGCGCGCCAGCCAGACGCCTGGCGGCAGCAGCAAGGCCGCCGTGCAGACGGCGAGAAGCAGTGAAACGCGGGCGGCTTGCCAATCCATGCCTGAATTATGCGGGCTATGTTTTGCGGCTTTTGGCCAAAGTAGCCGCTGCGTACGGCGGTATAGTCCACAGAGTTTTTCTTCCGCTTGAGCTTCCCGTGCTTTGTTTACGCTTCCCTTTGCGGCAGATAAATGCTATTCGATAGGATGCTTGAACACGAGGAGCGCCGAGCGTCAACTAGACTTGACCCATGTTTGAACATGTTGTGCTCCGCCGATCTGAAGGCGGCTTGCCAATATCCATAGGGCAAATCGCCGAAGCTCTTCTGTACTACCAACGAGTTCATTTGGTTATAGACCGCGGCACATTGCTCGGCCTAGTGAAACAAATTGGAGTTGACCGCATCCTGTCGCTCATCAGACGTGCGGACTTTTCAGCCGTGTACTGTGAAGAAATGCTGGGCACGCATACCGACTCCGTCGGAGCCTTCCAGATTCATTCGTTCATTGCCTTCACGCTTTCTGGGCATGAATCCGTAGGTCAGCTCAAGACTCCGCAGGAACGCGTTCAATACAGCCTTGAACAAGATGGCCTTCCAAAGCGCGACGCTCGTCGCTTTGCAAAGGTGTTTCTGGATCGCGTCCCCCTTCGGCGACTATCCGGAAGTCACTTTCTGAGCGGCGGCATACCTGAAGCGGCAAAGCGGGACCTGCTGGATTCGGAATTCACAAGGCAAGCGGTCCGTAAGACCCTTACTTTGGTGTCCGGCGGCTACGACCCAGGGAACAACTTGAAATTCGACGTAGTTGATTCGGCGCTCGGCCTGCATGTCTTCACGGATATTGACCTAGAGGGCATCAATCGTAGACGCGCCGCCACAGCGGCGCCGCCCGATCCCCTGACTGTGGCGCATCTCCTGAGTCAAATCCAGGACGCGCGGGCTGACTTGGCGCTTGCATCGTTCTATGGCGGGGACTTCGTAACCTCTAGCGTCACTTCGGGGATCATTCAGATCCGACACGAAGAGCTGTTGCGACGTTCCGCACTAAATGTGGACTCAAGACGGCAGTTCACTGAAGTAGTCCTGCCCGACACCCCAACCCTCGCCGAAGTAATCGACACAGGGGAACGAACGTTCGACGATTTCCTATCACTACTGGATCGAGCTGCCAGATTCAAGCATTGGCTGAAGTCAGTGAACCCCGACGAAGATCTTGTACGTACTTATATTCGCGACATTACGTCTGACGGTTGGATTCAGAAGCTTCCCTCCAAGAGCATCCGCTACATGCTTACGCTGGGAGTGGATGCTATAAACCCGATGGCTGGCTTCGTTGCCGGGTTCTTGGACAACTTTGTTGTCGAGAAACTGCTTTTGGGTTGGCGTCCGAATCACTTCGTCTCGGCCAAACTCGGGCCCTTCGTCCGAGGGCGATAGCCGTTGTCTACTGCTTCGTTCCCTAGTCGGTTAGCCTAGTGTTTCCAAACGCCACTCCACCCAGCCTAGTTGTCCGTGATGGTCCGATAACTAGCAACGTCCTGCATCCAGGAGTACACATTCATGAAACCCGCATCACCATGATCACCCTTGGTGTCGGTGACTTGGAGGGCGCTGTTCGTTTCTACCACGATGGCCTTGGCCTGAAGACTGAGGGAAGCATCGGCCAGCAGTTCGAATATGGCGCCGTCGCATTCTTTGAATTGCAAGCCGGTTTGAAGCTGGCGCTGTGGCCGCGCAAGAGCATTGCGCGCGATACCGGTCTTGCGCTGGCCGCTGCCAGCGCAACAGAGCTCAAGCTTGGTCACAACCTTGCATCAAGAGCCCCGGTCGATGCGGTCATCAAGCAGGCGCACGATGCCGGTGTCGTCATGGTGAAGCCCCCCCAGCACACCTTTCGGGGTGGTTACGCCGGTTATTCCAAGGCCCTGACGGGCATCTTTGGCCGGTCGCTTGGCAGCCCGCAAATGCTGCCGCAAGACGAAGCGTGAGGAATCCGGCCGGCCTTGATTGAGCGTGATCAGGAAGTAAAAACCGATCACCGGCGACGACAGCAAGAGTCAGTGAAACGCGGGCGGCCTCAGCCGTAACCATGGCGCGCCAGCACCGCTTTTGCTGCTGGAGACTGTAGGAAGACGTAGAACGCGCGCGCCGCCGGACCGGCATTTTTCAGCAGCGCCATGCGCTGGCGCAGCGGCGCGTGCAGCTCGGCGGGAATCAGCACATGGCGCACCCGCGCCGCCACCGCCGGCGCAAGCACCAGCGACAGCGCGGTAATACCCGCCTGGGCCGCGCCAGTGGTGACGAATTGCGTGGCTTGCCCGATGTTTTCACCCAGCACGAGCTTGGCTTCGAGCGCCGGCCAGACGCCGAGCTGTCGCAAGGCGTCGACCGACGCCTTGCCGTAAGGCGCGACTTCCGGATTGGCGATGGCGAATTTGCGGATGTGCGGCAAGGCGGCTTTCAGCCCTTCAAACCGCGGATCGAGCGTGACCGGCGAGCCGGCGGGCACCAGCAGCACGATGCGGCCGGTGGCATAGACCGTGCCGCGGTCCAGCGTCAGGCCGGCATCGGCAAGTTGCCAAACGATGTCTTCATCGGCCGACAGAAAAAGCTCCGCCGGCAAGCCCTGCCGGATTTGCCGCGCAAGATTGGCCGACGAACCCAAGCTGATGCTTAACCTGCCAGCGTGTTCGCGCTCGAAAAGCGGCACCAGCTCGGCCAACGCCGGCTGCAGGTTGGCGGCTGCCGCGACCAGCGCGGCTTTGGGCACGCCGGGCGATTGGGCTTGTGCCGCGCCCAGCAGACCCGCCAGGCACACCATTGAAAAAACAGCGCGCGGAACACGCCAAAAAATAAATTTCCACATGGCGTGATTGGGCTTGAACCAAAATCGGCTAGGCTACCGCACGCGCATAACCCTATGCAAATTTTGCATATCTTTTGGCATCATGGGTGAAGCGCGGTGAAGCGTTGTTCTTAGAATGATTCTGCAAAGCAGTCTGGCTGAAGAGTAGGCGCCGCATATGTCATCGCCATGACACTCTTGCGGAAATTGGACAAGCCTGTATTTCGATAAACGCCTTGACCGCCGTGCCGGTTTTGTTTACGGCCGGCGTTTATCGAAATCACGGTTTTTTTACTTGGAGTCTTTCGATGAACCATCCTGCAATGCAAGGGCTTGCGCTCAATGTGCCCGGCCACGTCAAAAATGCGAAACTGATCGCCTGGGTCGCCGACATGGCCGCCCTGTGCAAGCCCGACAGTGTGTATTGGTGCGATGGCAGCGATGCCGAATACGAGCGACTGTGCCAGCAGCTCGTCGACAGCGGCACGTTCAGGAAACTCAACGAAGCCAAGCGTCCGAACAGCTATTTGGCACTCAGCGACCCAAGCGATGTGGCGCGCGTCGAAGACCGCACCTACGTCTGCCCAGCCAACAAGGAAGACGCCGGCCCCACCAACAACTGGGTGGCGCCCGCTGAAATGCGCGCGACGCTGCAGCCGCTGTTCGATGGCGCGATGCGTGGCCGCACCATGTATGTCGTTCCTTTCAGCATGGGGCCGCTGGGCTCGCCGATCGCGCACATCGGCATCGAGTTGTCCGACAGCCCCTACGTGGCCGTCAACATGAAAATCATGACGCGCATGGGCCGGGCGGTGTATGACGTGCTCGGGACCGAAGGCGAGTTCGTGCCGTGCGTGCACACCGTCGGCGCGCCGCTTCTGAAGGGCCAGCGGGACGTGAAGTGGCCTTGCAACAAGACAAAATACATCGTGCATTACCCCGAAACGCGCGAAATCTGGTCTTATGGCTCGGGCTATGGCGGCAATGCGCTGCTCGGCAAGAAATGCTTCGCGCTGCGCATCGCCTCGACCATGGGCCGCGACGAAGGCTGGCTGGCCGAGCACATGCTGATTCTGGGCGTGACCAATCTGCAGGGAAAAAAATACCATGTGGCGGCGGCGTTTCCGAGCGCCTGCGGCAAGACCAATTTCTCGATGCTGGTGCCGCCCGCCGGCTTCGAAGGCTGGAAGGTCACCACCATCGGCGACGACATCGCCTGGATCAAGCCCGCAAGCGACGGCAAGCTGTACGCCATCAACCCGGAAGCCGGTTATTTCGGCGTTGCGCCTGGCACCAATCTTTTGACCAACCCGAACTGCATGCGCAGCCTGGGCCGCGACACGATTTTCACTAATGTGGCATTGACCGACGACGGCGATGTGTGGTGGGAAGGCATGGAACACGACGCACAAGGCAAGGCCTTGCCGGACCACCTGATCGACTGGCAGGGCAATCACTGGACGCCGCAAATCGCCATGGAGACCGGCGCCAAAGCGGCGCATCCGAATTCGCGCTTCACCGTTGCCGCGACCAACAATCCGGCGCTCGACAGCGCCTGGGACGACCCGAAAGGCGTGGCGATCGACGCCTTCATCTTCGGCGGCCGGCGTTCGACCACGGTGCCACTGGTCACCGAGGCGCGCAGCTGGATCGAAGGCGTCTACATGGCGGCGACGATGGGCTCGGAAACCACGGCCGCGGCGACCAGCCAGGCCGGCATCGTTCGCCGCGACCCGTTCGCCATGCTGCCCTTCACCGGCTACAACATGAGCGACTACTTCCAGCATTGGCTGGACATGGGCGAAAAGCTGCGACCACTGGGCGCCCGGCTGCCGAAAATCTACACCACCAACTGGTTCAGAAAAGGCGAAGACGGTAAATTCGTCTGGCCGGGCTACGGCGAAAACATGCGCGTTCTGGCCTGGATGATCGGGCGCATCGAAGGCACTGCCAGCGGCAACGAGCATGTGACGGGCATCAGCCCGGGTTATGAAGACCTGAACTGGACCGGCCTGGACTTCAGCGCCGCGCAGTTCAACACGGTCACCAGCATCGACAAGGCGGCCTGGCTGAAAGAGCTGGAACTGCATGACGAGCTGTTCAGGCAGCTTGCGCATCATTTGCCCAAGGAATTGGCCGCGACTAAGTCCGAGATCGAAAAACGCCTGGCGGCCTGATTTCAGCAACCGGGCGCGCGGCCAAGCCGCTGCGGCCGCGTTGCGCTAGCCGGGCGCTTTTCGCTCAAGTGCTCAGCGGGGGTTTTCCGCAGATCCGCGCAAACACAAACTCAGGCTCGGCCGGCCAGGCGTTCCCGCGCCAGGCGACGTGCTGGTCGGGCCGGATCAGTGTATAGCTGGCCTGGTAGAGATCCTTGAGAATGCGTTCTTGCGGCTGAATGACCTTCAGCGGAACGCCGGCGGCGCTCGCCGCTTCGCGGGCGCTTTCGAGCACGGCCGCATCGGCGTCATGCGCCGCCAGCAATGTGTAGCCCTGGCCGAAATGGTCATAAAGCGATGAGCCGTCATGCAGCCATGCGTGCGGCGCCAGCGCGCCCGGACGCGCCGAAGGCAGGTAATTCAGAAAATCGTGCGCGGGCGGCGGCGTGCCGTCCGCAACGATGATGGGCGAGTCGTCGTAGCGATAGCCGAGCACCACGCCCAGCGTCATGAATTCACGAATCTTCGCGGCCTGAATGCGTTGACCGACTTCGCCACGCAGGCGTTCGCCGGCTTCGGTGTCGTCCTCGATTCCTTCCTCCCAAAGCTCCTTGGCCAGCACCGCATGGTTCGCCACCGCCTCGTCCATGACGAATTCGTGAACCGGACGCCGCTCCTGCTCGTAACTGGCCAGCAGCGCCGGCCCGCCCCAGCCCTGAAGCACGGCCGCGATCTTCCAGCCCAGGTCCACGCCGTCGGCGACGCCCATGTTCATGCCGTAGCCGCCGAAAGGCGGATGAAGGTGGCAGGCGTCGCCGACCAGGAAAACCCTTCGGTCGGTGTATTTGTCAGCGATTAGCCGGCTGGCGACCCATTCGTCGGTGCTCAGCACTTCGATCGGTATGTCGTCGATGCCGGTCGCCTGTCGAATCAGCGCCGGAAATTCTTCCGGCGTGATTTTCTGGCCTTCGCTCAGCTGCGTCGGCATGAAAAACCATTTGTCGCCCGCGTCCATCGGACCGATCAGGCTGGGCGCATCCTTGTTGATCTGCCAGTACATGATCGCCGGGCCGTGCCGGTGCGCCTCGGCCAGCCCCGGCGCGCGAAAGACCACGTTGTAGTTGCGCGAAAGGCCGTAGCTGCCGGACATGGTCGCGCCGATCGCCGCGCGCACCGCGCTGCGGGCGCCGTCGGCACCCACCAGATAATCACACCGGACCGTGAACGTGCTCGCGCCGCCGCTATCCAGAACGGTGGCAAGAACGCCGTCATCGGTCTGCTCGAACGAAAGCAACTCGGAACTGAAGCGAAGATCGACGCCGGCAAGCGTTTGCACATGGGCGCGCATCACTTCCTCGACGGCGTACTGCGGAATCCACTGCGCGTGCTCCGAATACAGCGGATTTTTGCCGGGCGCGCAATAAAGGGCATTCTCGATCCGGGTCAGGCCATGGCCGTTCAGGCGGGTGACAAAAACCACATTGGATGGGTAGTCCAGGCCCAGCGGAGAGGCCGCGCGGAGCTTGTCGGCGATGCCCCAGCGGCGCAGGTGTTCGCGCGTTCTGACGTTGGTGGTCTTGGCGCGCGGCGCATAGCCGACCCGGTCATTGCGTTCAATCAGGATGCAGGGCACCGACCGCTGGCCCAGCTCGATCGCCAGCGCCAGTCCGGCGGGGCCGGCGCCAACGATCAGCACGCGGGTCTGCAAAGGAAGTCGGTCTTGTGTCACGGCGATATATCCTGTGATTCGTGTCAATTCGATCGATGCCATTGGCAGCCGAAGATGCGTCGGGCTGGCAGGCGATGTCGATCTTACAAAGCCCGATGTGATTTAACGAGATGGCAAAATTGGCATTTTGATACTTTTCAAGCATCGAAAAATTTTGGAGCAGGCGATGAAACTGCATCATTTGCGCAATCTGCTGGCTGTGGCCGAGCATGGCAGCGTTCGGGCCGCCTCGCGCGAGATGGGCATCGCGCAACCGGCCGTGACCCGCAGCATCCAGGAGCTGGAGCGCGAGTTGGGCGTTGCGCTGTTCGAGCGCAGGGCGCGGGGCGTGGTGCCGACGCTGATGGGAGAGGCATTCATCAGGCGGGCGAAAAGCGTCGACAACGAGCTGTCCCGCGCGCGCGACGAGATTTCCCAGCTCCGCGGCCTCAGCCATGGCAATGTGCGGGTCGCGCTGTCGATGGCGCCGCACATGGCGCTGCTTCCCTATGCGCTGCGGCCGTTCCGGCTGCGTTATCCGGACGTGCGTCTGGACATCATCGACGCCGTTTTTCCGACGGTCGCCGGCGAGATGACCGGCGGAACCCTCGACTGCTATGTCGGACCGCTGCCCGAGTCGCTGCCGGAGGGGCTTGTCGTTGAGCGCCTGTTCGATAACACGCGGGTGATTCTCGGCCGCAAAGGCCATCCGCTGGCGCAGGCGACATCGTTGCGCGAACTCGCCGACGCCGAATGGGCGACAACGTCGATCACGACCCAGGCGGAATATGAACTCGGGCCGCTTTTCACGCAGCACGGCCTGCCCGAGCCCAAGCTGGTGCTGCAGGCGCATTCGGCGCTCACGCTGATTGTTTCGCTGCTGCACTCGGATCTGCTGGCGATGGCGCCGGTGCAGTGGACCGGTTTTTCGCTCACCAAGGATGTTTTGCAGACCCTGGAGGTCAGCGAGCTGCTCGAAGCGGCGCCGATCTGCCTCATCCAGCGCGCCGGCCTGCCGCTGACGCCGGCGGCTGAATACCTGTGCGACCTGCTGCGTCGGGCGGCCGGCCATCCGGGCGTCGGCAAAGCCTGACGAAGCGCCGGCGGTCGGTGCCGCCAGCGTTGGCTGTCAAGCTGGATTAGCGGCCAACGACACTGGCGCGCTGCGGCGCGGAAGCACCGGCCGCAATGGCCGACTTCGCCCGGGCGGCGCGGGAACGCTGGGCCGGCGTTGCGCTTTCGCCTTCTTCCTCGCCCCGCGTCATCGCCACCTGCAGCTCGGTCATCAGCCGGTTGTCTTCAAGCGCCATGGCCCACAGGCGCCGGTCGGCGCGGGTTTGCGCCCGGCTGCGCGACGAGGCGTCGAGACCGCCCCTGGTGCGCGCTGCAAGGCGGCGGGTTCCACCCGCAAAAAGCGCTAGCGCCGCGAATGCCACGATCCAAAGCGCCATCCACATGGCGAGCAAATGGCCCTCGGCTACGCTGTCCATGACCTGGTAGGCGACGACCAGGATGGCCGCCGTCAGGGCCGACAACAACAGCGTCGCCAGGCCGCGCGCGCCTGAAAAATCGCGCCGCGCTTTTTGCGCCGCGTCGATGGCCGACTCGACCCGGTCGGCGCCATGGTGGTGTGTTGGATAGTCGATATCGATAAAGCGGGTCATGGTGAATTCCTTTTCAGTTTCAGCCCGCCTGTTTCGACGGACAGAACCATATTAGGGTTTGTACCAATGCTATTCAAATTTATCTTTGTGATAGCGGTTATTCCCATTCGTGATAATTAGGCAATGAAGCCACCAAATTTCCGCACGGTCGATTTGAACCTCCTTCGAGTTTTCAACGAAGTCATGGCCGAGCGCAGCCTGACGCGGGCGGCGCGCAACCTGTCGCTGACACAGCCCGCCGTGAGCAACGCCTTGCGCCGGCTGCGACAGACGCTGGGCGACGAACTCGTCCAGCGCAGCGGGCAGGGCATGGCGCCGACGCCGCGCGCCATCGCCATCTGGCCGGCGGTCCGCGACGCGCTGCGGCAGCTGGAGGAATCGCTGGTTCCGGGTGAATTCGTTCCCGCCAGCGCAACATTACCCTTTGTGCTGGCGATGGCCGACGCGACAGCGGCGGCGCTGATTCCGGGTCTGAACGACATCCTGGAGCAAGAAGCGCCGGGCGTGGTGCTGCGCGTCATCCCGCTGATCACGCGCGACCCACGGCCGATGCTCGAGCAGGAAAGCTGCGACCTGGCGATCGGCCACTTTCCGTCGGTGCTGGCCGACCTGACGGCGCGGGCGCAAAGCGGCCAGCCGGCGCTTTTTCTGTATCAAAGGCTCTACGACGGCGAATATGTCTGCGTCATGCGCAAGGACCATCCGCTGGCCGAGGGCAGCCTGACGCTCGACAGCTACTGCGCGGCGCGCCACATGCTCGTCAGCTTTTCCGGCCGGCCCTATGGATTCATCGACGAATCGCTGGCCGCGTTCGGCCGTCAGCGGCGCGTGGTGCTGACGGTGAACCAGTTCTTCACTGCCGGCCGGGTGGTTGCCCACTCGAACCTCCTGACGGTGCTGCCGCGCCATTTTGTCGAGGTCACCGGGCTTGCCGCCCAGCTGGCGCTGCGGCCACTGCCTTTCGATGTGTCGCCGGTACATGTCGATGCGCTGTGGCACCGCCGTTCGGAGTCGCGCAGCGCGCATGCGTGGCTGCGCCAGGCAGTGCTGCGGTCGGCCGGGCGGGCATTTTCGACCGGCCCCCAAGCCCGTTCCAACACCGAAAATTAGTAATTACTCAGGTGCCCATGCTGGCAATTCTTTTTCCCTCTCCCTCTGGGAGAGGGTTAGGGTGAGGGCAGCCGGCTTTGGAACCATCACGGGAATCGCCTTCGGGGAGCCCTGTCTTGCAGACCGCAGCCCAGCCTGAGCCAGGGCTTCTTCACGCTGTCCAGATGCGCGCAGGCGCATCCGGAGCCGCAGCGTTCAGCCCCTGCCCTCTCCCAGAGGGAGAGGGAGCAAGAGGAAATAGCTGCATTCGGCAACCTGAGTAGTTACGAAAATTAACAGTTAAATCAGGCTGCAGCGCCAATTCAGCATGCGCACACAGCTACGTTTTTAATAGCAATGGCGGAATCTTCAGCGCTGCTTGAACGCCCCGTCATCCGGCCGATGCGCGGCAAGGCACGTTTTTTGCCTGTAACCTGTGACCCCCACCCACCCGGAGTTCAACATGCCTCACAACGCGCTTTTCGCGGTTCCCGCACTTTCAGCACTTTCCGCAACCCGGTTGCCGCGCCGCTCGGCCCTGAAAGTGTTCGCCGCCGGCGCCGCCAGCGTCGCGCTTCCGGCGCTGGCGGCGTGGCCCGACAAGCCGATGAAGATCGTCGTGACCTTTCCGGCCGGCGGCGCCAGCGACATCGTCGCCCGCGTCATGGCCGAGCAGCTGGGCAAAAAGCTTGGCCAGGCGGTGGTGGTGGACAACCGGCCGGGGGCGGGCGGCAGCGTCGGCGGGTTGATGGTGGCGCAGTCGCCCGCCGACGGCTATACGCTGATGCTGAGCAATTCGACGCCGATTTCGATCGGTCCGTTCGCGCTGGAAAAGCAGCCCTACGACCCGCTCGCGGGCTTCACCCATATCGCCCTGAACGGCAGTGCGCCGTGCGTGGTGATGGCCAATCCGGCGGCGCCGATCAAGACCATGACCGACCTGGAAGCGCAAGCGCGCAAGGCCGGCCGGCTCGACTTCGGCTCGGGCGGCCCGGCGTCGATCGGTCACATCTACGGCGAATTGGTGAAAAAAGCCATGGGCGTGAACCTGGTGCACATTCCCTACCGCGGCGGCGCGCCGATGACGACCGACCTGATCGCCGGCGTGATCCCGGTCGGCATCGATGTGCTGACGGCTTTTGTTCCTTATTTCAAAAGCGGGCAGCTGGTGCCGCTGGCGGTCACTTCGGCAAGCCGCTCGCCGCTGGTGCCCGACGTGCCGAGCATCGTCGAAGCGGGCTACCGCGGTCTGGTGCTCGACAATTTTTTTGGCCTGAGCGGCCCGGCCGGCATGCCTGCCGACGTCGTCGCCCGCCTCAACGCCGCCTGCAACGAAATTCTGGCCAGCGCCGAAGTGAAGAAAAAAATGCTCGACCTGGGTATCACCAGCAGCCCGGTCAGCCCGGCGGCGTTCACCCGCTTCGTCGCCGGCCAGGTGTCGGTGCTTGCGCCAGCGGTGAAAGGCGCCGGCGTCAGGCTCTGAAAGGGGTGTAACCCGGCACAATAAAACGGTGAACATCCAGCTGCTGTCCGACCTGCACCTTGAGTCCAATCCGCATTTCGCGCCCAAGCCGCTGCCCGGCGCCGACGTGCTGGTGCTGGCGGGCGACATCGGCTCTTACCAGCGCGGCTCGCTGCTGACCGAGCTCGGCATCGAAGACTTCGGCCTGGCGCGCTTTTCACCCTTGCCGTTGGCAGAGGGCGGCGCGAACTGGCCGACGCCGGTCCTTTTCGTTCCCGGCAACCATGAATACGACGGCATGGACTTCGACCATGCCGACGCGCGGCTGCGCGAAGCCTGCCGGCGGCTCGGGCTGATCTGGCTCGAACGCGAAAGCGTCGTCATGCAAAACACGCGTTTCATCGGCGCGACGCTGTGGACCGACTTCGACGCGCTGACCACCGACGAGGCCAGGCACGCCAGCGTCACGCCGGGCCAGCAGCTGAAGGCGCGCGAAAAAGCGTTTCGCGCCGCCAATTTCTATTTGATGAAAAACCATCCGCTACGGCGCGGCGAGCCGATGCTGGCCGACGCGCTGCGCGAGCAAAGCCTGACAAGCCAGGCTTGGCTGCGGCAGGCGCTGGCCGCGGCATGGTCCGGCCCGACGGTGGTCGTCACGCACTTCGCCCCCAGCCTCCTGAGTGCCGACCCGCGCTACGGCGTCACGCCGGGAACGGCCGGCTTTTGCAATTCGCTCGACGAGCTGCTGCCGCTGGCGACGCTGTGGCTGCACGGCCACCTGCACTGCCCGAACGACTATGTGAAGCACGGCTGCCGCGTCGTCGCCAATCCGCTGGGCTATGCGCGCAAGGGCGAGCAGGCGGCGTTTCGCGAATCGCTGCTGATTCCGGTTACGCCGTGATTTGCTATTGATTTTGTAGCTTTTTACGCCCGTGGCGCTTGCGTGGGAAGCCGAAATTACTTAAAAAACGTAACTACTCAGCTCCCAATCAAGCTACCAAATAAATAGCAGACAATAAAGGCCATGCAGGAACTGCCAGACCTCAGCCAGATGAGCCATGCGCAAAAGGACGAGTTGATACGCGC
>Ga0136611_10000809_pt1 | contig 21038 bp, 19 predicted proteins | sample AntDrymUQ2232306_2_FD_106645 | JGI IMG/M metagenome (GOLD analysis project Ga0136611, IMG submission 106645) | Polar desert sand microbial communities from Dry Valleys, Antarctica - metaG UQ223 (23.06) | ecosystem: Environmental > Terrestrial > Soil > Desert | place: Antarctica: Dry Valley...
CGCCCCCACGAGCCCTTCCGTCCGGTAGCTCGCCTGGTTGAAGAGGATCTCGCCGAGGCCGCCGCCGCCGGCGATCGCGGCGATCGTCGCCGTCGCGACCACGAAGACCGCTGCGGTCCGGATTCCGGCGAAGAGGAGCGGCAGCGCGAGCGGCAGCTCGACCCGGCGCAAGATCTGCCACCGCGTCATCCCCATCCCGCGCCCGGCCTCGACCGCCTCCGGCTCGACCTCGTCGACCGCCACATAGGCATTCGTGAGGATCGGCGGGACCGCGACGATCACGAGCGCGACGAGCACGTTCGTGAAGCCGAAGCCGAGGAAGCCGAGCCCGATCGCGATCACCGCGAGGCTCGGGAGGGCGCGTCCGACGTTCGCGAGGTTGATCGCGACGAACGAGCCGCGGTGCAGGTGCCCGAGCCAGACCCCGAGCGGGACGGCCAGCACGAGTGCGATCCCCATCGCGGCGCCCGAGAGCACCAGGTGCTCCCCCGTCTTGTCGAGCAGGAGCCCACGCCGGTCGACGATGAACTCGAGCGCGCCGCCGAAGGCGCCCAGAGCGAAGAGGGGAAGCGCGACGATCACGCTGTCCTTCTCGCGTAGGCCCACGGGGTGAGGGCGCGCTGGGCGAGGACGAAGAGCGCGTCGACCACGAGCGCGAGCAGGATCGCGAGCGCCCCGCCGGCGATGATTTCCGTCTTGAAGTAGTCGCGGAGCGCGATGAAGATCGGCCGGCCGAGACCTTCCGGGATCACGAGCGCCGCGATCGTCGCGAGCGCGATCGTCGAGACGGTCGCGACGCGGAGCCCCGCCACGATCGCCGGGAGCGCGAGCGGCAGCTCGACCCGCCAGAGCGTCTGCCGCCGCGTCAGCCCCATCCCCCGCGCCGCCTCGAGCACGTCGGGCGGGGACGAGCGCAGCCCCTCGAGGATGTTCCGGAAGAGGATCAGGAGCGTGTAGCCGACGAGCGCGATCTCGACCGTCAGCACCCCGAGCCCGGTGATCGGGACGAGGAGCTGGAAGAGCGCAATCGAGGGGATCGTGTAGATCAGGGCCGAAAGGAGCCCGAATGGCCGCTCGAAGAGCCGGTAGCGGTGGGCGACGAGCGCGGCTGCGAACGAGATCGCGAAGCCGACGACGACGGCGATCACGGTCAGCTTGATGTGCTGAGTCAGCGCGGGCTGGAGCACGTCGCCCCAGTTGTCGCGAACCCAGTCGGTACAGAAGAGGCGGTTCTCTTCGACGCACGAGCTGGCCTCGCCGAAATCGGGGATGACGGGGTCGCCCTGTGCCACTAGAACCGTGCCATTACTTGAGGAGCTCCGAGAGGCGGTCGAGGGTGAGGACGCCGCGCTGCTCGCCGCCGTCAGTGACGGAGAGGGAGCGCGAGCCCTCCGAGAGCATCAGCGAGAGCGCGTCGCGGAGCGTCATCTCGCCGTCGGCCGAAGGTGAGACGACCCCGTTCGGCGGGTCGAGCTCGATCTCCGCGAGCGTGGTCAGCGAGAGCCGCTTGAGACCGCGGTCGGCGCCGACGAACCGGGCCGCGAAATCGTCGGCCGGGTGGGCGAGGATCTCCTCGGGCGTGTCGTACTGCGCGAGCACACCCCCCTCCCGGAGGATCGCGATCCGGTCACCGAGCATGATCGCCTCGTCGATGTCGTGGGTGACGAAGATGATCGTCTTGCGGATCTCGCCCTGGATCCGGAGGAGCTCCTTCTGGAGCCGGGTCCGGGTGATCGGGTCGAGCGCACCGAAGGGCTCGTCCATCAGCATCACTGGCGGGTCGGCGGCGAGCGCCCGGGCCAGGCCGACGCGCTGGCGCTCGCCACCGGAAAGCTGCGAGGCGTAGCGCGTCCGGTAGTCGCGGGCCGGGAGGTCGACGAAGTCGAGCAGCTCGTCGACCCGCGCCGAGATCTCCTGCTTGCCCCAGCCGAGGAGACGGGGCACCGTCGCGACGTTGTCGGCGACGGTCAGGTGCGGGAAGAGGCCGACCTGCTGGATCACGTAGCCCATTCCGCGACGCAACTCGGTCTGGTTCAGCTGCGTGATGCTGCGCCCGCCCACCGTGATGTCTCCCGAAGTGAGCTCGACGAGCCGGTTGACGAGCTTCATCGCAGTCGTCTTGCCGCCGCCCGAGGGGCCGACGATCACGCAGACCTCACCGGCCGGGATCGAGAACGACAGATCGTCGACCGCGGGAACCGGACGGCCGGGGTAGTGCTTGGTCGCATGGTCGAAAACGATCTCGACCGCCTGACGCCGGTCCCTCACAAGGGACAACAGTAAAGGTGCGGAAGGGGTCTGGGCTAGAGCGGGAGCCGGATCGGACCGGGCGCGTTCTTCGGCACGCCGGTGTCAACGCCGAGTGCAGGCAGCTCCGCGCCCGCGTCGAGCCCGTCCGAGGTGTAGGTCACTGCTGCGTCCCAGAGGATGAACTCGTCGGCGCCGGCGTCGCGGGCGCCCTTGATCTGGGCCCGCACCTCGTTGGCCCCGTAGGTGCGGCCGAGCGAGAAGTCCTGCAGCCAAGGCACCACCCTCGCCCCCGTCCCCTTCACCTGGCGAACGAAGTCTTCGGTCGAGCGGAGCACGATCTCGTAAGGGTCGCCGTTCGGATCGGCCACCTCGTACTCGCCAGGGCCCCAGTGCGACGGGTAGACCATCGGCGCGATGTAGTCGACCTCGCGAGCCATCCCCGGAATGTCCTGGGCGACTTCCTCGGGGCGGGTGGCGGCGATCCCGAAGACCGACGCGCCGACGAGCGTGTCCGTGCCCGCGAGCGCGGCGCGGCTCTCCGCAAGGAAGCGGACCATCGCCGCCTCCGGGGTTCCGCGGAGCCCGGGGAAGACCATCGAGTCGGTGGGTCCGTCCGGGCGGCGCACGTAGTCGTAGAGGATCTCGTCGATCCCGAGCTTCGCGGCTGCGACCGCGACGTCGATGTTGTACTTGCGCACGGCCGGGTTCGCGAAGTTGGTGAAGCCGCCGTAGCCGGCGTACGGCTCGCCACCGGGGGTCTGGATCACCTCGGCACGGCGGCCGGCCTTCCAGGACGCGGCCGCGAGGATCGGGTCGCGGAAGACGACGAGCCGCCCGATCACGCGGACCCCTTGGGCGTGCAGCTCCTTCACGGCCTTGCCCAGGTCGTAGATCGGGAGCGCGGCCCCGATCTCGCGTGCTCGCGCGATCGGGGGGTTGAAGCCGATCTCGCCGGCCTCATCCTTCACGTCGAGCTCGATCGCGTTGATCTTGCCCGCGCGGACGAGAGCCATCACGCCCGCGCGGAGCTCGTCGTTCGCCCAACCGTAGGCGGTGATGTGGACCGAGCGGAGCGGCTCCTTCGGACGCCGCGGGGCCACGGTGACCGGGACGCGCCAGCGGCTGCGGTTCCCGGCCGCGTCGGTCGCGAGCACCTCGAGGCTGCGGGGAGCAGCGACCTCTCGCACCTCGAACGCGCCCTCGTCGTCGAGCGTGACCGCCTTCCCGCCCCGGACGAGGCTCGCGCCCGGCTCGACAGTGCCGCGCAAGACGAGCGGCTGGCCCATCCGGACGACGGCCGGCTGCGCGAGCTTCAGGATCGGCGGGGTCGTGTCGACGGTGAAGCGGAAGGAGCGCCGGGCGGTCGAGAAGAGCGGTCCGTCACGGCTGACCTCGAGGGTGTGCTCCCCGTCCGCGAGCTTGGCGGGGCGGTAGACGAACGCCCCGTCGCGGCGCGCGGGCTGGACGCTCCGGCCGTCGAGCTCCCACGTCGCGCCGCTCGAGGTGGCCGAGAAGCTCAGGGTCGCGAGGTCGTCGAGGCCGATCAACGCATCCGTTGCCGGTCCGCTCGCCCCGAGCTCGGGCGCCGCCGCCCGGACCGCGACGACCGCGCCGCCTCCGAGCAGGACGAGAGCAGCGAGGCCGAGGGCCAGCGGCTTCCAGGGGATGTACCTGGGCTTTCGAGCCGGCCGTGGGCGTGCGCGCGGCTCGTCGCCACCACCGAGCGCGGCGTTCTCGGCGCAGAGCGCGCGGATCATGCGTCCGGTGGAGCGGAGGTCGGCGGTCGGTGCGCGCACGAGCTCCTTCGCAAGCCGCTCGTGCTCGCGCACGTCGAGCGGCGCCGCGGACGCGTTCGCGCCCCGGAGCTCCGTGATCGCGCTCTCGGCGCGACCCGCCAACTCTTCCCCGTGGACTGCCGTCATCGCGGTGTCGAGAGTAGCCGCACCGGCTCGGCTCGGCCGGAAAACGCCTGGATTGCCGCTACTTGATCAGCGTCAAGAGCTTGAACATCGGCAGGTACATCGAGATGATCACGATCCCGACCATCAGGCCGACGCCGAGCATCATGATCGGCTCGACGATCGAGGTCAGCGACTGGATCGACGCGTCGACCTCGTCCTCGTAGAAGTCCGCGATCTTGCCCAGCATCTTCTCGAGCTCGCCGGTCTCCTCGCCGATCTTGACCATCTGGCTGACCATCGCCGGGAAGACGGGGTTGTCGACGAGCGGCTGCGCGATCGGCACACCCTCGCCGACCTTCTGGCGGACGCCGGCGAGCGCGTCCTCGACCACCCAGTTGCCCGCGGTCTGGCCGGTGATCTCGAGCGCCTTGATGATGTCGACGCCGGCTGCGACGAGGGTGGAGAGCGTCCGCGAGAAGCGCGCCATCGTCACCTTGAGGACGACGTCGCCGATCTTCATCGGGAGCTTCAGCTTGAGGGCATCCCAACGCTGGCGGCCGGTGTCCGTCTTGAGGAAGCGCTTCAGGCCGAAGAAGCCGCCGATCGAGCCCGGGAGGAGGATGAACCACGACGCCTTGAGGAAGTTCGACATCGCGAGGACCCACTTCGTCAGCGTGGGCAGGTCGCCGCCGAGCTGCGCGAAGATCTTGACGAAGACGGGGACGAGGAAGAGGAGCATCCCGACGAGGACGAGGGTGGCGAAGATCAGCACCATCGTCGGGTAGATCATCGCGCCCTTGACTCTGCGGGCGATCGCAGTCGACTTTTCGATCTGGAAGGCGACGCGGTCGAGGACGACGTCGAGGATTCCGGCGGCCTCACCGGCCTCGACCATCGAGACGAAGAGCCGGTTGAAGACCTTCGGGTGCCGCGCCATCGCCTGCGAGAGCAGCATTCCGCCCTCGACATCGGCGCGGAGCTCGCTGATCACGGCGCCGAGGTACTTGTCGTCGGTCTGCTGTTCGAGGATCACGAGCGCGCTGACGACGTTGAGGCCCGCCTCGATCATCGTCGCGAACTGGCGCGAGAAGACCTGGAGCGATTTCGGCTTGATCTTCTTGAAGGCGGTGCGCGCGGACTCCTCGCCGCTCGCGCGCATCTCTTCGAGGCTCGTCGCGAGGAGGCCGCGGACGCGGAGCTGCTCCCGCGCGGCATTCGGATCCGGGGCATGAATCTCACCCACGGACTCGAGGCCGACAGAGTTGATCGCATTGAATGCGTAGGCCGCCATACCTCTCGACTATCGGCAAGGGGGTGGGTCGGCTTGAGGTTTGCCGCCTGCCTGCCGATGAAGGGGCGGTGATCCCGCGCGCGCGTAGTGAAGAGGGCTTCGGCCTGATCGAGCTGATGGTCTCGATGGTGATGCTGAACGTGGGCATCCTCGCGATCGTCGCCGCCTTCAACTCCGGCGCGATCGCGCTCCGGAACGCAGGCGAGGTCTCGACTGCCTCCGTCGTCGCGGACAAGCAGATGGAGCTCTACCGGGCCTTGCTCTACGCGCAGATCGCGATCGACTCGACCTCCCTCACGACGGCGAACGCCGACGCGACCTACCAGTGCGACCGCGCGAACAAGGTCCAGTACCCCGGCACGTGCGGCGGCGCGAACCAGCAGGCGCAGGTCACGACGACGTGCTCGCCGGTGACGACGCAGTGCAACCCGCGGCGAACTGCCATCGGACCGGACGGTCGCTCCTACCGCGTCGATACCTACATCGTCTCGCAGACACCGCCGACCGGGCGTGCGGTCAAGCTCGTCACCGTCGTCGTGCGCCGCTCGGACACGCTGAAGGCGCTGACGCGCCTCTCGTCCACGTTCGATCAGTCGAGCGCCAGCTAGCGCTACGACCGCATCCGGCGCGCCCGGCGCGTTCCGCCTGCGCTGGGTCGAGCGGAATGCCCTGGGGCACCGCCGCTGTGTGCGGCGGGACAGCCCCTGGGCCACGCCCGCACCAGACACGACCCGGGGACAGACCCTGGGCCACGTCCCCAACAGCCACGACCCGGGGACAGCCCCTAGCCACGTCCTCGACAGCCACGACCCGGGGACAGCCCCTAGCCACGTCCTCGACAGCCACGACCCGGGGACAGACCCACGACCCGGGGACAGACCCTAGGCCACGTCCCTTTCCGCGACGCCTCGAGGAGCCCTGGCAGAAGGCGCCGGGATCCGTCGTTCCCAGGGAGCGGGAAGCGCTCGCGCGCCGGCGCTACTTGGCGGCGGGAGCTGCCGGCGGCGCGAAGCCGGCGACGGTCTTCAGCAGGAGCACGAACTGGCTCCCGTCGGCGGTGTTCCGCAGGGTCAGCGGCTTGCCGAGCTTGAGCTTGATCGTCTCGGCGCCGTCGGCATACGCGCCGCCCGCGATCCCGAGCTCGACCGACTTCCCGTCCGCGGCGAGCGAGACGAGGACGAAGACCGGGTCGAGGGCGGGGAAGGTCGCGGCGAGCGCGACGTCCTCTGCGAGGCCGTTGACCGAGATCGAGGTCGCGGCGGCGGGCAGAGGCGCCGGCTCGGCGGGAGTCGTCGAGGCCGTTGGCGTCGAGGCCGGTGGCGTCGAGCCCGGAGTTCCACTCGTCCCACTGGAGCCGGTCGTACCCGGCGTGCCGGTGACACCGGCGCCCGGAGGAGCGACGACGGCGCCACCGCTCGGGGTCGGAGGCAGCGAGATGACCACCTCGGGACTCGTCGCCGGTGCGGGCGGCGTGCCCGGGAGGGTCGTGACGTCGTTCTGCTGCGCGAACGGATCCTTGGTCTGGAAGCGCTCGAAGGAGCGGAGCTGACCGTCACCCGCCTCGGCGGGAATGTCGCTGTCCACGAGCACGGCCGGCTGCGCCTCACCCGCTGGCAGCGCGCCGGTCGCGGGAAGCGGGACGGAGCCGGCGGCGACCGGGGCGCCGGTCGCAGGAGCGGGTGCGGGCGCCGCGTTCGGATCGACAGGGGTCGTCGTCGCGGGGGCGGCGACGGGCACAGCCTCGGGCTGCGGCCCCTTGAGCATCTTCAGCGTCTTCGGCCCCTGGAAGGCGAGCACGGCCGCGAAGACGACGCAGAGCACGATCGCCATCTTCTTCTGCTTGGCAGCCTTGGCCTTCAACGGGTCGACGCGCTTGGCGGCCATCAGGGGGTCGTCCCTGCTGCAGAGGTCTCGGTGGAGCCCTCGACCGGGGGCGGGGTCGACTCGGGCGCGGGCGTCGTGCCCTCGGCGGTCGCGCCGGGCGTCGTCGCCGGCGGGAGGCTCGTCGCCGGCGCTGCCGCTCCGTACACGTACGCGTCCACCGTCAGCGAGGCGCTGATGTCAGGGAAGCCCTTCGCGCTCTCCGCGAAGGCGACCGTCTGAACCGAGAAGAGCCGGCCGGAGCTGTGGAGCTCTCCGTGCCGGATCCCGACGAGGGTGCGGAGCCGGAAGAGGAAGTCGGAGAGCTCGTAGAAGTTGCCATCGAAGACGAGCGAGATCGGCACTGACTGGTAGGAGCCGGACGCGACCGACGCCTGGGGCGAGATCGAGTTGAACTGGATCCCCGTCTCGCCCGCGATCCGCGAGAGCTCGAGCAGGATCCCGGGCATATCGGGCGTGGATGGCATCGCCTTCGCGAGCCGGAAGATGTCCGCGACCGCGATCGGCTGCGCGTCCGGCTGGGCCGTGGCCGCGAGCTGGGCAGCGCTCAGCGCCAACTCGGCCTGCGCGACCTCGTCCTTCAGCTTGCCCGCCTCGGCGCGCTTGGGGCCGACGAGCACGAACCAGCCGAAGAGCGCGTAGACGAGCAGGACGCCGCCGACAACACCGTAGAGCGCGCGCGGGGAGAGCTTCCGCTTCACGAGGACGCCCCCGTTCCGGGCGCCTTGACGTCCGCGACGACGATGAACTGGACGACTCCCGAGGTGCCCGCGGGGTCGACGGCGCTCGTCTGGAGCTGCACGTTCGTGAGCGAGGGCAGGATCGAGATCCGGGAGAGGAAGCGCGCGACGCCGTCCTGCGAGTAGGTCGACCCGTTGATGGTCAGCCGCGCGGCCCCGCCGTCGGCGGAGGTGGAGAGGCTCGAGAGCCACACGTCGTCCGGGAGGACGAGGGAGATCTGGCGCAGGACGCCGTCCCAGGCGACGCGGCCGCCGAGCGCGGTCGAGAGCGCCGAGATCCTCGCGCCCTTCTCGGCCGCGAGCGCCCCGTTGTCCTGGTTCTCCGGCTGCTCGGCCGCCGGCTTCGGCACCGCGAGGAGCTGGGCGTTGACGAGGTCACGGGCCTGCCGCTGCTGGTTCGCGGCGCTGCTCGCCCCGATGATCAGGGTCACGAAGAGCACGGTCAGGAGCGCCGCGCCGCCGCCGCCGAAGAAGACGACGCCGCGCTTGGCCTCGAAGCTCCGGGTGGGTGCGTCGCGGGGGAGAAGGTTGACTGCGCGCACCGGCTAGTCCTCGATCCCGAGTCCGATTGCGATTGCGTACGAGCCGGCCTGCTCGGTCTCGCGGATTTTCTTCGAGACCTTGACCCGCGCGAGCGGATCGCCGACCCGGACCGGGACGCCGATCAAGCGCTCGAGCTCGCCCGCGAACCCGGGAAGGTGCGTGGTTCCGCCCGTGAGCACGATCTCGCCGATGCCCAGGGATCCGGGCTGGTTCTGGTAGAACTGGAGCGAGGAGACGAGTTCCCGCGCGAAGGACTGGAGCTGCTTCCGAGCGGCCTCGCGGGCGAGCTCGAGCTGGCCTTCGTTGAAGCCCTCCGGAAGCCGTTCGCCGCCAGAGAAGGAGAGGGCGCGCTTGACGGGCTCGGCCTCGCCGGGCGACAGGTCGAGCGCACGGGCGATCGCGACGTTCATCGCCCAGCCGCCCCACTCGAGGACACGGGTGAACTCGCAGATCCGACCGTCGGAGACGGCGAAGGTGGAGCGGTCGTGCCCGACGGAGACGGCGACGAGGGCGCCACGGTCGTCACCGGGCACGACTGCGCGCGGCTCGGCGAGCGCGCGGAGGAGCGCGAAGGCTTCCAGGTCGATCCCGACGATCTGGACCCCGGCCTTCTGGCAGGCGCTGACGTAGCGGTCGACGAGCTCGCGGTAGGCGACGACGAGCAGCACCCGCCGGGTCAGCACGCCCGCCTCGTCCCTCGACTCGGAGAGGACGTGATAGTCGAGCACCGCCTCCTCGATCGGGATCGGGAGCACCTCCTGGGCGCGGAAGCGGATCGCGTTCGTGAGCTGTTTCGGGTCCTCGATTCCGGCGACGTCGAAGGTGCGGACGCCGATCCGGTTGTTCGCGATTCCGAGCCGGACGCCGCGCTTCGGCAGCCCGTGCTTGCGGAAGAACTCCCTCAGGGCGACGGCGAGCGCCTCGGGGTCGCGGAGTTCCCCGCCGACGACGATCCCGGCGTCGAGCGGCTCGCGAGCGACCTGGACGAGCTCGGGCTCGGCGCCGTTGACGATCGTCGCGGCCGCGATCTGCGACGCGCCGATTTTCAGGCCGACGAGCTTCTTCGAGCCCTTGCCGCCGATCATCGGCTTCGGAACCGGCGGGCGGCGGAGCTTCGGGCGCTCGCGCTTGACCTTCTCCGCTGCGGGCTGCGCGGACGCCGGCGCCTGCGCCTGCGCGACGGTCGGAGCCTCGGAGGCCGCGACCTTCGAGCGTCCGAACGAGAGCTCACGCTTGTAGAACGGCTTCGGCTTGTCGGTGTCGTCCCAGCCGGCCTCCTCGGGGGCAACAGCGGGCTCGGGCTTTCGCTTGCGGAAGGAGATCTCCCGCTTGAGCCCGGACGCCTTCTCCGCGGAGGGCTCGCGAGCGGGCTTCTGGCGCTTCGCCTTGGCAGGCTTCGGTGCCTTCGCCCCGCGTCCGAGCGACAGCTCGCGCTTGAGCAGGGACTGCTTCTCCTCCACCGGCGCGGGCGGCGACGGCGGCGCCAGGAAGGCGGCTGCGGCCTCGAGGAGCTCGGCCGGGAGCTCGAGCGGCGCGAGGTCGGCGGGCGCTACGGTCAGCTCGGGGACGGGGACCGCGACGACGTCGAGGAACGAGGGCTCGGGCAACGGGGTCGGCTCGGCCGGGAACGTGAGAGCGGGATCGAGGTCGGCCGGCAGCACGGTCGCTGCGGGAAGCGGGGGCTCCCACGCCGGGGGCGGCGCGGGCAGCTCGACGGGCGGCGCGAGCTCAGCTGCAGGCGGCGGCTCCTCGGCGTCCGAGACGAGCTCGAGCGGCTGGGTCAGCCAGCTGTGGTCGATCTCGGGCTCGGGCGAAAGCGGCGGCGCGGCGACCGGCTCCGGCTCGACCGCGACAGGCGCGGGCACTGGAACGGGAGCGTCCTCGACGACCGCCTCGGCGACGGCCGGCGCCGGATCGGCCTTCGGCTTGCGCCGCAGCGAGATCTCCTTCTTCCAGACCGAGGCAGCCTCGGCCGGCGCCTCGGCCGCCGACTGGGCGAGCGCGGCTTCGGCCGGCTCTCCCGCCGGCTTGCGCTTGAAGGAGAGCTCCTTCTTCCAGAGCGAGGTGGGCTTCTCGTCCGACATCTAGGCTCCCGCGACCCGCAGGCCGTGGAATGACTCGTCGGGCTCGGCGGGCGTGACTTCCTCGTCCTCGAACCCCGCCCGCTCGAGGAGGCCCTCGAGCTGATCCGCGCGGTTGGTCGCGTCAAGCGCGACTTCGCGCGTGATCACGCGACGGAGGACGAGCTGGGCCAGCGACTGCTCCATCGTGATCATCCCGCGGCCGGTCGAGGTCTGCATGATCGAGTAGACCTGCTCGACCTTCCCCTGCCGGATCAGGTTCCGGACGGCGTCGTCGGGGAGGAGGATCTCGAGGGCCGCGACGCGACCCTGGCCGTCGGCGGTCTTCAAGAGGGACTGGGTGACGACGCCCTGGAGCGAGCCGGCGAGCATGATCCGGACCTGCTCCTGCTGCTCGGCGGCGAAGACGTCGATGATCCGGTCGATCGTGCTCGGGGCGCTCTGGGTGTGGAGCGTGCCGAGGACGAGGTGGCCGGTCTCGGCGGCGGTGAGCGCGGTCGAGATCGTCTCGAGGTCGCGCATCTCGCCCACGAGGATCACGTCGGGGTCTTGGCGGAGCGCGGCGCGGAGGCCCTCGGCGAAGCTGATCGCGTCGACCCCGATCTCGCGCTGGTTGACGATGCAGCTCTTGTGACGGTGCACGAACTCGATCGGATCCTCGATCGTGAGGATGTGGTCGTGGCGGTTGCGATTGACCTCGTCGATCATCGCGGCGAGCGTCGTCGACTTACCGGAGCCGGTCGGCCCGGTGACGAGGACGAGGCCGCGCGGGAGCATCGCGAGCTCGGCGAGCGAAGCCGGGAGCCGGAGCTCCTCGAGCGTCTTCAGCTCCTCGGGGATGACGCGGAACGCGGCCCCGAGGGACTCGCGCTGGAAGTAGACGTTGACACGGAAGCGGGCCAGGCCGGGAACGGCGTGCGAGGTGTCGATCTGGCGCTTGAGCTCGAGCTGCTTCTGCTGCTCGGTTGAGAGGACGCGGTAGAGGAGCTGCTGCGTGTCCTCGGCCGTGAGCGCAGGCCCGTCGAGGCGCTCGAGCTCGCCGCGGACGCGGATGGCCGGCGGTGTCCCCACCGTGAGATGGAGGTCGGAGGCGCCGCGGCCGACCATCGCCACGAGGAGGTCGTCGATCGAGAGCACCGGGGAAGTCGGGGGCGAGATGCCGTCCACGAGGTGGGCTATCGGCACGCCAACGGGGTAACTTGAGTGAGGGATCGATCGGCCTCGCGCACGCGCGCGGGTTCCTTTCTCTGACCTCCCGAGGCCGATCCCCCACCATGGGTGACGCCATGGGTGAGGGTTCACCCATTCGAGGGGTCAACCGGGGGAGCAGGACGGCCGATGTCGGCGGAGCCACTCCAGAACGACAGTCCCCTCGGAAGGAGACACCCCAATGCTTACAGCGCTCCGAAAGCGCCTCGACGCCAGGAACGAGCAGGGCTTCACCCTGATCGAGCTCCTCGTCGTCATCATCATCATCGGCATTCTGCTCGCGATCGCGGTGCCCTCGTACCTCGGGTTCCGTGACCGCGCCACGAAGTCGAAGAACCAGGCCAACCTGCGCGCCGCGATCCCCGCGATCGAGACGTACTCCGGCGACAACGATGACAGCCAGGTCGCGGGCGTCGATCCCGACGTGACCGCGGGCTCGACCGGGTACACCGGCATGGATCTCGCGAAGCTGGCCCTGATCGACGCCGGCATCTCGCAGGGCATCACGTTCTCGGCCCTTGCGTCGGGCACGTACTGCGCCCAGTCGGGCACCTCGCCCTTCACCTACCACTACCAGATCGGTCGCATCGGCACTGCTGCCGGCGATGTCGCCGGTCAGATCGTCCCGGGCGCCTGCTCGTAAGGCACCTGCACCACCGGTTCGAGCGAAGGGCGCGGGAGACCGCGCCCTTCGTCGTTCCGGGCCGATTCAGCCCTTCAGATTCGGGTGGGCGGTGCCGATAGAACTGACATGGAGAAGCTCAGTCCCCCCGTCCGGATCTTCGCCCTCGTCGCCGTGCTCGCCGCTGTGGGCGCAGGGCTGATGATGTTCATGTCCGGCCGAGGCTCGACGGAGATTGCGCCCGTCACCGTGGCGCCCGCGGCCCAGGCGGCGCTCGTGCCGGTCAAGGCCAAGGCGACGAAGGCCACGCCGGCCGTTGTTCCCGCCACGAAGCCGGTCAAAAAGGCGGTTGCGAAGGCGAAGGCAGCCCCCGCCCGCGCCGCCGGCTCCGCGCCGAGGCCCGCTCCCAAGGTTCCCGAACCCGCCACCGGCTTTCCCGTCGCGGTCGACACCGCTCTCGCAAATCACGAGCTCGTCGTCGTTTCCCTCGTCGTTCCCGGAGCCCGGGTCGACGAGCTGGCCGCCGCCGAGGCCCGCGCCGGAGCGAAGCTCGCCGGCGTCGGCTATCTCGCCCTGAACGTCCTCAACGAGGGCGTCGCCCGTTCGCTCCTCCGGAAGCTCGGCACGCTCGAGGATCCGAGCCTGATCGTGATCCGGCGCGGTGGCGAGGTCGCGCTGCGCCTCAACGGCTTCGTCGATCGCGACACGGTCGCTCAGGCCGCCGCGAACGCCTCGGCGTGACCTCGGCGACGCAGACCGAGCTCTTCGTGCGGCATGCCCGGAAGGACGGCCGGTCGGTTGCCGTTCTCCGCGCGCTCGACTACGGCGACTCCTGCGTGGTCGAGGCGGAGGTCTTCCCTCTCGCGGGCGCCGACTCGGTCAAGCCGGGCCCGTACACCTTCGCGAATCCCGCCCAGGCGACGCAGTTCGTCACCGAAGCTGTCGAGGCCCTGATGGTCCTCGGCTGCGACGTCCAGGCCCAGTAGCTCCTCGCGACGAGCCCGGTCGGGACGTGTCCGGGGGACAAACCCCTCGCCACGGCCGTTCGAGCCACGTCCGGGGTCTGTCCCCGGCCGCGCGCTCTGGCCCCAGGCCCAGGCCCCTAGACGACGATGCGGGCGAGCTCTTCGACCGACGTGAGGCCGGCTGCGACCTTGGCGAGGCCGTCGTCCCAGAGGGTCTTCATCCCGCCCGAAATAGCGGCGCGCTCGAGCTCCTCGCGCGGCGCCCTGGCGACCGCCAGCTGGGCGATCTCCTCGGTCATCGTCAGGAGCTGGTAGATGCCGACCCGGCCCTTGTAGCCCGTCTGGTTGCACCTGGGGCAGCCCCGCTTGCGGTAGAAAGCCATCCCGTCGGAGGCCATCGCCACCTCGGGCGAGACCCGCGAGCTGAGGAGCTCGTCGACGGAAGGCTGGTACATCTCGCAACAGTGCGAGCAGAGCTTCCGCGCCAGCCGCTGGGCCATGATCCCGGAGACGGCGGCGCCGGTGAGGAACGGCTCGACGCCCATCTCGTTCAGCCGGGTGATCGTGCTCGGCGCATCGTTCGTGTGCAGCGTCGAGAGCACGAAGTGACCGGTGAGGGCGGCCTCGATCGAGATCTTCGCCGTCTCGCCGTCCCGGATCTCTCCGACCATCACGACATCGGGGTCGGAGCGCAGGATCGAGCGGAGGGCGCTCGCGAACGTCAGCCCGGCGCGCTGGTTGATCTGCACCTGGTTGACCCCGTTCAGCCGGTACTCGACCGGATCCTCGACCGTGATGATGTTGATCTCGGGCCGGTTGATCGTGGTCAGGCTGGCGTACAGCGTCGTCGACTTACCGGAACCGGTCGGCCCCGTCACGAGGAGCGCGCCGGTCGGCTTCGCGATGATCTCCGAGAGCTGGACGCGCATCGCGTCCGAGAGGCCGAGCTCCTCGAGCGTCGGCGCGCGGCGCGACTTGTCGAGGAGGCGCATGACGACCTTCTCGCCCTCGACCGTCGGCAGGGTCGCGACACGGACGTCGAGCATCCGGCCGGCGGCCGCGGCGTTGAGCGAGATCCGGCCGTCCTGCGGCTTCCGGCGCTCGGCGATGTCGAGCTTCGCGAGCACCTTCAGGCGCGTGGTCACGCCGGGCGCCATCCGCTTCGGGATGCGCTGCATCTCCTGGAGCACGCCGTCGACGCGGAAGCGGACGACGAGCGCGTCCTCCTGCGGCTCGAAGTGGATGTCTGAGGCGCCGTCTTCGGCGGCCTGGAAGATCACGGAGTTGACGAGCCGGACGAGCGGCGCGTCGGAGATCCCATCGTCGGCCTCGAGATCGGCGGCCTCCTCTTCCTCTGAGGTGCCGAGATCGGCGTCGACCTCCTCGAGCACCGCACGGGTGCCGAAGGCCTCCGACGCGCGGGCGAGGCGCTTGATCTCGTGGAGGATGTCGTCGCGGGAGGCGACGCCGAGGTCGAGCGGGAAGCGGGTCGCGAGCCGGAGCTCGTCGAGGCCGTGCAGGTTCCCGGGGTCGGCGACGGCGACCCGCAGCGTCCCGTCCACGAGCGCATACGGGATCGCGACGACGCGCTCGAGCACGTGGAGCGGGATGAGCTCGGTCGCCTCCTTCTCGTAGCCGGTCTGGGCGAGATCGACGAGCGGCACCTGGTAGCGCACCGCGAGCGAGCGCGCGATCCCGTCCGAGGAGGCGACACCCTCGTCCACGATCGCCTGCGCGAGCGAGCCCTGGCCGGCGCGTCCACGGACGAGCGCGAGCTTGTCGGGCGGGACCAGGCCGGTCGCGGAAAGAAGGTCGATCACGAGCTCGGCGGTCGCGTTCACCCCGACGCTGGGGCGCAGCGGCTCGCCGGCCGCGCGAGCGGTCGTCTCATCGGCGGGGGTGCCGACGGTGCGTAGCGTGGGTGGACGTTCGTTGTCCATATCCCTCGTTCGAGTTATCGGCAGGTAGCAACGATCACTTGACCGCCAGCGCCTGGGGATTCAGGGGGTTCCCCCTCCCCCACCGGCCTCCTCGCGCGTTCCCTCGATCGAGGGACGGCTAGAGGAGCGTCAGGTACGCGTCGAGCAAGCGGTCGCCGAAGAAGAGCGCCACGACCGCGCCGAAGGCGAGGAACGGAGCAAAGGGGATCGCCATCTTTCGGGCGGCGCTCCCGTGCCGGGCGAGGAGGACGACCGAGGGGACGAGCGCGGCGATCATCCCGAGCATCAGGCCCACGGGCACCGTGCGCCCGAGCATTGCCCCGAGGAGGAGCGCGAGCTTGACGTCGCCCATACCCATCCCCTTCGGGTAGGCGAGCGCGGCGAGGAAGAGGAAGAAGGAGGCCCCGAAAGCGCCGAGCGCCCATTCGGCTCCCGGTTCGAGCACCGTTTGCGCCACGAGGACGATCGCAGCGGCCGGTAGGACGATCACGTTCGGCACGATCCGGTGCGAGAGGTCGGTCGCCGAGACGGTCACTAGGACGATGCAGAAGAACGCGGCGACGAAGGACTTCCCCGACCAGCCGAACGCGAGGAAGCTCGCGGCGACGAGGAGCGCCGTCAGGAGCTCGACGGCCGGATAGACGGCGCCGATGCTCGTCCCGCACCCGCGGCACTTGCCCCGCAACGCGAGGTAGGAGACGACGGGCACGTTGTCGTACCACGCGACCTCCTGGCCGCAGCTCATGCAGGCCGAGCCGGGGCTGACGATCGAGCGCTTCAGCGGCACGCGGGCCGCGACGACGTTCAGGAAGCTGCCGATGGCGAGGCCGGGCGCGAACGCCGCCGCCGCGAGCGCGAAGTCCATCAGCGCCTTGCCCTAGCCCCAGCTGCCGGGCTCGTTGGAGATCGTGACGACGTCCTCGTAGCTGGCGGGCATCCCGGGCATCAAGGTCCCTATCGGCACGTAGTGGTTGGTAGTTGAGTTCGCGAGCGAGACCCGCCGGGCGATGATCGGCCCCCAGAAGGTGGAATTGTTGTTCTCCGAGTAGTCGAGACCCGCGTAGATCGCGCCCTGGAAGCGGGACTGCTGGCCGACCATGACGTTTCCGCCCGCGACGAAGGCGAGCAGGTTCTGTTGCGGGTTCCAGGTCGAGTCGCAGGCCGCGACTCCACAGAGCGTCGTCTGGTTCGCGAAGGTGATGTTGCCCGCGGCGTAGATCGTCGCCCGGCCCGCATAGATCGCGTTGTTCTGCTGCGTGAACGAGATCGAGCCGTCGAAGTAGATCGTCCCGGCGATCGTGAGCGTGCCCGGGCTCCCCGCCTGCCACGTGAGCTGGCCGACGAGCACGCCGCTCGCGTCGTAGACCCGGCAGTCGTAGGACGAGTTCGGCGTCAGATCGACGGCGCTCCGCGAGTTGTTCGGCAGCGAATCGTTGTCGAAGCCGCCCGGAAAGCTGCCGGTCGAGCAGTTGTGGCGCGGCCCGGGCTGGGCGTTGTAGTACCAGCCGGCCATGTCGACCGGGGGCTTCACGAACGCGGTCGGCGTCGAGTCGGAGATCGTCGCGTACGTCTGCGTCGTCGGGCCGCACGGGGTCGAGAACGCACCCGAGGAGCCGAACCGGCAGCCGCCACCAACGTGCGCCTCGTGGATCGGAGCGTCGGCAGTTCCGACGTGGCCGCTGTTCGCGAACTCGACCGTGCCGCCCACCTGGAGCGCGTAGCCGGAGACCTGGGCCGTGTTCTGGATTCGGAGGCTCCCGCGGACGTAGAGCGGGATGTTGACGTTGACGGAGTTGCCGAGCACGGTCGAGTAGGTCGGGTCGTCGACGTAGACGTAGTTCCAGACCGCGTTGTTCGCGGTGCCGCGGCGCGCGCCCCCGAGGGTCGAGCGCCCGCGAACGCTCCGGAGCACCTCGCCCGAGCCGTCCGGGTTCCGGACGCGGCCGATTCCGACGAGCGTCCACGTCGTCCCGCTCAGCGTGCCGTAGTAGGTCGTCTGACCGCCGTCCATCTCACGCGTCGTCGAGGGAACGGCATTCGACATCGTCGGCGTCCCGGAGTTGTGGAGAGTTGACTGGGCGTACGCGAGTCCCGCTTCGGCTAGTGCCTGCGCGCGCACCTCGGCGTCCGAGCGCTTCGCCGTGCCGTAGTTGGAGTGGTGAACTCCATCACCGACCCGCCGAATACGCCGACCGTGAGCGTCGTCACGAGCGCGAACGGCAGCGCGAGGCCCGACTCGCCCCGGAGCCGTCGACAGATTCTTTTGAACGAACGGAGCCCTCGAGCCACTGCGACGATCAACCCCTTGACGAACGACGAGCCGCAGTGACGATGACCTTTCAGACGCAGTAAACCTGCGCCTGTGCAGGCGAATATCCCCCTGTCGGGTGACCCGCTCCTAGCCGGAGTAGCTCGACGGAGGCTGCGGTTCCGCGTACACCGTCGGGTTTCCGGGCCAGCCGATCGGCACCGAGGTGATCGTGGGGAACTCGTGCGTCGCGACGTTGTTACCGAGCAGGAAAGTGTTCGCGACGATCGGGCCGTCGTAGGCGGTCTGGTTCTCGATCAGGACGTTGTTCGTGGCGTAGATGCTGCCCTGGTACTTAGCCGAGTTCTGCACCTTGACCCCGTAGGCTCCCGCCGATCCGTCGGTGCCGTTCGCGATGATCCCGAGGTTGTTCACGTTCGGGTCCCAGGCAGTGAAGCTGCAGTTCCCGGCCGAGATCGCGCCGCAGAGCTGCGAGGAGCCGTCGATCGTGAACGTGCCCGAGACGTAGAGCGAGCCGAGCCCGCTGTAGAGGTTGGCCGAGTTGTTCGAGATGTAGGCGGAGCCGTCGATGAAGATGACGCCCTTGACGGTCATCACCTTCGTCGTCGCATTCCACGAGAGCTCGCCGAGGAGATCGGTCTGCGCCGGCGGAATGTCGTAGTACCTGCACGTGTAGCTCGTGGTCGGGGTCAGGTTGATCGGGCCGACGCTGTAGGGAGACGTGAGGCTCCTCGTGGTCGAGCCCGCGGCCTCGAACATGGTCGCCGAGGTTCCCGTTGAGTAGCCGGAGGTGCAGAACTGACCCGGCCCGGGCTTCGCGTTCGTGTACCAGAAGGCGAAGTCCGCGACGGGGCCCCCGTCGTTGGCGACCGACTGGCTGTCGACCAGATCCGCGTGCACCCGCGTGGCGGACGAACACGCCGTGATCGCCGCATTGCCGACCTTGCAACCGCCCACGATGTGCGCCTCGCCGATCTTCGCCGCCGAGGCGCCGACGGAACCGGTGCCCTTGAAGTTGACCACCTCGCCGACGACGAGCCCGGTGATGTTCGGAGCGGCCGCCTTGACGATCGCCGATGAGTTCTCGAAGCAGAGTCCGCCGAGGATGAACAGCGACGTGTCGACCGCGACGCTGTTCGCGAAGGTCACGTCGCAGCCGTTGGCCGCGGTCGTGCTCTTCGCGAACATGTAGTTGAACGCGTTGTTGTTCAGGTTCTGCTTCAGCGTCGGCTGGATCTTGATCGTCGAGGTAGCGTGGCGCATGACCGGCCGCGTCCTACCGGTCGGATCGCGGACGATCCCGAGCCCGTGCATCGTCCAGACGGTGCCGGTGAGCACGCCCCACCACTTGCTCGTCCCGCCCTCGTACTGGCGCACGTAGCTCACGTTGTCGTCCGCAGGCTGGGAGCTCGGCAGCGTCGACTGGAGGAGCGCGTTGTTGCTCGAGTTCGAGAGCACTGCGGCGCCGTTGTTCAGTCCTGCCTCGGCGAGCGAGTAGGCGATCTGATCCGCCTCGGAGTGCACGGATGTGCGCGAGTTCGCGCTCGTGTACTGGACGACGCTCGTCAAGGTGACCGAGGTGACGAGCACCGTGAGCAGCGAGAAGACGAGGCTGAACCCGCGCTCGTCGCGCAGCCGCGCGATCAGGGCGCGGCGGCTCACGTGCGGGTGCTGTTCCGCAGCACGATGTCGTCGTCGAGTGCGTAGACGCGCTCGGGGCTCGCCGGGGTCGGGTTGACGGGAAGCTCGACGTGGAGCTTGGCGAGGCTCGAGGTGGACTGCGGGGCGTAGCTGAAGAGCGTCCCCTTCGTCAGGTCTTCCGCCCATTTGCGCCCGGTTCCGCTGCAGGCGCCGCTGGCGTACCGCCAGAGTTCCCAGCTTGCCCCGTCCGCCTTCGTGCACCAGGTGACGGCGGTCAGTCCGCCCGCGGTCGGGCACGTCGCGGGGATCGTCAGGATCGCAGTCGGCTGCAGGCCGGAGACGGCGGCTCCGCTGAGGGTCACAGCCGACGCGCAATGCACCTCGCGACGCATCTTGTCGAGCCCGAGCCGCGCGTTCGTCTGCGCCTGGAAGCGCTTGTTCATGTCCACCTCCGAGTTCGTCGCGGAGACGAGGAGCACGCTGATCGAGGTCATAACGGCTGCGAGGATCGACATCGAGATGATCAGCTCGACGAGGGTGTGGCCGCTCTCGTCGCTCGTCCCGAGCCGAGCTCGGAGCGCGGCGATCGCACGCCTCACCGCGACCTCTCCTCCACCTGGGCGAGCGTCCGGCGCGCGAGCTGCTCGCTGCGCGCCCCGACGGCCCAGAGCTTCTGGACGTCCTGATCGATCGAGATCAGCTTGCGCAGCGCCTCGGAGCCGCCGGCCCAACCGAAGCTCGCGCCGGTGACGATCCAGTTGTGCTGGTAGAGCCAGTGGTTGACGGATGTGGAGGTGCGACGCGGCCCCTTGGCGACCCAGGCCTCGAGTTTGGCCGCGCGGGCGAGCAGGGTGATCTCGTCGAGCGGCTCGGCCGGCGCTCCGGCGAGCACGAACGCGGGCTTGCGCGCGGCGGGCTTGGCCTTCGCGGGCTTCGACGCGGCGGCCACTGCGGCCTCCGGCGCGGCGGCCTTCTTCGCAGGCGTGACCTTGGCGGACTTGGGCTTCGCTGCCTTTTTCGATGTCACGGCGCCGAGCACGCGGGCCGGGCGGCCGGCGTACGGGGAGACGTCCTCGGGGGAGCCTTCCTGGGCGTAGGCCGGGTTCCGCTGGAGGCGGAGGACGATCGTGGGAGTGCCGTCCGCGATCAGCTTCGTTCCGGGAGCCGGCGACTGGGCGGCGACGAGGTTCGCGGAGTAGCCGCGGACGCCACCTTCGACCCGCCAGGCGAAGCCGCCCTGCTCGAGCGTGCCCTTGGCGAAGACGTACGCCTGGCGGCGAACGTCCGGGACGACGAGCGGATCTGGCTCGGCCGCAGCCACGGGAGCGGCCGCCGGAGGTGTCGTGACGGTCGACGTCGCGGCGAGCGTCAGCGTCGCGGTCGCCAGGAGGGCGACGGCGACGAGCACGGCAAGCCGTGGCATCCGCCCAAAGATCCCCGCAGTCATATCCCCTTCTTCGGCAGGAGCGGCACGAAACTCAACCCCCCGAAGCGTTCAGGCTGAACTCGATCACGCCGTCCTCGGCCACGGGCTCGGCGGTGGGAGCGTCGCCGAAGAGCGGTGCACCGCGAACGACGTCCCCGGCCGGCGCGTCCTGCCAGACGAACGCGATCCCGGCGAACTCCTCGAACCACGGATGCTCCTGCGGGAACTGCGTCTCGGGCTTCAGCGCGAGGTGCAGGTGCGGGCCGCTCGAGCGGCCCG
>Ga0136611_10000810_pt1 | contig 21033 bp, 15 predicted proteins | sample AntDrymUQ2232306_2_FD_106645 | JGI IMG/M metagenome (GOLD analysis project Ga0136611, IMG submission 106645) | Polar desert sand microbial communities from Dry Valleys, Antarctica - metaG UQ223 (23.06) | ecosystem: Environmental > Terrestrial > Soil > Desert | place: Antarctica: Dry Valley...
CATGGGGGAAGGGGCCGGGGAATGGGGGCGCCTTACGCACCGCCCGGTGCCGGCAGCTGCGGCTGCTGCCGCTTCTCCTTCAGCTCGCGGAGCTGGCGATCCAGGTCGCTCTCCTGCTCCAGGGCCGCGAACTTGTCGTCGAGCGTGTCGGTGCCCAACTCGGTGTAGGCCGAGGCGCGCGCCTCCTGCTCCTCGACGCGCGACGTGAGCCGATCGAACTCGGCCGACGCGCCGACGCCCCGCATGCCCGAGAGCGTCTTGTGCATCGTCTCCTGGGCCTTGGCCGAGCGGCTCCGCGCGATCAGCAGATCCTTCTTGCCCTCGGCCTCGTCGATCTTCGCCTGGAGCTGGCGCAGGCCGTCCTTGAGTGCCCCGACCTGGGCGCTGTACGCCTGCCACTGCTCCTGGAGCCCGGACGCACTCTGGGCGAATGTGTTGCGCCGCGCGAGCGCCTGCTTGGCCAGGTCGTCTTCGCCCTTGTCCATCGCCAGCTCGGCCTTGCGCTGCCAGTCGTCGGCCTGCTGCTCGGCCTCGCGCGCACGCTGCTGGAGCCGCTTCTCGTCGGCGATCGCGGCCGCAACTTGCGTCTTGGCCTGAATCATCTGGTTGTTCATGTCCACGAGAAGCTGCTTGATCATCTTCTCGGGATCTTCGGCATTGTCGAGCATGGAGTTCAGGTTCGACCTGACGAGCGTCGACATTCGGTCGAGCAGACCCACGATTCGCCTCCTCTTCACGTGTACGAGCGTCGCGGGGCGCTCCGGCCCCGCGACACTTATCGCCTCTTATTTGTCCGGAGCGCAAGCCTTCCGCGCGAAGCGGTCGTCAGCGGTCGTCCGAAGCCGTCGCGCGGCCGGCCCCATCGATATCGCGCGGCACCGCGTCCGAGCTCCCGTGGCCGTTCGAACCTGCCTTGTTGTCGAGCACCGGCAGGCGGTTCAGCAGATCCGAGACGCGCTGTCCGGTCAGCGATTCGAACAGCGCCGGCGCCTGCGCCACCATCCGCGTCAAATCTTCGACCATCTGGTTCGCGCCCATCCCGCCCGAGCCGCCCGTCGAGACGATCGTGATCTTATCCACCTTGCTCAGCGGCTCCGCGAACGCCCGCGCGATCTCGGGCATGCCGGAGATCATCTTATCGAGAATGGCCGCCTGGTTGTAGCCCTGGTACGCCTCGGCGCGCGTCTGGAGCGCGGAGGCTTCGGCCTCGCCCTTGGCTCGGATGATCTCGGCTTCCGCCTGCCCTTGCAGCCGCGTCACCTCGGCCTGTGCGGTCCCCTGCGCGCGCGCCGCGTCGGCCTGCCCCTGCGCTTCGAGCACCCGCCGCTGCCGCTCGGCCTCGGCCATGATCTCGACCCGCCGCTGCTCGGCCTCGGCCGGCTTCAAGACGGTCGCCTGGAGCTCGCGCTCGCGGCGAGTTATCTCCGCGTCCTGGACCTTGATCTGCTCTTCGCGCTGGACGCGCTCGATCCGGACCTGCTCGGCGGCGATCTGTTGCTGCATGATCGCGGCCTGGATGTCGTACGCCTTGTCGGATTGGGCCTGCGCCGTCTTCACTGACCGCTCATACTCTGCCCGCTTCAACGACAGATCCCGCTCGGCCTCCGACTGACGCGTCTGCGACGCCAGCTCGGCGATCACGCGCTCCTGGTCGGCACTTGACCGCGCCACCGCCGCCTCGCGCATCGTCTCGGACTCGCGGATCGCCGTGTCGCGGACCGCCTCGGCCGTCGCGATGTCGGCGTTCCGCTTCACCCGCGCCACGTCCGGCCGGCCCATGTTCGTGATGTAGTCGTTCTTGTCCTTCACGTCCTTGATGGTGAACGAGATGACTTCCAGGCCCATCTTGTCCATGTCGGCCGCGACGTTCTCGCGCATCCGCCCCGACACCATCTCGGGCTGCTTGACGATCTCCTCGACAGTCAACTGCCCGACGATGCCACGCAGGTGACCCTCCATCGAGAGCCGGATCAGGTTCTGCCGCTCGTCCGGCGTCTTGCGCAAGAACTGTTCGGCCGCGGTCAGGATGCTGACCACGTCCGACTTAACCTTGATCTGCGCGACCGCCTCGACGGTCACCGCCACGCCCTGCTGCGTATACAAATCCTGGGGCGGCGCCACGTCGAACGACATCAGCTCTAATGAGAGCTCGTCGGCGTTCTGCACCATCGGCCAGACGATCGCCCCGCCGCCCTTGACCACCTTCGGGTGCCCGATTCCGTAGACGATCAATGCCTGGTTCGGCCCAACCTTCCGGTACAGGCCGGCTACGATCCGCAGCAGCAGCACCAGCACGATCGCCAGCGCAATTGCCACCCAGATGACTGGGCTCAAGAGGATGGACGCAAGTCCCGACATCCTCGTCCCCTTCCCGGCGACAGATCCCGTCGCCCTCCATGACCCAACATCGGCCACGCGTCGGCCGGCCATGAACGGCCGCGCTGCCCGGCATCAACGTCGCGCGTCGCACTCGAGATGCCCCCGCATGAGTGCGACGGAATTATCAATCTACGCGGCACGGCGGCCATAGTTTACGGCTCACCCGCATAGCTAGCCCACGGCTCGACGAACGCCAGCCCGCGCTCGTAGCGGACGATGACCACCTCGGCCCCGATCGGGATCGCCTCTCCCGTGGCGCTCCTCGCGCCCTCGCTGCGCCGCGTCCCGTCACGGTCGAAGACGATCTCACCGGTCCCGTCCGACCGAATCGCCGCCGACACGCGGGCGACTGTCCCGTCCAGTCGCGAGCTGCTGGGAGACACGAATCGCTGTCCCGCGAGCAGCACCCGACTGAGGAAGAGGAAGATGATCGCCGCGCCCACCAGCCCGGCCACGGTCGCGCCCACCAGCGCGAGCGCCGGGGCCGAGCCTGCCGACTCATACAGCAGGTAGCCGATGCCCCCGAAGAAGGTCAGGAAGGCGGTGATCGTCTGCGGATTGAGCGGCGACACCCCGTCCGCGCCGTTGCCCCCGTCGCCAACGTGTCCGGCGCCATGTGACGCATCGCCGCCCGCGTGCCCATGACCGCCGCCAAGTTGCCCGTCGGCGCCGTGGAACGCCCCCACCGAAAACGACAGCACGCTTGTCGCGAGCCCGAACACGAAGCAGAACACGAAGACGGCTTCAAGCGCATCCACGTCCGACTTGCCCCCACACTCCTCTGCCAAAATTGCGTTTCATCACGGTGACGCCAGCATACCGCGTTTCGGTTCCCATCGAGCCGTTTCGCGACGCGCGGACCGGCAAGCTGTCGCGTGCTATGCTTCGCGCTGCGCCAATGCCCGCCCAGGTTGACAGTGTCCCAAACTGCTACCAACCCCCTTGTAGCCCCGTTGCGTCGGCTCGGGCTCAGCCAAGATTGGCGCGAGTTGTTCGCGCTATTCGGCATGCCCGTTGCCCTTATCGGCCAGCACATGCTGACGAATGGGCTCAATGAATGGCTCGGCTTCGCGCTGCTGGCGGTCGCCTCCGTCGCAATCGCCCTTGCCGTGCGCGGCGTGCCCCTCGAGCGCACGGACCCTCGTTCGGCCGCCGGCTTCCAGGCGACCCATGGTGCCGCTTCGACCCAAGGCGCCGACAGGCCACGGGCCGGCGCCTGGCTCCGCGTCTTTGCGTCTGCCGCGCTCCTGAACGTCGTCGGCCTCGCGCTGTTCGTGCTGCGAGCGCCGGTCGTGTTGCCGTGGCTCGCCTGGGCGAGCAGCGTCGGCCTCGCGGCGTTCCTCGGTTGGAGACTGCTCGGACGGCCGCGCCCGAATCTCTGGCCGCGCTGGGAGATCGCCTCGGTGGTGGGGGTGACCGTCCTCGCGGCGGCCTTCCGATGGTACCGCCTCGACGAGCTGCCGCCCGGCCTCTGGTGGGACGAGGCGAACGTCGGCCTCGAAGCCGTCCGCATCCTCGGCACGCCCGACTACCGGCAGGACTTCGCGGCCGGTCCGCTCCACCCCGCTTACCTCTGGTTCTATCTGACCGTCGGATCGGTGAAGCTGTTCGGCGCGACGCCCGAAGCTCTGCGCTTCCCGCAGACGTTCGGCGGCATCCTCTACGCCCCCGCCATGTATGCGCTGGCCCGCCGCCTCTTCGGGCCGCCGGCGGCGCTGCCAGCGGCCACCATCGCGGCGGTGCTCCTCTGGAATGTCAACTTCAGCCGCAGCGGCTGGGCCTACGATGCCTGGACAGTCGCGCTCGACGCGGTCGCAATCACGCTCCTGATCCGAGCCGTCCAGCTTCGTAGCGTCGGCTCGGCCCTGGCCGGCGGGTTGATCTGGGGCCTCGCGCTGCACGGCTACTGGCCGTCGCGGCTCGTGCTGCCGGTCGGCCTGACCTACCTGGCACTCGTCGCCTTCCGCGAGCGTCGCGCCTTTTTCGACAACCATTGGCTGAGTGTGGCCGTCTTCGCCGGCGGCGCGCTCATCGCCGCCTCGCCCCAGTTCCTGTTCGCCGCGCTCGCCCCGGCCTCGTTCGCCGCGCGACCGCAGCAGGTGTTCATTTGGAACGAGATCCAGCGTGCCGGCAGCCTGGACCCCCTGATCGAGAGCCTCCGCAAGCACGTGTTGATGTTCAACGTCGTCGGCGACCGCAACGGGCGCCACAATCTCCCCGGCGCGCCGATGCTCGATCAAGTCACCGCCGCCCTGTTCTTCGTCGGCCTCGTGCTGTGCGTTCCGCGCCTGTTTCGGCCGGCCTGGGGCATCCTGCCGGTCTGGCTCACGCTCAGCGTGCTGACCGGTGCCCTCACCCTCTCCTTCGAGGCGCCCCAGGGGCTCCGCACCGTCGAGGCCCAGACGCCGGCGATCCTGCTCGCGGCCGGGGCGCTGGCAGCCTTCATCTCGGCCGAGCGCCGGCGCGCCGGCCCGCGCGCGGCGGCGTGGGCGCCGGAGATCGTCGGCGCGGTCGTCATCGCCATCGTCGGCCTCAATTATCACACCTATTTCGTCCGCAAGGCGAACGACTTCGCGTCCTGGGCTGCCTACTCCGGCGCCGAGGCGATCGTCGCCGAGCAGGCAGCCGCCCTGGCCGACACACACACCGTCTACCTCGACGACACCTGGCTCGGGCACCCGACGATCCGCTTCCTCGCGCCCGGCCTCAAGGAGCACAAGCGCTTCGATCCCGTCGCGAACGTGCCGCTCCACGAAGACGGGCCGATCGCGATCTTCGTCAGCGGCGATCAGCCCGCGCTGGTCAACGACCTGGACCGGCTGTATCCGGGTGGCGGCACCGACCGGATCTCCCCGCCTGTCGGCGGTCCGGTCGTCGTGCGGGCCGCCATCATCCCCCAGGATGCCATCCGCGAGCTGCGCGGCGTGAACGTGCGCGTCTCCGCGAACGGCCGGGAGCGGGCCACGCGCGAAGTCATCGGCTCGATGGACGTGGAGTTGCCCGGCCCGTCGCGCCCATTCGAGCCGGCCGAGGTCGAGCTCGGCGCCGTGGTCACCGCGCCCCAATTCGGCCGCTACCGCCTGACCGTCGATGGCCCCCCCGGCGCCGTGCTCGAGATCAACGGCCAAGAGGTCGTCAGGGATGGCTCCACCGCGGACGTGCAGCTCGCGCGCGGCAACCACAGCGTCGTCATCGCTGCTACATTCGACCAGCCGGGGCGCTTGCGCCTGCTGTGGACCTCGCCCGGCGAGGCGGACGCCCGCCCGATCCCGCCGGAGCTCCTGTCTCGATCGTCGCAGGCCGCGCGCGGCCTCCTTGCCACCTACCGCCGCGGCACGGACTTCGAGTCGCCGCTCCAGTTCATCCAGGTCGAGCGGCAGCTCCAGCGCCGCATACACCTCCTGCCCCTGCCGCGTCCCTACACCGTCGAGTGGATCGGCACTCTCGACGTGACGCGCGCCGGCGTCCACAGCTTCTGGCTCGACGCGATCGGCCGGAGCTGGCTCTGGATCGACGACAAGCCGGTCTTCAGCGATGTCGTCAATGCCGGCCCCGAGGCCACCGTCCAGTTGAGCCAGGGGCAGCACACGATCCGCGCGCGCTACGCCGATACCGAGCTGTTCTCGCGCTTCGATCTCGTCTGGCGTCCACCTGACGGCGAGCGCGAGTCCGTCCCCACCGCCCGGCTCTCGCCGCCCGATGGCGTGGTCGAGTCGCCGCCGCCGCCGCCGATCCCCGCCGGCCCCGCGTTGCCTCCCCTCGGCGAGGCCACCACGCGTTGGCTCTACACGTCGCCGGGCGAAGTCCGTGGCGTCGGCGTCGCCCCCGATGGCACCGTCTACACGATCGACGCGCAGCGCAAGGTGGCGCAGCGACTCGGCGAGTTCGGCCAGCCGACGGCCGAGATGGCCGGTGGCCTCGGGGGCGAGCCGGTGGATATCGACGTCGGCCCGGACGGCCGGCCGGTCGTCCTCGACTCCGAACAGGGCCTACTCGTGCGCTACGAGGCTGACGGCTCTCGCCCGACCCAATTAGGCGGGCCATCCCTCGGCCTCTATCGCCCGCGCGGCCTTGGCATCGGCCGCGACGGCAACATCTACATCGCCAACACTGGCGGCAACCAGATCGTAAAGGTCGCCCCGGACGGCACGGTGCTGGAGCGCTTCGGCCCCGGCACCGGCGGCCCCGACGAGCTGCGCCAGCCGACCGACGTCGCGGTGGGACCGAATGGCGAGCTCTACGTCGCGAACACCGAGCGCAACTCCGTCATGCGGCTCGATGCCAGCGGGCGCTATCAGACCCATTGGGCGATCACCACCGCCGACACGCTGCGCGGCAACCACCTGGCGGTCGGCCCGGACGGCGGCGTCTACGTCACCGAGCCGACGCGCGGGCGGGTGGTCAGGTTCAGCCCGGACGGCCAGGCGGCCGGCATCATCGAGTCGGTGCGCCAGGGCCGCCTACTGCGCACGCCGGTCGGCATCGCGGTCGGCCCCGACGGCTCCGTCTACATCGCCGACCCCGGCCTCAAAGGCGTCGTCGCCATCACGCTCGAAAAGGGATCGCCCTAGCCGCCCGCGACCTTGACTCGGTGCCCCAGCTCCGTCAGTTTGGCGGCGATCCGGTCTCGATGATCCCCCTGGATCTCGATCGCGCCGTCCACCACCGTCCCGCCCGAGCCACACAACCGCTTGAGCGTCGTCGCCAGCTCGGACAGCGCGCCTTCAGGCCCACGAACTCCGGCGACCACCGTCACCGTCTTGCCGCGCCGCCCTTTCCGGTCGCGCGACACGCGCACGATGCCATCGCCGGTCGGCGCGGCCTTGCCGGGCGTCCCCTTCGGGCACACGCACCCCTCGACCTGCCGCTTGCAGTTCGAGCAGCGATCCAGGCGCCCGAGGTCGGTGTCATACACGGCTCGATTCGTCGGCACCATGAGATTGTACCGGCCGCCGTGCGGTCAGGGGCGCCAGGCGACGGGCGCGTTGGGGACCGGGTAGCGATTCTCTCGGACAAACTCCGCATGCCCGTCCTTGAGGTCGCGCAAGAACTGCCCGAAGTCGTAGCGCGGCTGCCAGCCGAGCATCGTGCGCGCCCTCTCGGACTTCCAGTACACCCGAATCGGTTCCGGCACGACCGCTCCGTCCGATGTGGCCCGATACCACCGCGCCGATTCGAGCAATCGGTCCCGGCCAGCGACGGCCAGCGCATCGACGTCCGCATAGTACTTGTGCAGTACCGCCATCGGGTCGGCGACGAGTTGGGACTCGTCCGCTTGCTCGAACGGCGTCGTCGAGAACAAATTGAACGTGCCACTCTTCACCGAGTCATCCTCTAGCGCCAGACGGAACGCCTGGGCAAGATCCCGCTCATCGACTCCACCGTGCGCCAAGCGCATGCCATAGTGGACGAAGTCAATTGGCACGAACATGCCCAGCCGAAACGCGACGACATCGAGCCCGTAAACCCGCTGATACAGCTCGCAGAGCTGCTCCCCGATCACCTTCGTATAGGCGTATACATCCTTCGCCGGCGTGATCGGAGTCTCATCTGCGATGCGCAACGAACGATCGTCGGGCCGAGGAATCCCGCCGTACACACCCATCGCGCTGCAGTACAGCAGCTTGCGCGCGCCCACCGTCAGCGCTGCCTGGAATGCGCTGAACGCGCCATTGACGTTCAGGTCCCAGAAATCGCGGCGCGACCGATGGCGCAGGTGAATGCCGTGCCAAGCCGGGATGTGAATCAGCGCCTCGCAGCCCTCGGCCGCCTCGGCCAGGGCGTGTGGCGCCCGAATGTCGCCAAGCACCCAGCGGTAAGGGCTCGCCTCGACGGATGCGAGGTCGAAGCAGATGACCTCATGCCCCCGCTCGGCCAGCTCCGGCGCGAGCTGGCGGCCGAGGCTGCCGGCCGCCCCAACAAGCAGTACGCGCATGTCTCATGCCCCCCGTTGGTACCCCTGGAGGGACTCGAACCCCCAACCGTCACCTTAGAAGGGTGCTGCTCTGTCCGGTTGAGCTACAGGGGCAGACGCCACAGTATACGGCACACTGCGGGCCATCTCGACCCGAGTCAGAGGGAGCCAAGCTCCCTTGCCTCGCCGAATACCAGTCGCAGCTCGTCCGAGATCTCCCCGAGCGTACACAGCGCCTCGACGCATGCCAATATCCGCGGCATCGTGTTCTCGGTGCCGCGCGCGGCGACCCCAAGCGCATCGAGCGCCGCCCGCGCCGCCCCTTCGTCTCGCCGGGCCTTCACCGCCCGAATGCGCGCCACCTGGCGCTCGTGGACCGCGGGATCCATCTGCAAGATCTCCGGCTGCGCGCCCGGCTGCTCGTCCACGAACTGGTTGACTCCGACGATCACGCGCTCGCCGCGCTCGATCTCCTGCTGGAATCGATACGCGCTCTCCTGAATCTCCGCCTGGACGAACCCCTGCTCGATCGCCCGAAGCGCGCCGCCGAGGGCGTCGATCTGCTCGATGTACCTCCACGCGGCCGCCTCGACCTCGTCGGTCAGGCTCTCAACGAAGTACGAGCCGGCCAGCGGGTCCACCACGTCACCGACCCCGCTCTCGTGGGCCAGCACCTGCTGCGTCCGCAGCGCCAGCCGCGCCGAGTCCTCGGTCGGCAGCGCCAGCGCCTCGTCGCGCGCGTTCGTGTGCAACGACTGCGTGCCGCCCAGGATCGCCGCCAGCGCCTGCACCGCCACGCGCACCACGTTGTTGTCGATCTGCTGCGCCTGGAGCGTGACGCCGGCGGTCTGCGTGTGGAACCGCAGCACCCACGAGCGCGGGTTCGTTGCCCCGAACCGCTCGCGCACGATCTTCGCCCACATCCGCCGCGCCGCCCGAAACTTGGCGACCTCCTCGAACAGCTCGTTGTGGCTGTCGAAGAAGAACCCGAGCCGTCCGGCGAACTGATCGATGTCCAGGCCGGTCCGGATCGCCGCCTCGGCGTAGCAGATCGCGTTGGCCAGCGTGAACGCCAGCTCCTGCACCGCCGTCGCCCCGGCCTCGCGCAGGTGGTAGCCGCTCACGTTGATGAAGTTCCAGTTCGGCAATTCGGCCGTGCAATACGCGAACACGTCGGTGATCAGCCGCATCGACGGCCGGGGCGGGTAGATGTACGTGCCCCGCGCGATAAATTCCTTGAGGATGTCGTTCTGAACGGTGCCGGTCAGCGTCTTCAACGGCACGCCCTGCTTCTTGCCCACGGCGACGTACAGCGCCAACAGGATCGGCGCCGTCGAGTTGATCGTCATCGACGTGCTGACCGTGTCGAGCGGGATGCCGTCGAGCAGCAGCTCCATGTCATCGAGCGTGTCGATTGCCACCCCGACCTTCCCCACCTCGCCCTCGGCCATCGGGTGATCCGAGTCGTAGCCCATCTGCGTCGGCAGGTCGAAGGCCACCGAGAGGCCCGTCTGCCCGCGATCCAGCAGGTAGCGGTAGCGCCGATTCGACTCCTCGGCCGAGGCGTACCCCGCGTACTGGCGCATCGTCCACAGCCGCCCGCGGTACATCGACGGCTGAACGCCGCGCGTGAACGGGTACTCGCCGGGATACCCGACCTGCCCGTTCATGTCGCCGTCAGCGAGATCCTCGGCCGAGTAGAGCGGCCGAATCGGGATCTGCGAGCTGGTCTCGAACCGCGGCTTGCGCTCGGGCACACGACCCAGCGCGCGACGGAGGGTCGTCTCTTCCCACTCGGTCCGGCTCTCACTCATCGCGTGTCACCCATCGCGATCGATCCCCCCGCCGCACTCGGTGCAGAACCGCGCCCCGACCACCGTCGGCACCAGGGCGGCGCACGTTCCGCACCGTGGCCAGCGCTCGCCGCAGAACGCGCAGAATCGCCACTCCGCTCGGCGCGGCGCCTCGCACCGCGCACAGTGCTCCAAGTCGTCCAGGCGCGGATCTCGGAACGCGAACCGCGACGACCCGGACGCGCCCCCAGCCAGCCGCGCTCCCGACCGCGACGCGGGCCGCGTCGCGAACGCCGGATCGGGCGGCTGCTCGTTCAGGATGGACGACACCTGCCGCCGCGCCCGGTCGAGCGTCACGCCCGCCCCGACCAGCGCCAGGTACGTCGCCCCCTCGCCGCCGCGCAATATGCCCAGTAGCAAATGCTCCGTCCCGAGATGCTCGTGGTGCAGCCGCTCGGCCTCGATCCGTGCCATCCGGACCGCGTCGCGCACACCCTGGCCCAGCGCGATGTGGTCGCCCGGATCGACCTCGCCCGGCCGCAATCCCGACCGCATCCGGTGACCCAGTCCGGCAATATCGACCCCGAGCTCGCGCAGCGCCCGCGTCGCCATCCCCGGACCTTCCCGGAGCAGGCCAAGCAGCAGGTGCTCCGGCCCGATCTCGGCGTGGCGCAGCGCCGCCGCCTCCTCGCCCGCCATTTCGAGCACCCGTTGGGAGCGCGGCGTCAGCCGGTCAAACGGCGCGGCCACTCCCGGCTCCCGCTTCAACTCGCTCCTCCAACGCCCGCCAGAGGAGGTTCAGGCCGTCCATGACCGCGCGCCGCTTGAACTCCAGCCGAGTCGTGGACCAATGACTGTCCACTACCTCGGTCTCGCCCAGGAAGTCGATCGCGATGCGTGCCGTCCCGACCGGCGTCCCCTCGACGTCGCTCGGCCCCGCCACCCCGACGATCCCAATGCCCGCGTCGGCGCCGGTTCGCTCGCGGATGGCCGTCGCCATCGCCAGCGCCGTCTCGGACGCCACGGTGCCGTGCTTCTCGACCACCTCGCGCGGCACCCCCGACGCGACTTTCAGATCGGCCGTGTACGCTACCACGCCGCCCTTGTACCACTCCGACGAACCCGGCGTGTCGGTGAAGTAGCTCGCGAGCAGCCCGCCCGACGCCGACTCCATCGTCGCGCAGGTCAGCCCCTGGCGCACCAGCAGCTTGCCAATGTTGCCCGCTAGCGTCTCGTCGCCCACGCCGTACACGAACGAGCCGACCAGCGCCCGCACCTGCTCCTCGAACGGCGCGATCAGCCCCTCGGCGGCTGCGCGGCTCTCGGCCTTGGCGGCGATCCGCAGATGCACCCCGTCCTGCTTCGCGTAGGTCGCGAGGGTCGGGTTGGCCGAGTTGATCAACGACTGCACTTCCTCAGCCGCGTTCGACTCGCCGATGCCGACCGTCTTGAGTGTCCGCGTCACCAGCACGCCGCCGCCGCCAAGCCCGAGGCGCGGCACGACTTGCTCCTCCCACATCTTCTTCATCTCGTGGGGGACGCCCGGCATGCACGCGATCTTCGCGCCCTTGGCCTCGACCCACCAGCCCGGCGCCGTCCCGATCGGGTTGTCGATCGCCTGCGAGGACGGGATGAGCGTCGCCTGCTTGATGTTCATGGCCGGCATCGGCCGATTGCGCCGCGCGTACCAGCCTCGCAGGGTCTGCTCCAGCTCCGGCTGCACTTCCATCGTCTCGCCGAGCGCCGCCGCGATGGCCTCACGGGTCAGGTCGTCTTCGGTTGGCCCCAGCCCGCCTGTCATGATGACTGCGTCCGAGCGCTCCATCGCGACTCGCACCTGATCGGTCAGCCGGGTCAGGTTATCGCCGATGTGCGAGACGTAGTAGAGGTCGATCCCGAGCCCCGTGAGCTGCTGGGCGAGGTACTGCGAGTTCGTATCCAGGATCTCACCGAGCAGCAGCTCGGTGCCGACCGCGATGATCTCAGCCTTCATGCTATGCCGCCATCCTCTTCGGTGCCCGTGCCGGGGAGGGACGCCCGACTCGCGAAAGTCGGGCGGTTACCTCGGCGGCGTCTGCCCGATGCTAGCGCGCCGGCCGACCCCATCGCCAGCACGCCCTGGCGTTCGTCAGGAGAACGTGATGAGAGTCTGCCCCTGGTCAACCGTCTGGCCCGCCTCCACGTGGACCTCCTTGACAGTGGCGTCGTCCCGCGCGTTCAACTCGTTCTGCATCTTCATCGCCGACAGCACCACCAGCGCCTGGCCCTTCGCGACCTGCTGGCCGGCTTCGACGTGGACCGCGACGACCAGGCCCGGCATCGGCGCCTTGACGCTCGTCTCGACCACGCCCGCGCGGCCGTCGGCGGCCACGCTCGCAAGCCGCACGGCCCGCTCGTCGCGCACCACCACCTCGACCGCCTCGCCATCCACGACCACCGTCGTCCCGTCCGCGCTCGGCCCCACCAGTGCCGCCACCGACCGCCCGCCCGCGAGCAGTGTCAGCAACCGGTCGAGCGGCCCGCTCGTCACCCGCAGCGCGATCTCGTCGCCGCCGTCGATCGCCGCCACCAGGCCACCGTCGTCGCGCTCCGCCACATCCACGACCATCACTCGCCCGCCGACGGTGACTTGATATCGCGTGCCCTCTCCGGTGTCGCTCACATAGCCCTCATCACGCGGCCCGCCGCCGAAGCAACGAGAGCCGATCTGCGCACGCCGCGAGAGCATGCCCCCTGCGTGCGCGAGGAGCCCGATCGTGCAGCCATGCCCGTCTCCTCACTCGCGGGTCAGGGAGAGGGGCCGGGAGTGAGGGCCGTCCCACCATCACGGCACTCGCAACCCGGAGCGCCGCGCGAACGACAGCCAGCGATCCTCCGTACCATCGGCCCCATTTGCCTGTGCCGCGGGCCGAATCGTCGCGCGAGACCTGTGCGCGGCCACGACGGCCACCAGCGCCGCAAGCTCCGCGAGGTCGTCTGGCACGGCGGCGCTCGGCGTCCAGTGACGTTCGAGGAAGCCCGTGTCCATGTCGCCCGCGACGAACGCGGGGTGCTCCATCAGCCAGCGATGGAACGGGATCGTCGTTTTGACGCCGAGCACGAGGTACTCGCCGAGCGCCCGCCGCATCCGCTTGACGGCGGCATCGCGCGTCTCGGCCCAGACGATCAGCTTCGCAAGCATCGGGTCGTAGTACGGTGTCACCGCCTGTCCTGCTTCGAGCGCCCCATCGATCCGAATGCCCGGCCCGCTCGGCTCGTGGACCGCGACCACGCGGCCCGTCGATGGAAAGAACAGATTGGCCGCGTCCTCGGCCTGGATGCGGCACTCGATGGCGTGCCCACGCTGCACGATCGCGTCCTGCCCGTAGCCGAGCGGCTCGCCCGACGCGACCCGAAGCTGCTCGCGCACCAGATCGATGCCCGTCACGAGCTCGGTGACCGGATGCTCGACTTGCAGCCGCGCGTTCACTTCGAGGAAGTAGAAGCTGCCATCCGAGTCCAGCAGAAACTCGCACGTGCCGGCGTTGGTGTACCCCACCGCCTGGGCCGCCCGCACCGCGACCTCGCCCATCCGCGCCCGCAAGTCGGCATCGACCACCGGCGACGGCGACTCCTCGACCAGCTTCTGGTGGCGCCGCTGGATGCTGCACTCGCGCTCGCCCAGGTGAACCGCGTTCCGGTGCTCGTCGGCCAGGATCTGGACCTCGACGTGACGCGGCCGAACGACCAGGCGCTCCAGGTACATCGCCGCGTCGCCGAACGATGCCTGAGCCTCGCTCGACGCCTGCCGGAACGACGTTTCGATGTCTTCCGGGCGCTCGACGACCCGCATGCCCTTGCCGCCGCCGCCCGACACCGCCTTGAGCGCGATTGGGTAGCCGATTTCGAGGGCGATCTTGGCCGCCTGCTCGGCGGTTGGGATCGGATCCACTGTGCCCGGTACCACCGGCACGCCGGCCGCCTGCATCCTCTTCCGCGCGGCCGTCTTGCTGCCGAGGGCCCGCATCGCATCCGGCGTCGGCCCGACGAACTTCAGGCCCGCCTCGGCGCACGCCCCCGCGAACTCGGGATTCTCCGCGAGGAAGCCGTACCCCGGATGCACGGCGTCGGCGCCAACCCTTCGCGCGATCTCGATGATGGCGTCGCCGCGCAAGTAGCTCTCGGCCGGCGTCAAACCGCCGAGAGGAAATGCCTCGTCCGCTGTGCGCACGTGCGGCGCCCCCGCGTCGGGGTCGCTGAACACGGCGACGGACGCCACCCCGAACTCTCGGCAGCCGCGCGCCACCCGCATCGCGATCTCACCGCGATTCGCGATCAAGACCTTCTTCAGCACGTCAGTTCCGGTGAAGCGACGTACTTTTCTGTCATCCTGAGCGCAGCGAAGGATCTCCCGGACCACCCGGTCTGCGTCGGGAGATCCTTCGCTGCGCTCAGGATGACAGAAAAGTTGCGAGCAGCACCCCAACTGCCCAGATGGTCCGCCCCATGCAGCCCGATCACAGCGGAATGTTCCCGTGCTTCTTCGGCGGATTGGTGTCGCGCTTGTTGCGCACGATCTCCAGCGCGGCTATCAGCTTCGGCCGCGTCTCATGCGGCAGAATCACCTCATCAATGTAGCCCCGCGCCGCCGCCGCGTACGGGTTCGCGAATCGCTCGCGGTACTCCCGCGTGAGCGTGCTGCGCACGAGCTCCGGATCGTCCGCCTTGGCTATCTGGTCGCGGAAGATGATGTTGACCGCACCCTCGACCCCCATGACCGCAATCTCGGCGGTTGGCCACGCGAAGTTGGCGTCGCCGCGGATGTGCTTGCTCGACATGACGTCGTAGGCGCCGCCGTACGCCTTGCGCGTGATGACCGTCAGCTTCGGCACCGTCGCCTCGCAGTACGCATACAGCAGTTTTGCGCCGTGCCTGATGATGCCGCCGTGCTCCTGGCCCACGCCCGGCAGGAAGCCGGGCACGTCCACGAACGTCACCAACGGAATGTTGAAGCAGTCGCAGAAGCGGACGAACCGCGCCGCCTTCACCGAGGAGTTTATGTCGAGGACGCCGGCGAGCACGCTCGGCTGCTGCGCCACGATCCCGACCGAGCGCCCGCCGAGCCTCGCGAACCCGACCAGGATGTTCTGGGCGAAATGCTCCATGACTTCCATGAAATCGCCGTCGTCCGCCACCGACCGGATCACCTTGCGCATGTCGTAGGCGCGCGTCGGGTCGTCCGGCACGATCGCGTCGAGCGTCTCGTCGATCCGATCCACGGGGTCGCGCGACTCGGCGCGCGGCGGGTCATCGACGTTGTTGAGCGGCAGGAACGACAGCAGGCGCCGAAGCTGCTGGAGGCACGTCACCTCGTCGTCCATCGCGAAGTGCGCCACGCCGCTCGTTGCGTTGTGGACTGACGCCCCGCCAAGCCCCTCGCGGTCGATCACTTCATGCGTGACTGTCTTGACCACGTCGGGGCCGGTCACGAACATGAAGCTCGTGCCCCGCACCATGAACGTGAAGTCGGTGATCGCCGGCGAGTAGACGGCGCCGCCGGCGCACGGGCCCATGATCGCGCTGAGCTGGGGCACCACGCCCGACGCCAGCGTGTTTCGCAAGAAGATCTCGGCGTACGCTCCCAGGCTGACGACGCCCTCCTGGATGCGCGCGCCACCCGAGTCATTCAGCCCGACGATCGGCATGCCGTTCCGCACCGCCAGGTCCATGACCTTGCAGATCTTCTCGCCGTACGCTTCGGAGAGCGACCCGCCGAACACGGTGAAGTCCTGCGAGAAGACGGCGACCGGCCGCCCATCGACGCGACCCCAGCCCGTGACCACGCCGTCACCGAGGTAGCGTTCGTCGGCGAGCCCGAAGTCCGTCGAGCGATGCACCACCAGCGCGTCCAGTTCCTGGAAACTGCTCGGGTCGAGCAGCAGGTCGATGCGCTCGCGGGCGGTGAGCTTTCCCCGCTTGTGCTGCTGGTCGATGCGGCGTTGACCCCCGCCGAGGACCGCCTCGCGCCTCAGCTTCCGCACCCGCTCCAGCTTCTCGGCGGTCGTGACGAGCCGAGGTGGCGCTGCATCCGGCGTGGCTGCCGTGCCCGCGCTGCCACCCGCGCCCGGTTTCACCACGGCGTCCAGGTCAGTGTCGCCAGCACCGTCGCGGGCCTGGCCCTCGGCCGCGTCCGCTCCGATGTTCGACGTCTCATCCGTCACTGCCTACTCCGTTCCCGCACCGCCGGCGAGCGCGCATCGCATTCCGGCGCCGGAGACACCCGCCTGACCGCGTTCGATGAACGCTGCATGCCAGAGTTGGAAGACCAGCAGCGTCCAGAGCGGCTTGCGATGATCGTAGCGTCCGGACAGGTGCTCGCGGACCAGACGCTCGACGCCGCCCGCGTCGAACAACCCTTGTCGGCGCACACGATCCGACGACAAGGCGTCGAGCATCATCGGCCGCAGTACCGTCCGCAGCGACTGCGCGACCGGGAAATTGAACCCCTTCTTCGGTCGGTCGATCACGGCGTCGGGCAGGATGCCGCGCATCGCCCGCTTCAGCAGGTGCTTGGTGCGGAACCCCCTCAGCTTGAGGTCGGCGGGCAACTCGGCCATGAAATCGACCAGCACTCGATTCAACAGCGGCACCCGCGTTTCGAGCGAGCAGGCCATGCTGGCTCGGTCGGTCTTCACCAGGATGTCGTTTTCGAGATACATTTTGGCGTCGAGATAGAGTACCTGATCGATGCGAGACGCGGACTTGACCGTGCGGGCATGGCGTAGCAGCGTCGAGCCAATCGTCGTGCCGGCCAGGCTCGCACGCAGCTCGGGCGCCAGCAGCGCGTGCGCGGCGGCGGGGTCGAGTGCGCCCATCCAGATGTGGTGCCGGAGCGGCGTTGGCTCCGAGACGCCGGCCAAGAACCGCTTCACCTTGAAGTCCAGGCTGATGTTGCGGCTGTCCGATGGCAGCTTCTGTGCGGCGCCGTGCATGGCGCGCAGGAGCGGGCGGGGCAGCCACTCGACGAAGGCGGAGGCGCGGTGGGCCTGAAGCGTGGGATAACCGCCGAACACTTCGTCGCCACCTTCGCCACCGAGCGCAACCGTCACCCGCTCGCGGGCGAACTTCGACAGCAAGTACGTCGGCACGATCGACGCATCGCCAAGTGGCACGTCGACGATCTCCGCGAGCTTCGGCACGAGAGCGGCAACGTCGTGCGGCTCCACCATCAGCGTATGGTGCTCGGTCCCGAGGTGCTCGGCAACGAGCGATGCGTATCGCGATTCGTCGAACGATGCCGCCGAGAAGCCGACTGAGAAACTCTGGACCGGCTGCCCGCTCTCACCGCACAGGTCCACCATCGCCGCCGCGATGCTGCTCGAATCGAGCCCCCCGCTCAGCAACACCCCGACCGGCACGTCGCTCAATAGCTCCAGCTGCACCGCCGTCCACAGTCGCTCGCGGAGCCGCGCGGCAAGCGTTGCCTCATCAGCGAGCTCGCGGCACGGCATCGTGGCCAGCTTCAGATCCCAGAACTGGCGCACGTCCAGGCGCCCGTCTTCGAAGACGGCGACGGATCCAGGCGGCAGTTGCCGAACGCCCTCGATCATCGTGTCGGGCGTCGGCACGTATTCGAGGACGAGGTAGTCGCGGAGTGCGCGTCGGTCGAGCGTCCGCGTGATGCCGGGCCACTCCAGCAGCGCCTTCAGCTCCGAGGCAAACCCGAGACGTCCGTCGCGCTCGGCGTAATAGAGCGGCTTGATGCCCATGCGGTCGCGCGCAAGCATCAGGCGGCGCCGGGGCCGGTCCCAGAGCGCGAACGCGAACATGCCGTTCAGGCGCTCGACGAATGCGTCGCCCCAGGCGTCGTAGGCATGCACGAGCACTTCAGTGTCGCAGCGCGTCTTGAAGCGATGCCCGTGCGCCTCTAGCTCAGCCCGCAGTGCCGAAAAGTTGTAGATCTCGCCGTTCTGGACGACCACCACCGAGCCATCCCCGTTCGAGATGGGCTGGTGGCCGCACGCCACATCGACGATGCTGAGCCGCCGCACGCCGAGCGCGATGCCTTGCTCGCCGAAGTAGCCGTCGTCGTCCGGACCGCGATGGGTCATGCGGTCACACATTGTTCGCACGATCGATTGGCCGTCGGAGCGAGCGCCAGGACTGGCCAGGCCGGCGATGCCGCACATCGAGGAAGAATCGGGCTCCTGCTAGAAATCGACCGGCCGGCGATGCTCGACGCGGCACCAGACCGTTCAGTATGCGGGATTCGGCGCTTGTAGTCCGGCCTCCCGTGCCTGGCAGCTTCGGGCGGACCGCGCCGCGCGAGCGAGGGCCAAGCTCTACAGGGCGGGCAATGCCGCGCACGCATGCTCGACGCCGGGGGACCGATGATACCATCTGCCTGGGAGCACCCTTCGCCGATGAACCGGTTCGAACGGCTGAGCGAGGAACGGCGCGGCCTGGTCGCACAACTTCGAGCGGAAGGCATCCGCGATCCGCGCGTGCTCGCCGCGATCGAGCGCGTGCCCCGCGAGGCGTTCATCGCGCCCGAGCAAGCCGACGATGCGTACGCGAACGGGCCGCTACCGATCGGCGAGCGGCAGACGATCTCGCAGCCCTACGTCGTGGCCCTGATGACCGAGTCCCTCGCGCTCTCGGGCGGCGAGCGCGTCCTCGAAGTCGGCACCGGCTCTGGCTACCACGCCGCGGTCCTCGCCGAGCTCTCGGCATGGGTGGTGAGCGTCGAGCGGCTGGGCGCGCTCCACGAGCATGCGCGCCGCGTCCTGCACGCGCTCGGCTACCGCAACATTGAGCTCCACATCGCCAATGGCACCCTGGGCTGGCCGCACGGCGCCCCATACGACCGCATCCTCGTGGCCGCCGCCGCGCCGGACGTCCCCTCCGCGTTGACCGATCAGCTCGCGGTCGGCGGTCGACTGGTCATTCCGGTCGGCGACACGAAGAGTCAGCGATTGCTGCTCGTCGTCCGGACGCCCGACCGACTGGTCCGATCCGATCTCGGCGCCGTCCGTTTCGTGCCGTTGATCGGCCGCGACGGCTGGGCCGACGACCCCGCGTGACCGGCGCTCACGGCACGCGCATGGCCTCCAGCGGACGCACGTTAGTGTACACGCGGTAGATTGACACGCTCGCTTCGTCGGCGGACCCGCCAGCCTGGCCCAGTTCGTATTGAAACGTGAAATCGGCGGGCGTCTCGCGGGCGAACACGAAGGCCGGATTCTCGGCGATCCACACCAGGTGCGAGTAGGACGCCCGGCGACTGAACCCGCCCGAGCGGATGCCCGGCACGATGCGCTCCCCACTCTCGAACGCGATGGGATAGGCGAGCCAGTAGTCGGTGTAGATGCGGTCGATGCCCGCGTCGAGCAGATAGCGGATCAATTCGGCGCGGTTCGCGGCCGTCGTCTCGCCGCCGCTCGCGGGCAACGAGAGGCGATAGTTGCTCGTGAGCAGGCTCCCGACGTTGACAACCACGACGAGCACCATAGTTGCCAGCCCGAGCCTTCGCCACCGAAGCCGCAGCGACCAGAGCGCCGCCGCGAACAGCGGGACGGCGCCATAGATCGGCAGCGCGTAGCGCGGCTCCGCGAGTAGATTCGCGAAGCGTGTCACCAGCACTGAGACAACAACGGCGACCAGGAGCAGCACGAAGAGGGCGCCCCTTCGAGGCCGGGCACGCCCATGTCCTAGCAGCAGGCCAGCTACCGAGCCGCGCGCCCACCAGACAACGGCCGCTCCGACCATCGGCAGCGTGACGGTGACGACCCAGAGGCTTCCGGGCCGGCTCGGCCAGTCCGTGTCAAGCAACGCACGCGTGGGCGACGCCTCGGCCAGCCCAACGAGCACGGGCAGTCCGTAGCGCACGAAGCCCCAGAGGTTCAGGATGGCGGCTCGCGGCTCTGTCCCGCCCTCGGACACGAACTTGACGCTCGGATATCCGTTCGCAACGTTGTGTACCAGCGCCGGCGAGAGGCCGATCAGGAACATCGCTCCCGCGACGGCCACGAGCTGCATGGCACGTCGCGCTCCGAAAGTGTGACGCGCCCGCCCATCGACCGCTGCAACCGCGCACGCATCCTCGCACGGCTGCGCGTCGCAGCCGTGGAACCGCCCCCGCGCCAGGCACAGCGCGACGTACAACCCGCCGGCAAGCAGATAGACGACGGCGAGCGGGTGCGTCCAGAGGGCCAGGCCGCCGGCGAGGCCGCCGAGCGCCGCCCAGCACGCGCGGCGCCGGTCTTCATCAGCCACGTGCTGGCTGGCCAGCAGGAATAGCGCGCCGAACGCGAGCAGCTCCGCGTACCCGCCGCGCGCCTTGACGCTCCAGGCCGCCAGGAACGACGGCGGGACCGCTAGGTATGCCGCCGTCATCAGCGCCGGTCCCGGCCCGAACGCGTGTCGCGCAGTGCAGTACGTCAGCCAGACGAAGGCGACCGAGAAGAGCGCCGGTGCGAGCTTGAGCGCCGCCGCAGACGGGCCGAAGATACTGAAAAGCAAGGCCGCGACGAACGCCTCGGCGCTCCCGAGGTACACCTGACCCCAATAGAAGGCGGGCAGCTCGGCGGGGATCTGCCGCGCCATCAGCCCGACGATGGCCTCGTCCGCGTCGATCTCGCCGAACGGCCCGAGCAGCAGCCCGACGCGCAACGCTCCCCCGATCGACAGCAGCACGACGAGCAGGGCGCGATCTGTCACTTAGAGCGACCGACAATAGGCGCACCGGGCCACGATACGACAGGCACGTTTCTTCCACGAGCAGGATGACTCTCGCCAGTACTGGCACCGCGTTCCGTGCTTGTCCGGTCGTGTGGCTTCTCGATCAGCCTATTGTCGGTCGCTCTAAGAGCGCACGGCAATAGGCATCACTTGAGGCGGGTGGTGGTGGGGCGTGTGGGCCAGCGGTAGCGAGAGCGAGCGCACTGTATGAGTCGGCGGATGACGACG
>Ga0136611_10000811_pt1 | contig 21032 bp, 16 predicted proteins | sample AntDrymUQ2232306_2_FD_106645 | JGI IMG/M metagenome (GOLD analysis project Ga0136611, IMG submission 106645) | Polar desert sand microbial communities from Dry Valleys, Antarctica - metaG UQ223 (23.06) | ecosystem: Environmental > Terrestrial > Soil > Desert | place: Antarctica: Dry Valley...
CCATCAACATCGTGAATGAGTATAAGAGCACGGGCCGTGACCGTGACCCTACATGAGGGGATGTAGCGCCGGCATCACGGGAAAAGAAAGCGAAACACACCCGCAGGCCTGCTCCGAGACCTCGACACACAACGCCGGCGCCGGGGCTAGTCTAGCACGGCTTCCGGCACCCTTTGCCCTATACTGCGGATCGAGTGGTAAAGGAGTACGATCGTGGACTACGACACGTTGCTACCAAAGGAGTTCGGCGAGGAGCTGCGCCGAGAGCCCGTGGCCTACCTGCCGTGGGGAGCGCTCGAGTGGCACGGGCGGCATCTGCCGCTCGGCCTGGATGGCCTCAAGGCTCATGCGTTGTGCAGGCTGACGGCGGAGCGCGCGGGCGGAGTGGTGCTCCCGCCCGTGTGGTCCGGATACGAGACGCTCGCGCTGAACGGCTTTGCTTATACGCTTGAGTTCGACCGGGAGTTGGTGATGGCGGTGCTGCGTGCGTACCTGGAGCAGCTCGGCCGGGTGGGCTTCCGGCTGGTGGTCGTGCTGACCGGCCACTATGGTGTCAAGCACGTGGCGGCGCTGGCCGAGGCGGCGGATGCCTTCGTGCGCTCCGACGGTGGCCGCGACACCGCCGTATGGGTGCTGCCCGAGTACGCGCTGGCGCGCGACCTGGGCTACCACGGCGATCACGCCGCAAAGTGGGAGACATCGATCCTCATGCATCTGCGCCCGGAGCTGGTCGACCTGGGTCGGTTGGACGACCAGACCGCGTCCGAGGGCATCTTCGGGGAGGACCCGCGGACGACCGCGACGCGAGAACTGGGAGAGAGCGTGGTGGACCGCGTTGTGGCGAACCTCGCGCAACGGATAGAGCACTTCCTCGGCGCGTAGAGTCTGTAGCGGGTAGGCAAGGACTCGCACGTAACGATCCTTATTGGCTCTTGACTGGTATTTGCGTCCGTGTCAGTATCCGTGTCGCCGATGCGACCAACAGAGGTCGCTGTGGGATGAAGTGGAAAGGAGGTATCAGGCGTTATTCTCGAGCCCGGTCGTACGGAGCATACAGACTAAGAGCTTATCCGGAAACTGGCATAATGGTGAGATGATGGATGGTGATGAGTTGTGGGTAAGGAGGTGTGGTCCAGTGGCGGGGAAGTCGTGGGAAGTCAGCGATGAGTTCTGGCAGCGGGTGAGGCCGCTGGTGCCGCCAGCGCCGTCGCACGCCAAGGGGGGCAGGACCAGGATGGATGACCGACGGGCGTTCGAGGCCATCGTGTACATCCTGCGCACTGGCATCCAGTGGAACGCGCTGCCGCGGGAGATGGGCGCGAGCAGTACCGTGCACGACCGCTTCCAGGAATGGGTGGGGAAAGGCTTCTTCGGTGCGCTGCACGAGGCGGGGCTGACCGAGTACGACGAGTTGGCGGGCATCGAGTGGGCGTGGCAATCTGCGGACGGGGCGATGGGGAAGGCACCACTGGTCCCAAAAGGGGATACCGGCGGCGCGGCGGGTCCCAATCCCACCGACCGGGGCAAGAGGGGCACGAAGAAGAGCCTGCTGACTGATGGATCTGGGATACCGCTGGCTGTCGCCATAGACGGGGCGAACCGGCACGACTCCAAGCTGCTGGCAGCAACTATTGATGGTATCGTCGTGCTACGTCCCGAGCCCGAGGATGGGGCGCAACACCTCTGTTTGGACAAGGGATACGACTACGATTTCGTGCGGGAAGAAGGCGCGTAGCGGCTTCCGGTAACGGCCTCGCGAAGACGAGGAAGAGGTGTCGACGCGGGGCTACGAAGCGCACATCCGGGGGCGGAGTCAGGAGACTGCTTCGGGGGAGCGCGACGCCGAGCACAAGCCCAGGCGTTGGGTCGTGGAGCGCACCATCTCCTGGCTCAAAGGCGCGAAGCGCCTTCCGGTAACGGCCTCGCGAAGACGAGGGAACAGAAGCAGGCGGTTGCTGGGAGAAGAAGCCAGAGAACTACCTCGCCTTCATCCACCTCGCCTGCGCACAACTCATCTCCCGCAACATTGAGAAAATACAGGTTTCCGGATAGACTCTAAAGGCGTATAGCCATAGGGGGTGTCCCATGCTCGCACTACGCACTATCCGGCGTCGTCTCCTGGCGATCGTCGCGGTACTCGCGCTCGCACCGGCGACGGCCTCGGCGGCCCAGCCCGAGTTCTATACGAGGTACGATGACGTCACAATCGACGACCCGTTCCTGACCCCGGCGTGCGGTTTCCCGGTGGTCGCTCACTTCGAGGGCGCGGTGAAGGGCCGCAACTTCTACGATAAGGAGGGTAACCTCGTCAGGTCGTTCGAGACGTACTCCCACCGCTACCTGCCCACGTTCACCAACCCGGCGACCGGCACGAGCTTCACCTCAAGCGCACCGGCGGTGTTCAGGTACGAGTACCACGAGGACGGCACTTTCACCTTCACGGTTACCGGGTTGCAGGACAACATCACCGTCCCGGGGGAGGGCAGCATGTTCCGCGACGCTGGCAAGATCGTGATCGAGGGCGGGGATATAACCTTTGAGGCAGGCAGGCACGACGAGTTCCGCCTCTTTGTGCTGGGTGAGACCCAGCAGGTGCAGGAGCTGTGCGAGGCCCTGGCGGCGTAGGAGGGATAATCCTCGCGCCGAGCACATAGCCCAGGCAAGAGACACAAGAAGGGTCGGCCGCTGAGGTCGACCCTTCTCTTGACCATAGACATCATATCGGCTGGAGGTGTGACTCCGGCATCACGGGAAAAGAAAGCGAAACACACCCGCGAGCCTGCTCCGAGACCTCGACACGACAACGCCGGCGCTCGTCTATCACGCGCCGTTATGCTCGGCCTTCCGACTGCGGATCGGTCAGGCGCGGGCGTAGGTCAGCAACACCACGCCGGAGCGGAACGAGCGACTCTCCCGCAGCATAAGACCCTGCATCGACAATTCGTCGGGCACGAGGTTCCGGCCTCGGCCGGTCAGGACTGGAAAGACGAACAGCCGGAACTCGTCCACGAGATCGGTGCCGAGCAGCGCGTGGACCACACTGATGCTGCCGGTCACGCCGACCTCGCCGTCGCCCCCGGCCTTCAGCGCCCGGACCTCGTCCGCCAGCGACCCGGTGAGCACCGTGGTGTTCTCCCATCCCGGGTCGGCGAGCGTCGACGACAGGACGTACTTGGGCACCCGGTTGAGGTGCGCGGTGCTCCCTGTCCGGTCATCGGTCTGCAGCGGCCAGTAGCCGCAGAAGTCCTCGAACGTCAGCCGGCCCAGCAGCAACGCGCGCTCGGCGGCCATCTGCCCGCGCATCACCTCGAGCAGATCGTCGGTGTCCGTCTGGTCGCCCGGGTCGAACCAGGGGTCGAGGAACTCGATGACGCCGTTGGCGCTCATGTTCTCGGTCACCACGAGCTTACGGTCTCCGATCACGGGCGAGGATCTCCTTCCTGGTTGGTGGAGGGCTCTTCAGTTGACCGCGCCGAACAGCGCGGCGATCGTGCTACGGCTATTGCCCCTCCCATGGTCCTGTCGACTAGATTCGGTAGTCGGTATCCAGACGCGAACAGCGACATCGTCATAGCTCCTCTACTCCAAAGTATGCTGCCCCCTCCTCCGCAAGTGACCACCGAAAGAACGAGTCTATCTGCGTGTGGAGCATCCGAAGTTGCTCTACGAGGTCCTCAGGTCTGAACTCTTGGCCCGCCTGAATAAAAATGTCCATGTCGAGTACGTACGATTTCTGGTCGAGGTTCCTTGGAGGATCGAGCTGGATCTGACTCCAGGGTGGTATGAGGCCATAGGTGATGTCAGATTGAACATCTCCGGGCGCATCGGTATATTGCCCAACCGGCTTGGCTCTGAACTGACTTTGATTAACATCCGCTAGGAGTTCGGTACCGGCTCCCAAGTTGCTCGAACCGGACCAGCCGGTCAGGTCTGCCCTGAGCCACTTGGTCCACTTACTGCCCATCTCCGGCGGTATGTCTATGATGTTGACGTACCTCACCCCGATGCGGTCACACAGCGACGAAACTTACTTGCCTGTGTTAGGGCAGATAATACCTTCGAGAAACGATCTGCAAAGTCTTCAATGCCCTGGTAGTCGGAACCAGCCGAGAGGGTAGCAGCGGTCGGCTCAAGTAACAAGGACCAGCTACTACTGTCGGAGAACCTCCAAGAAACAGAGCTCTCAGATTGGTAGGAATCAGCACCACTCGGACCTAGCTCCACAGAAACCCGATGACTCTGCACCTGCTCCATGAAGGGCAGTACGTCTTCCAGTCCTGCCTGTACAGGGGCAACACCAGCCAAAGTTTGGAACTTCGCAGTGAGAGGAAACTTGACTTGAACCAAAGCTTGTACAAGCGGGGGGCGTTCTAGCTTATACCGAGAAACCTTCGGTATGTTAAACAATGCCACCTCCCAATCGAACGAGGTGCTTTCCATTCGCTTTCCACATCACAACCACAGTATAAACCGAGTGTCATGTGTGGTCAATACGACAACGGCACAGTCCGCATGTCCTCAACTAGTAGAATCACGCTAGTCAGGTATTACACCACAGCCCGGGCGATGTGGGCGACCATTGGGAATGTCAGGCCGTCGCCGTCGGCGTACTCGTCGAGCGTCGGCGCGACATCTCCCTGTATGGCTGCGGCGAGCGTGGAACGGTCCGCGTTGTCCAGCTTGCCCAGCTCCGGCAATACCGCCGAACTCGCGATCAGGCTCTGCTGCACGAAGGTGTCTCGCGAGGCGAATCGTATGGTCTTCACGACGGGATTGATGGAAACGTCCCGGAAGCCTGCACCCTCCAGCAGGTCGCGCAGGTCACCGGCATCACCGAGCGAGAATCTACGGCTCGGCGCTTGTGTCGCACCGAGCCGCCGCTCCGTCGATGCATTCACCGCCGCCTGGACGGGGTTGTGCTCGGGCGAGCGCCAGACAGCGAGCACCAGCCTGCCGGCCGTCACGAGCACGCGGCGCATCTGGGCCAGCGCGGCAGGGCGGTCGGGGAAGAACTGGAAGCCCTGTTGGCACGTGATAAGGTCGAACGTTCCTTGGGGAAAGATCTCGGCCTCCGCGCTCCCCTCCTGCCACTCAATCGTCGCGCCCGGTGGCTGGGGCAGGGAGCGGGCGACGGAGAGCATCGCCGGGCTGATGTCCTGTGCGACGACCCGACCGGAGGGACCGACCAGTGGTGCGACCGTGCGGGCGACGATGCCGGTGCCGCACGCGATGTCCAGAACGCGCTCACCGGGCTGGGGTGCGGCGCGGACGAGCAGTTCATGGCTCCAGGGGAGGAAGATAGCGGGGACCAAGAAGCGCTCGTACGCCTGGGCCGGGGTTTCCGTGGCCGAGCCATTCGACGGGGTGTGCTGGGCGTCCGACATCATGACTCCTTTTCGCTCTGCGAGTAAATCTATTCCCTGCAGCCTGTGCTGACCAAGGGTTAATCCTTGTACGGATCGAAGACATCGTCGCCGGCCATCACGACGCCGAGTGGCTGGAGGGTGTGCACGATCTTGATACCGCTGCCCTGGGCGGTGAGCACCTCGGGCAGACGGCGATAGACGTGTGGGCTCTCGTCCGTGCCGGCGCCGCGAAGCTGCACGCCCTCGCGCTGGAGCCACGCGTTCATCATCTCGCGGGAGACCTCGCCGGGACGCACGACCTCGGGCACGCGCTGTCCATCGGCGTTCTTCTTGTAGCGGATCTTCCCCGCGGCGCGCCTGCGGCTCATCACCCGGCCCGCGCCGTGGATCGTGCTGCGGAGTGCGGCCTTCGCCTCCGGGTCGTCCACGCCCTCGACGACGACGCTGACATCGCCCATCGAGCCGCCGATGAAGCCGCGCTGTCCTGGCCACGCGGGGGTTGCGCCCTTGCGGACAACGTGCAATTCCTCGCCGTTGTGTTCTTCCCTCCACGCAAAGTTGTGGTGGTTGTGCACTTCCTCAGTCGGGGTTGCCCCCAGAATCCCGAGCACCTGGCCGACCACATAGTCGCGGCCGGCGTACGCGTATTTGCCGGCCAGTTCCATGGCGTGCAGGTACTCCTGGCCGAGAGGGCTATGCAGGCTGAGCACCGTCGCGGGCTGGGCCATCGACTCGCCCGGCGCCTTTGCGTCGAACGCGCGCCCGGCGGCGAGGTTAAGGTAGCCGCTCGCGGTGCGGTGGCCGAGGCCGCGGCTGCCAAAGTGCGCGCTCACCCACAGCCAGCCGTCCTCGTCCTCCAGGAGGTCGACAAAGTGGTTGCCGCTGCCAACGGTGCCGAGCTGTTGCTGAGCCATCTGTCTGAGCTTCCATACAGGGCGGATGTCCTGCCAGGTGGGGTCGTCGAAGATCGGGTGGTCCACGTTCTTCCCGCTCGTGCGCCCAACACCAAACGCGATGGTGCGCTGTATGTCATCGAGGATGCCCCCGAATCGCGGACGGACGTCCTGGGCGCGCAGGTTCGTCCGCACGCCCTTTAACCCGCAGTTATGCACGACCAGTCCGCGCGCAAGGAACGAGTGGGCGTGATCGCCCGTAACGACGTCCCATACGGGTACCGTCCGGCCCTCTGTGCGACCGACGACGGGAACCCAGCATATCTCTCCGGTCGTGTCGGCGGGGAAGGATGCTCCGGGGAGCACGCGCGGCTTGCCGCGATTCCCGTACATCGCGTGGTGCGCGAACTGGTGCGCGAACTGGGGCGCGACCGCGTAGCGTGCGGTGACCTGTCCGATGACCTCCCTCCTGCGGACGCCACTCGCGTGCAGCGCCCGAGCAAGGGACTGGGCCTCGGTTCGGTACTCAACTGCCGCCAGCCACGCCCAGCCCGCGCTCGACACGCTGGCCGCTGCCACACGCTTATGGTAGGCGTAGCAGAAACCGATCTCCTCAAAGAACCTGATCTGTGCCCACAAACCACCGAGCACCTGAAGCACGTAGTCGGAACGCTCGGCACGGGAGGGGCCGCTCTTCGCGACGGAGACCTCGTAGCCGAGCGAGTCGAACAGACGCGCCACGAAATCGATCGCGTTCCGGTTGGCGCCGGCCTGCTTCAGTTGAAGATTCGGCGCCCAACCTCGCGGTCCGGGCCTGGGCGTCATCATCTCGGCGCTGCAGAACGCGGAGAGGAAGTGCGCCCGTACCCATGGAGCGGAAGCGAATAACCACGGCATCGGGTCCTCGGGCCAGGCTTTGGTCCCGACCGGGCTGCCCAGAGCCGCGAACAGGGCGTGCAGAGCCTTCGAGTCCACGCAGACGTGAATCTCGTCCTGGCGTCCGATCGCGCGAAAGCGCCGGTACACATGCGGCGTGAAGCCTAGCCGGGCGAAATCGCGCGCGATGGCCTCCGCGTCGTGCTCACAGGTCGTGTATATGGAAACGCGCCTCCCGTTCTTCGTGAGGTGCCCATCGCCGCTGACGTATGCAACCAACCGCAGCAGGATCGGAAACAGAGGCGACGAGGTGTTGACAGGAGACAGATTCCTGCTGGCAAGATCCGCCCGAAGGGCCACGCCGGGCAGGTCGAGCTCCAGGTCGCGCGACTCGGGGACGTAGGGCATACCGATGAACGGATTGCAGGCCACGCAGTCATCGGGCGTCAGGTCGGAGATCGACTTCCATCCGGCCTTTGTCCGGACCTGGTGGTCGCTGGTGCCTTCGATCGTCCGGCCATTCATCAGGGCAAGTGTGTAAACCCTGCGGATGCCGCGCGGTATGGCGCCGTGCAGCGAAGAGATCGTTCGCAGCCGCTCGCCGTCCCAGCACATGGCAGGATGATGCGCTGTTACGTCCTCGATGTTCCTAAAGTACCCATCACCGGTCGTCACCGGGGTACCGGATGCCAAGCATGCGATATCATAGCCAACTCCACTCGGCGAGACAGCCTCGTGATAAGCAACGACGCCGCCGATGGGCATACTGTAACCGAGGTGTCCGTCCGCGAGCAGGGCTGCGGCGCTGGCGTAATCGTCGCTCGCGCAGCGCTTGATCTGGTTGATCGTGGACTCTTCGTGATCACCCCAGACGGGAATATTGTCAATGAGCTGGTACATTGCGCTTCCTCCATTCGGGGTGTCTCCAGCATAGCGGATGCCTCGGGGTGGGATCGGAGGCATGGCCCTTCGCGTCAATACTGTGCGGAATCATACGCACTCCGCTTGAACGCTGGTACATGTCATCCCGAACGGAGTGAGGGATCCTTAACCCGGACCACGGATTCCTGGCGGGCTCGGAATGACAGGTGCGCTACCGTTCAGCCGGAGTTGGTATCAGCCTCGTAGCGGTAGTTTGTTGCCTCAGGGAGAACTACTCCTGGCGGGCGCTATGGACGAATGGGATTCCAGCAAGTACGGCGGAAACTTCGGCACGATCTACTCCCCAACACGCCGCCAAACCCGAACCAACAAAGTACCGCTACAGCGGTGGGCAAGTAGGTTGAGCCTCCACATTGGCTAGAGGGCGGACTGCGGTCCGCGGGCGGCCACGGAGAACCGCCCCTACCTGGTTCATCCTCACTGCTGTACGTTCAATTGGAAGGACCGATGCGCGACTATTACGCTGGAGCGCATCTCACACCTCGCGCCCGACGTCGCGCCCGAGGACACCCTTCACCACGAACAGCACCACAAAGGAGATCGCGAGCAGGATCGCGGCGAGGGTGAGCGCGACGTCGAAGTCAAGCTCGAAGCCGAGGTAGATCGCGAGGGGCATCGTCTGCGTGCGTCCAGGGAAGTTCCCGGCAAAGACGATCGTCGCGCCGAACTCCCCGAGCGCCCGCGCCCACGTCATCACCGCGCCGCCGAACATCGCTCCCCCCGCGAGCGGCGCCGTGACCCGGCCAAACACCTGCGCCGGACCCGCGCCGTCCAGCGCCGCCGCCTGCTCCAGCTCGCGATCCACCGCCGCGATGCCGGCCGCGGCGCTCTTGATGTAAAACGGCGCGGCGACGAACATCTGCGCCAGCACGACCGCCGCCTGCGTAAACGCGATGCTTACTCCTGCGAGGTCCAGGTAGCGCCCGACCAGGCCCAGGCGGCCAAACGCAACGAGCAAGGCGATGCCCGCGACGGACGGCGGCAACACCATCGGCAGGTCGACAAGCGTGTCGAGCACGACGCGCCCGCGAAACCTGCGCCGCGCGAGCACGTAGGCAACGGGCGTGCCCGCCAAAACCGTGAGCAGCAGCGTGATCGCGGTGGTTGTCAGGCTCAACGAGATCGCCTGCGCGACCTGCGGCGTCGCCAGGTTTGTGAGCAGGCGGGCGGGCGAGACCCGTAGCACGAGCGCGAGCAGCGGCAGCAGCAAAAAGGCGATCAACGGCACGCACGCCACGGCGAGCAGGATGCTTCGGCCCCGGCGGCTCAGGCTGCGGGCGCCCGCGCTGCTTGCCAGCCCTGATTCGGCCTCCGCCGCCGGCATCGCCTCGCGAACCACGCGTGCGTCCGGTCGGGGTTCGTCTCGCGTCGTTGGCCCCTTCACAAACCGCTCACTCCCCGACTCTGATAAACCCGTGCTGCTCCAGAATCGCCTGTCCCTCGGCGGAGAGCACGTACGCGACAAAGCCCCGCGCGGCCCCGACGTGCTTCGCGTCATTCAGCGCGGCAATGGGGTACGTGGCTACCTGATTCAGATCCGCTGGGATCTTCAGCGTGCCCATATCCGCGCCTTCGGCCACGACATCCGACTCGTACACGATGCCCGCGTCCGCCTCCCCGAGCGCGACCTTGCCCACGACCGCGCGCACGTTCTCCTCGTACGAGACGACGTTCCTCAACACCGCCGTCCGGTACGCCGCGCCGTACGCCGGGTCTTGCGCGGCGGCGGCGAGGAAGTCCAGGCTGTACTGTCCGGCGGGAACCTCCTTCGCGGCGAGGTCGAGCTTGACGCCCGGTCGTGCGAGGTCGTGGAGCGAGCGGAGCTTCGCGGGGTTCGCCTTTGGGTAGATCACCACGAGGCGGTTGCGGGCGAATGGTTGCGCGCCTCCCCGTTCGATCCGCCCACCGTCCACGGCGACGGCCATCTGCTTGCCGCTCGCGGACGCGAAGACGTCGGCCGGCGCGCCCTGGCGGATCTGCTGCGCGAGTTGCTGGGAACCGGCGAAATTGAGCACGACCTGCGCATCCGTGTTTCTGGCCTCGAACCGCTGGGCGATCTGCTCGAACGCGTCCGCAAGGGAGGCGGCAGCAAAGACCGTGATCTCCGCGGTCGCGGCCCCGGCAGGTGCGTCAGCCGGGGCCGCCGGGCCAGCGCCGTTACCACAGCCCCCAAGCACCAGCGCGAACAGGAGGCAGACGACCCTGAACCCGCTACGACGACACCCAGACATCCGGCCGCTGCCCCCTTCCCATCCAACTCTCTGCATATTGTATCGGTTCTCCTGTTCGGCACTCACCAGGCGGCCCGGCGCGCGCCGCGGACGAGCACGGCGTTGACGAGAAAGGCGAGCGCGAGCAGGATCAGCCCGAGGGCGATGGCGCGCTCGAACTCGCCGCGGCTCACCTCCAGCGTGATCGCCGTCGTCAGGATCCGCGTCGAGTTGAGGATGTTGCCACCCACCATCAGGCTCGCCCCCACCTCCGAGATCGCCCGCCCGAAAGCCGCCGCGACCGCGACCAGGACCTGCGGCCGGGCGGCGCGGACCGCCTCCCATCCCGCGCGCCACTCCGACGCCCCATCCACGCGCAGCGCTTCCGAGAACTCCACGTTCAGACCACTGACTGCGGAGCGGGTGAGCCCGGCGGCGATGGGGGCGGCCACCAGGAACTGCGCCAGGATCATGGCTGCCGGGGTGTAGATCAGGCCAAGCGGCCCGAGTAAGCCGTTGCGCCACAGCAGGATCGATACGCCCAGGCCCACGACGACCGGCGGCAGGCCCATCCCCGTGTTCACGAGGCTCGTCGCGATTGCCTGCCCCCGGAACCGCCGGAGCGCGAGCGCGGCGCCCAGCGGCACCCCGACCAGCCCAGCAAGCGCCGTGGCCACCCCGGATACCAGGAGCGAGAGCGCGGCCACGCGCAAGGTTGCCGCATCACCGCGCGCCAGCAGGCCGAGCGCCGCGAGGAGTCCTTGCCAGATCAGCTCCACGGCAGGGCGGGAGGGGTGCGCATCGTCAGGGGGCTACCGTAGCCTCGGCCTTGCCGGCATCTGGCACGAACAGGGGCTGCCCCAGATCAGCCCGTCCGAACTCGCCGATTGTCCGCTGGGTACGGGGCGCGACGAGGAAGTCGATCCACGCCCGCGCCCCTTGGCCATTCACCTTCGGGAACCGCGCGGGGTTGACCTGGATCGCGTGGTAGATGTTCAGCAGCGCCGGGTCGCCCTCCAGCAGGATCCGGAGATCCAGCGTGTCGCGCTGGGCCAGGTACGTCGCGCGGTCGGTGAGGGTATAGCCGCGCTTCTCCGAGGCGACGCGCAGGGTCGGCCCCATCCCGGTGCCGGTCTCCCGGTACCACGAGTCCCGGGGCTTGTCGGCCCCTGTCGCCGCCCAGAGCGCCAGCTCCTTCTTGTGGGTGCCGGAGTCGTCGCCGCGTGAGTAGAACAGCGCCGCGCCCGATGCGATCCTCTCCAGCGCCGCGCTGGTGGTCTTCTGTTCCTGTACGTGTGCGGGGTCGGATTGAGGACCGACGAGGACGAAGTCGTTGTGCATGATGAGCGTGCGGTTCGTGCCCGCGCCGCTCTGCATAAATTCCTGCTCGCTCGCCGGCGCGTGGACGAGCAGCACATCGGCGTTGCCCTGTTCGCCCAGCTTGAGCGCCTCTCCGGTCCCCACGGCGATCGGCTTCACTGTGTAGCCGGTCTGCTGCTCGAACGCGGGGATGAGTACGTCGAGAAGACCCGAATCCTGGGTGCTGGTGGTGGTTGCCAGGATCACGGCCTTGTGCTCCCCGGCGTCCAAGCCTGCCTTGGCGGTCCCGGCAGGGTCCCCTCCAGTGGCGGACGTGGGCACGTTGTCGGTCGGCGCGGTGGTCCGGCCGCAGGCAGCAGCCAGGAAGGTCGCGATGAGCGTCATCAGTATCAACGTGGTTCTCAATGCGTTGCATGCTCCATACCGTATTCAGGATGTCGGCCCAGTGGTGCTATCTCGCATGCAGGCTGAGACTGCACGTGCGTACCTCGTGCCCGTCTTCACTCCTGCACTCGCGGGATACTGATCCACAACCTGCGACGTGCGCATCAGGGACCGGATGGCCGAGGTCGGTAAGTCCAGACATACGCAATCCGCCTGAACCCTCTTGCATGTCATCCCGAACGCCGTGAGGGATCCGTAACCGGGACCACGGATTCCTCGCAGGCTCGGAATGACAAATGCGCGACTATTCAATTGGAGTTCGTATCAGAGCGCAACCTCTACGGGTTCCGAGTTCAATTGTACATCCGCCGGGTGAGCACTGGACCAACGTCATGGCTATCCGGCGCTGATCGGCATCTGCGACCGGTGCTGCTGGCCACGCCCATCCGCCGTGCGGTTACCTCGCAGACTGCTCGGCGCGCTCCAGCGGCTCGACGAGGTCGGCCCGCCCCATGAAGCGAGCCCACCCAAGCGGGGTGGCGTGATGCGTCGAATCCTGGACCGTCGGGGCGGCGCCTGCGGCAAGCACAGTGCGAAGCAGTGCGAGGTCGTCGCGGACCACCGCCTCGTGGAGGAGCGTCATGCCGCTACGGGCGTCGCGGGCGGTGAGACACTCGGGCGAGCGCCGCAGTTGCTCCGCCACGCGCTCGCGCCAGCCGAGATCCCACCCGGCCAGGATGTCGAAACGCGCGCCTCGGTCGATTAGCCACCCGGCAGCGTCCGACTGCCCGAACGTCGCGGCGACCTGTAAGGGCGTGGAGCCCGAGGCGAGCGAGGCGTCGAGGTCGAGGTCTCGGGGAAGGTTCTTGAGTGCGTGGAGGTCACCGCGGGCGAGCGCTTCCGCGAATCGCACCTGGGCCGGGCTCGGCGGCGCCTCCACCGCTGGACTGTGCATCCACCACGTCTGCCCGCGGCTGAGTGAGGCGAACCCGACGTGCGGGTACAACCGCTCCCCCTCCAGCGTGGCGTTGAGCACGGCGACGCGACAGCCGAGCGCGCGGGCGTGTGTACACGCCGCATCCGTGATTGCCGAGCCGATCCCGCGCCGACGATGCTCCTGTGCAACCCCGACGTCATTGAGCAGCGCCACGCCGGGCAACTCGGGCGGGACGAACAGCGTCGTGCCGCCGACCGCAGCCCCGTCGAGAAACGCGCCGAACTCCCACACCTGTTGCGGCCGCAGCGCGGCCAGCTCCAGGTTGGCGCGCGCAGCACGCCGCCACTCCGGGCCGTCAGGATGCGCGTCCTCCCGGCGATCCCAGGCGCGAACATCTTCCACCTGGCCGATCTCCATCCCGACAGGTGCGGGCCGCAGGGAATGCGGCGCGCGCAGATCGCGCGCCATCCAGTGCGCCTGCCAGCCGACCTCGAACCCGCGCGCGACGAGGAGCACGCCGAGCTCCGTCCGGTGCTCGGGCCGGACGGTCCAGCACGAAGCGCCGCGCACCCTGCCCTGAGCGCGAATGCGGCCGAGGATCACGTCGAGCGCCGCGGCGCCCGCGCCGGGCCGTAGCCATGGAAAGCCGAGGGTCGAGGTCAGCGCACTGGACGAGGGCAGCGCGCACCAGACGCCGTCCTCGCGGAACACCTCGCCGCCGGAGTGCCGCGCGCCGAGCGCGAACCACGCCCGGTGCGCGACCGCCGCGGCATGGAGCGCGTGGGCACGGTTCAGCGCCACGGTCTGCAGCCGCAAGAAAATCTACCGCACGTCGGCGATGGCATTGGCATCAAGCACAAACTGATCAGCGCTCCGATATCCGCCCCTCCTTGCCCGGACCTACAGTGCCACCAAGACCGCACCGACCGCACGGCTCCGTGGCTTCGACTACAAGTACCACCTCCGACGTTCGCAAGCAAGGAGCCGCGCCAGCCCCGCTCAGAACCTGCCGGACTCTGCGGTGTGCCGGGGCTGCTCGTCGTCGAGCGGGAGTGCCGTGTCGCCGCTCTCCCGGTTGGGCGTGTTCACGGGCTCCACATCGCGCTCGCTGTCGCGCTCCGTGTCCGAGGTGCGCTGCACCTCATCTGCGGCGTCCCGCGCCTCGCGGTTCGGGTCCACTTCTCGGGTCTGGGGCATGGTCGCTCTCCTCTCATACCAACTCCGGCGGAATAGTAGCGTTTCTGTCATTCCTCGCAGGCTCGCAATCCGCAGTCTGAGTTACGGATCCCCTACTCCGTTCGGGATGACATGCAACATCGTTCAACCGAATTGCGTATCATACCCGTACCATACAGTCGTGGCAGTCTTATGACAGGGCGGGCACGGAGACCTGCATCCCTTCCGCGTCTTTGCGCGGCCCTTACGGGGAGGTGCTTCGCACCTTACAGGATCTGCGCCACCACAACGCATCACTGCCACCTAACACCTGACGCCGGGGGGCTGCCACGCAACGCAGTGGGAGGCGAACTGCTTGAGCGCGCCGCTCTTCACGACGATCGCCCGTGGCCGGAGCACCGTCGCGTACATCGTAAGCAGGGCGATCACGTCCAGCAGCGAGCGGTAGCCGGAGAGCCCGGACATGTCGATGTATACCTTCGTGAACGGCACCCCGAGGTCCAGCGCGGCGCGCACGTCGAACGCATCGAGCGTCTCGAAGCGAATCTCCGGGTGTCGCTCGCGCGCGCGGGCGATGCACTCCGCGCTGATGTCCGTCCCCACCACCTCCCGGCAGCGCGCCGCGAGCAGCGTGGTCGTCGTGCCCCACTCGCAGCCGATCTCCAGCACGACGTCCTCCGCGCCGACCCACTCGGCGATCGACTCTCGATACTCGCGCACGCCGCGCGTGCCGATGAACATCGTATCGAGCTTGAACTGCTTCTCGTTCGCCACGGGGCACCCTCCCTCCAGTCAACCGGCCCAGCGCGAAACCTCCTCGGCGCAACGCCCAGCAGGGGTGAGCACGGGCGGCGAAGATCGGCGCGGCAACGCACCGTCGGGTACGAGGGCACGCACGGAGGGTAGCACGAACCTGCCGAAGGGTCAACCGGTCCCGTGCTATACTGCCGTCCATGACGAGCCTGCTCTCCCATCTGGAATGCACCCGCTGCGGCCTGGTGCTCGACGCCGATGAGCTGCACGGCCTCTGCCCGAACGACGACGGGGTGCTGTACGCCCGCTACGACCTGGCGCGCGCGACGACGCTCGACCGCGCGGAAGTCGGGACGCGCCCACCGGGGATCTGGCGCATCCCGGAGCTGATGCCGGTGCGCGATCTCGCAAACGTCATGACCCTGGGAGAGGGCGGCACGCCGTTGCTCCTCGCACCGCGCCTCGGCGAGATGCTTGGACTCCGAGCGCTGTACGTCAAGGAGGAAGGGCTCAATCCCACCGGCTCCTTCAAGGCACGGGGCATCTCCGCCGCCATCTCGCGCGCGCGGGAGCTGGGTGTCACGGCGCTCACCATCCCCACCGCCGGTAATGCCGGGAGCGCGCTCGCCGCGTACGGGGCGCGGGCGGGGCTGCGCGTCGATGTCTTTTTGCCCGCCGATACTCCCGCGCTGTTCAAGAAGGAGTTGCGGGCGTTCGGCGCGGGGATGCACGAGGTGGACGGCCTGATCGACGCGGCAGGCGCGGCGGCACGGGCGTACGCGGCTGAGACGGGCGCGTTCGACGTCTCAACGCTCAAGGAGCCGTACCGGTGCGAGGGCAAGAAGACGATGGGCTACGAGCTGGCCGAGGCGTTCGGCTGGACCCTGCCCGACGTGATCATCTACCCCACGGGCGGGGGCACGGGAATCGTGGGGATGTGGAAGGCGTTCGAGGAGATGGAGACGCTCGGCTGGATCGGGCCGCAACGCCCCCGGATGATCGCGGTGCAGTCCGAGGGCTGCGCTCCGATCGTGCGCGCGTACGAGGATGGAGCGGAGCGCGCGGTCCCGTGGGAGAACGCCGCGACGTACGCCTCCGGCATCCGCGTGCCCGCAGCGGTCGGCGACTACCTGATCCTCCGGGCGGTGCGGGAGAGTGGCGGCCGGGCGCTCGCAGTCTCCGAGGCCGAGATCGCCGCTAACGCGAACCGGATCAGCCGCACGGAGGGGATCTTCGCGTGCCCCGAGGGTGGGGCGACGCTCGCCGCGCTGGTCAAGCTGCGCGACGCGGGGGAGGTGCGCCCCGAGGAGCGGGTGGTGCTATTCAACTGCGGAACCGGCCTGAAGTACCCGCTCCCCCTACCGACGAGAGCACGCCGCCCTCGGCAGTAGCACCCTTCTCCGCCGACACATAAGCCTGCCAAGGGCATCCACCGAACATCCGCGTCCGCGCCTGTGCCAAGCCTCGTGTCCTTGCATCATTTCATTGGGAGAGATATCGCCTGACGGGTTGAATGTTCCACTTGACATTCTGGTACAATGCCGGACACTAAATGTCATGCCTCCAAAGGGCTGTACAACTGAAAGAGGAACGCCGTGATGCGAGTTCTCTCCTTGGTCATGCTCTGTTCGCTCCTGCTGGTTGCTTGCGGCACACCAGCCGCATCCACCGCCACTCCGACCGAGGCGGACACCCACACAGTCTTGGTACCCACCAGCGCCCCCACAGATACGCCTGAGCCGCCCGTGCCCACCAGTACCCCGACCGATACTCTGCCACTTGCGCCCACCACTTCCCCCACAAACATCCCCACCGCTGCGGCGACCAACACACCGACAACCGTCTCCATTAGCACGCCCGAGTCAACACCGAGCGTCACCTTTGCCATTACCGAGCCCACCGACGCGATCACCGTGAATACGCCCACGCTGGAGATCACGGGCGTCGGCATACCAGGCATGGAGTTCGACCGGGACAGACGCTTCGCGCAGGATCAGAAGGCCGTGGTAGGCAACGACGGCACCTGGAGCATGATCGTGGACCTCGAGCCAGGCCTCAACGAGCTCAAGTTCCGGGAGACAGTTACCGGCATAGAGGCCATCGTCCACGTCACCTACGAGGAACCACCGACTCCCACGCCCATCCCCCCGACGAACACGCCCGTGCCCACGAAGACTCCCGTTCCGACGGCGACGCCCAAGCCCGCAAGGCCATCGCTCTACCCCGTCGTCGGAGTCGTGGACGGCGACACGATCAGGATACGCCGGGGCGGGAAGGTAGAGACTCTCGGGCTGATCGGGCTCGACACGCCCGAGACCCAGCCCGCCCAGTGCTTTGGGCCGCAGGCGAGCGCCCAGGCCAGGAAGCTCCTGGAAGGCCGCAAGGTGCGTATCGTTTTGGACCGGTCGCAAGCCAAGCTCGTATACGTCTGGATCGACGGCAAGAACTTCTACAACAAGATCATGATTCAGCAGGGGTATGGCAGGGAGTATACGCGTCAGGGACAACGATACGCCCAACAGGAGGATTTCAGGGCTGCTGAGGGCCAGGCAAGGCAGCAGAAGCGTGGACTGTGGTCACCGAAAACCTGCGACGGGAAGATCCTCAAACCGGTTGCCACACCAACACCCATACGACCGACGCCGACCCCGACACCCCGGCCACCGACGCCAACTCCGACGCCCGACAACGGCGGCGGGGAGGTCTACTACGAGAACTGCGACGCGGTGCGAGCAGCAGGCGCTGATCCAATCCGCCGCGGCGATCCCGGATATAGCTCGGACCTGGATCGGGACGGCGATGGCGTGGCGTGTGAGTGAACGGAGTCATGGCGGCACAGCCGTGCGGTGACGCATCACCATGCCGCGCCCCCGCCGGTCCTCAAGCTCGCGTCGTCCTGCCGCAAGTGGAGTAAGTTACCAGTCCGATAGATCACACGCGCCAGGCATCTCCCCGTACCACCAATGATGCGGCGCTGATCTGCTGCCAGGGCCCGGTCGCAAGCGCCTCTGGTATCAGTTTGGTAACACACTCTTTGCGCGCGGGGTTGCGTCAGTTATGATACGGCAAGGTCCGTACGCGGCGGCATGCGGAACCTCGCGCCTCCCCCTCGCAACACTGGCATCGTGCTATTCGTCATGGACGGGCGCCGGACCACACCCGGCGGGAAAGGGCAGACTTGTGTCTCCTTCACGGGCGTTCTATGTCTTGCTGTGCCTGCTCACGCTGCTGCCGGGCGGCATCGCGCTCTCCGCCGGCGTCGCCTCCCCCACCGCCGAGCACAACGTCGTCACGAACGGCGACTTCGAGGCGGGCGACTCGGGGTGGCGCCTCGCGCCACACGGGGAAGGCGCCTTCGCGGCACCCGAGGGGACGGGACGGACCGACACCCGCGCCGCCGAGTTGGCCGCGCCCGCCTTTGGCACGGCGGAGGTCACGCAACTCGTGACCGTCAACCCGGCGGCGGAGTACCGGCTCTCCGGCTGGGTGCGCGTCACGGAATCCGGCTACCCACATATCGCGCTCCAGGTCGGCACGCCATTTTCCACGCCGTGGCCCGGCGGTCTGCTGCGACCGGGGACGCCCGAGGCGGCGTGGCATGAGCTACGCACCGACTGGATCCGTCCTCCGCTGGGCACAACGTTTGTCGCCGTCACCATGCGCGTCCAGGCAGGCGCATCCACTCCCGGCGCGCCGGTACACTTCGACGACATCGCGCTCGAGGAGAAGCTGCCCCCCGAGCCGACCGTCGCGCCCACGACAGCTCCGACGACCACGGCAACTCCGGCCCCCGTCGTTGAACTCTCGATCAACGAGGTGCTGACCAGCTCACGCGCCGACCCGGAAGGCGCGGGGAACGGGTGGATCGAGCTGTTCTACGAGGGCGAGGAGATGATCTTCCTGGAGAACTGGCGGATCGACGACAGCGACCCAAATACCCCGCCGCATCGGATCCTCAACCGGTACCGGATGCACTCGGGCGATTTCATGCTACTGCTGTACGGTGAAACGGGGCTCCGGCTCAACCCACGGGGCGATGTCGTGCGCCTCTACCGGCCCGATGGCTCGCTCGCGGACGCGGTGACGGTGCCCGCCCTCGAACCCGACCACAGCATCGGACGGTACCCGGATGGCGGTCCAGCACTCTCGACGCAGTGGCTGCCGACGCCCGGTGAGCCGAACGGCAGTCGTGGTCCCTTGCCCACGCCCACACCGCTGCCCACGAGCACCCCCGAACCCGAGCCGACCAGCACCCCGACGCCCATCCCAGAGCCGGACCCGGAGCGGGTCAGCATCGCCGAGGCGCGGTCCAGCAGCCCCGGCAGGCAGGTACACGTCGAAGGGACGGTCACAGCGCCAGCGCACCTGCTCGGGGCAAAGCGGCTTTACGTGCAGGACTCGACCGGCGGCATCCTCGTCGTCGTGCCGGAGGAGACGCCAATGTTCGCCCCAGGCGACATCCTCGCGGTGCGGGGCACTACGGGGAGCTACTTTGGTGAGCGCGCGCTGCGCGCGGAGACGCCGGGCGGCGGCGTGCTGCCCACGGGGTCCACCGATCCGTTGTCGGCGAAGCACATCGCGAGCGGGGAGGTCGGGCCAGCGACCGAGGGGCTGCTCGTGCAGGTAGCGGGCGAGCTCACGGAGGTCGCGAAACCGGGCCTCCGCGTCGACGATGGGAGCGGAGCGGCGCGCGTGCACATCGTGGACAGCACGGGCATCGCGTGGCCCTCCCCGCGCCGTGGCGACACCCTCGCCGTGGTCGGGATCGTCAGTACCTTTAACGGAAGCTACCGCGTGCTGCCGCGCTACGACGCGGACCTCACGCTCACCCGCCGTGCCGAGCCTCCACCGCCGCTCGTGAGTGTCGCGGACGCCAGGCAGAGCGCGCCGGATCGCCGCGTCGTTATCCGAGGGGCGGTGACCGCGCCGCCAAACCTGGTCGGCGCCGGGCGGATGTACGTGCAGGACGACACGGCGGGCGTCCTCGTCATCGTCCCGGAGGACGTGCGAGAGTTCGCGCCAGGTAACCAGGTCGAGATCGTTGGGACGACCGACACGTTCTTTGGCGAACGCGCGCTGCGAGCAAAAGGGGAGCCTCGCTTCCGCAGCAGGGGGCAAGCGCCGCAGCCAGAAGTTGTGCCTGCTGCGGAGATCGGCCCATCGACGGAGGGGTCGCTGGTCCGGCTGGACGGCGCGGTGACGGGCGTTGCCAAGCCCACGATCTTCGTCGACGATGGCAGCGCGGAGGCGCGGGTGCGGATCGCGGAGAGCACCGGCATCCCGTGGCCATCGCCGCAGAAGCAGGATACCGTCCGGGCGGTGGGCGTCGTCGGTTCGTTCAACGGGACGTTCCGCGTGCTGCCGCGCTTTGCGGACGACCTGACGCTCGACCGATACCAGACCCCCCGGCAGGTGCCCAGGGACGCGACGGTCCACGAGGCACGGCGTGCGACCGATGGGGAACTGCTACGGATCGAGGGTGCGGTGACCGCACCACCCGGCGTGCTCGGCGAGCGGCTCATGTACGTGCAGGACAGCAGCGGGGGCATCCTCCTGACCGGGGATCTCCCGCCACTTCGACTGGGTCAGGTCGTCCGTGTCGTGGGCACGGCGGGCAGCTACTTCAGCGAACGGCGGCTGATCGGATCGAGCGTCGATGTCCTGCGCGGCGGCCCGCCGGTCGCACCGCGCACGGTCGCGACGAGCGCCGTGGGTGCCGACACCGAGGGCTCGCTCGTCCAGGTCCAGGACGCTGTATCGGGCAGCTCATGGCCGACGATCTCCCTCGGCGAGCCACCCGTCCGCGTGCGGGCGCGCGAATCAACGGGGATCGCAAACCCGCACGCGCGGCGGGGCGATAGCGCGACCGTGGTGGGCATCGTGAGCAGGCGCGGCGACCGGCACTCCGTGCTGCTTCGCTTCGCGTCCGACCTGCAGATCACCCACGCGCTGCGCGGCGAAGGGAACGGCGGCTCGAATCCGGAGCCGGAGACGGAAGGCTGGCGGGATGTCTCGCTCGCGGAGGCGCGGCAGCTCCCACTCGGCACGCGCGTGCGCTTCGCGGCACAGGTCACCGCACCGCCGGGCGTGCTCGGCGAGGCGCGGGCGTACGTGGGCACAGCGGAGGCCGGGATGGCGCTGCACCTCGTGGACGGTGGCTACCCCGCACTTGCAG
>Ga0136611_10000812_pt1 | contig 21028 bp, 18 predicted proteins | sample AntDrymUQ2232306_2_FD_106645 | JGI IMG/M metagenome (GOLD analysis project Ga0136611, IMG submission 106645) | Polar desert sand microbial communities from Dry Valleys, Antarctica - metaG UQ223 (23.06) | ecosystem: Environmental > Terrestrial > Soil > Desert | place: Antarctica: Dry Valley...
ATCGATGCGTCGTAGTCGGGCACCTCCGTGAACGGTTCGTCGCCGAGGACGCTCGTGTGCACGAACGGGAAGTGGCCCATGTCGAGGAAGTTCTCGACCGCCCGTGGCGCCGACGTCGCCAGCCCGATCGTGCCGGCATTGAACGTGCGCCGGTCCGGCTCGGACACCTCAGGGATCTCGAACAGCGCCGGCGGCTCGCCCAGCGACGACCACAGGTAGCCATACCGGATCTGAACCGGCAGGTCGCTGCCGTCCGCCGCGCGCCGCGACCACGGAGTACCCGTCGCGTCCACCCCGAACTGGACGACGTCGCTGAGCAGGAGGGACTGGTAGGTCGAGCCCGGCGCGAGCTCGGCCGCTGCGCCGAGCGCATACCACTGTGCGAGCGCCACCGGATCGGTGCAGCGCGGGAACGGGCTGACGAGCGGGCGCGTCGACGAGATCGACCACATGCCTACGTGCCCCCGTTCCCGAAGGCGTCCCGGATCGCGGCGCGGATGTTGACGTAGCCGGTGCACCGGCAGAGGTGTCCGCCGAGGACGTCCTCGACGACCTCCGCCGGCGGCAACTGCCGACGCGCCGCAGCGACGAGCGACATCACGATGCCGGCGGTGCAGTAGCCGCACTGGAGCCCGTGGTGCTCGTGCATCGCACGTACGACGGGATGCTCGGGCGCGACGGACTCGATCGTCTCCACCTCGGTACCGTCGAGCTGCGGAGCGAGCAGCAGGCACGAGCGGACCGGCAGCCCGTCGACGAGGACGGTGCATGCGCCACAGCTCCCCTGCTCACAGCCGACGTGCGTGCCGGTGAGGCCGACGGAGTGGCGGATCGCGTCGGACGCCAACGTGCGCACCTCGGCCTCGACCTCGACCAGCACGCCGTTCAGCGTCAGTCGCACGATGCGCGATCTGGTGGCCGCGTCGGTCACGCCGCTGCTCCCGTGGTGCGCAGGGTGTCGAGCGCGCGGCGCACGAGCACCCCCGCGACGTGGGCGCGGTAGCGGCCGGACGCATGCACGTCGTCCGCCGGCGACAGCGCCGCGGTCACCGCCTCCCCCACCTCGGATGCCGTCCCGCACGCCCTGACGAGCCGCTCGGCCTCGCCTGCGCGCACCGGCCGTTCCGCCACTCCGAACAGCGCGATCCGCGCGTCGCCGTCCGCATCCAGTGCGACGAACGCGCCGGCCAGTGCGAAGTCGCCGTGCCGGGGCGCGAGCTCGATCGTCGTAGAACTGCCCGTGAACCGCGGAAAGGCGACGGCGGTGACGATCTCGTCCGGACGCCGAGCGGTGTCGAACGGTCCGGTGAAGAAGTCGGCGGCGGCGACCTCGCGTCGGCCGGGGGGTCCGGCGAGCTCCACCCAGCCGTCGAGCGCGACCAGCACCGCGGGCAGCTCCGCTGCGGGGTCGGCGTGGGCGATGCTGCCGCCGACCGTGCCGCGGTTGCGGATCTGCGGGTGCCCGATGTGCAGCAGGGCCTCACGCAGACCGGCGCCGCACGCGCCGACCTGCGGATGCGCCGCGAGCTGCGCAGTGGTGACCATTGCGCCGACGACCAGGTGCGTGTGGGACAGCGTCACGTCGCGCAGCTCGGTCACCCGCCGGAGGTCGACCACCAGCGACGGGCGCGCCAGTCGGAGGTTGAGCAGCGGCACGAGGCTCTGCCCGCCAGCCAGGACCGCTGCCTCGCCGTCCTGCGCGCCGAGCGCAGCGAGGACCTCCTTTACCGAGACGGGATCGATGTACACGAACGGCGCCGGCTTCATCGAGGGGGAACGTATCCCAGCAGACGCTCACGCCCGTCCCGGTGCAGCACGAGGCCGGTGCATGATGGTGAGGTGACATCCCTCTCCCCCGACTCCTCGTTCCTGATCAGCGGCGGCATCGTCCTCCCGCTGGACGGCTCACGCACCGCGCTCGACCCCGGCGCGGTACTCGTCCTCGAGGGAACGATCGCTGCCGTCGGCCGCGAGGACGAGGTCGCGGCTCATCCGGCCGCGGGATCGGTTCCCGTCGTCGACGCTCGCGGACACGCGGTGATCCCCGGGATCCACAACTGCCACCTGCACTCCGGGCTCTTGCGCGGCACGGCCGAGTCGATGTCGCTGTGGGACTGGCTGGAGAACTACGTCGACCCCGCCCACCGCGCCCTCACGCCCGCCATCGCTCGCGCCGCGTCCTACCTCGCCTACACGGAAGGGCTCCTCGGCGGGACCACCTCGGTGCTCGACATGTGGCGGTTCATGGAGGGCGCGGCCGACGCGGCCGACGAGCTCGGCATCCGCGCCACGCTCGCGCCGTACACCGCCGACAAGTACGACTGGTTCGAGACGCTGGAGACGAACCGTCGGCTGCTCGAGACGCACCGCACGTACGCCGACGGGCGGGTGCGGACGTGGGTCGGGCTGGAGCACATCTTCTACTGCTCCGCACAGATGTTCCGCGACGCCGCCGCGCTCGCAGAGGAGTTCGACACGGGGATCCACACCCACTCGTCGGAGTCGATCTGGGAGGTCGAGGAGTGCCTTCGCCAGTTCGGCCACCGCCCCATCCGCGAGTTCGAGCAGCGCGGCATCCTCGGGCCGCGCACCGTGGTCGCGCACGGCGTGTGGCTCGACGACGACGAGGTCGACCTGCTCGCATCCGTCGGGACGTCCGTCACGCACTGTCCGTGCTCGAACATGAAGCTCTCCTCCGGCCCCGCGCAGATCGGCGAGTACCGCGCTCGCGGGTTGAACGTCGCGCTCGGCACCGACGGCGAGAAGGAGAACAACAACCTCGACATGTTCGAGGAGATGAAGTTCGCGTCGCTGCTCCAGAAGGTGACCACGCTGGATCCGACCACCGGCGACCCGTGGGACATCCTCGACATGGCGACGCTGTCCGGGGCGAGGGCCCTCGGGCTCGACGACGTGACCGGGTCGCTGACCGTCGGCAAGGACGCCGACATCGTCACCGTCGACCTCCGTCGGCTGCACTTCGTGCCGCTCCTCCACGGCCGCGACTTCAACGCGCCCGCGCATCTCGTCTTCTCCGCCAACGCAAGCGACGTCGCCGATGTGTGGGTGCGCGGCCGGCATCTCGTGCACGGCGGGGACGTGCTGACGGTCGACGTGTCCCGCGTGGCATCCGAGGCGCAGGCAGCGGCGGAGGAGCTGTTCGAGCGCCGTGCCGCGCTCCCACCGCTCCAGCCGGTCGGGTCGTGACAGAATGGGTGCCGTGACCGGGACGACATCGGTGGAGCCGGACGCGCCGTCCTTCTACGACGAGCTGGTCGCGGAGCTGGAGACGCGGCGCGCCGCGCTCCCACCCGACGGCGGCGGGTCGTTCTTCAACCGCCCGATGACCGAGCACGAGCTCGTCGAGTGGCTGTCGTTCCAGGCGTACTACGAGCTGCGTGCGGCGCAGTTCATCGGCCGCTGGCTGTCGAACACACCCGAGCGCGATGCGTTCGTGCTGCTCGCCCAGCAGGTCGAGGACGAGGGACTCCACTACGAGTACTGCATGCGCGCACTCGAACGGCGCGGCATCACGTCGATCGACACGTGGAAGCCGGAACCCGAGTGGGAGGAGTGGATCGACCGGTGGTACCCGTCGGGCACTGACACGATCGAGCGGGTGTCCGCGCACAACCTCGCAGGCGAGCTCGGCGCGTGCAACGCGTTCGTGGAGATCAGGACGCGCGTGCCGGACGACGTGCTCAAGGCGCTCGAGCGGATCATCCCGGACGAGCACTTCCACATGCGCATCGCGAAGAACCTCGTCGACAAGTACGCCGTGTCCGAGGACCAGCGTGGGCGGGTGCGCGCACGCGTGCTGGCGACGTTCGACCTCGAGCAGGCGGGTCGGATCGCCTACAACCGCCGCATGGTCACGCTTGGCATCGCCGACCCCGGCGACCCGGTCCCACCGCTGCCCGGCTGAACCCGGCGCGCGGCCGCGAAGTGTGACGTCGCGCGCCACGAAAGCGGCTCACAGACGTCATACTTCCGCGGGGCGCGGGTCGTGCAGCGCGTGCCAGACGACGGACGGGGTGAGCGGGAGGCGGTCGAGGCGCTCCGCGATCTCCGGCAGCGCCGCGCTCACGGCGTTGAGGACGCACACCATCGCGCCGTTCGTCCCGCCCTCTCCCATGCCCTTCATGCCGCCCGGGGTGATCGGTGACGGCGTCTCCATGTGCTCGATCTCGATGTCGGGCATGTTGCACGACGCCGGCAGCACGTAGTCGAGGAACGTCGACGTGAGCGGCTGGCCGTCGGAGTTGTGGCGGATCGCCTCCAGCAGCGTCGACCCGAGGCCTTGTGCGACGCCGCCGTGGATCTGCCCCTCGACCACCGTCGGGTTGACGACGGTGCCGCAGTCGTGGACGACTGCGTAACGCTCGACGTCGACGAAGCCGGTCTCCGGGTCGACCGCCACCAGGCATGCATGCGCGGCGTCGCTGAAGACGGTCTGCGGCGGGTCGTAGGTCGCGGTTGCAGTGAGGCCGGGATGATCCCCGGGAGGCAGGCGGAAGCCCTGCCACGCGCGACGCGCGACCTGGCCGATCTCGATGCCGATCTCCGTGCCGGCGACGACGGCGCGGCCGTCGATGAGGCGGATGTCCTCAGCCGCGGCTTCGAGCATGTCGGCCGCGATGCGGCAGATCTTCGCCGACACCTCGTCGGCTGCGAGGCGTGCGGCCGCGCCGCCGACCGTCATCGAGCGGGACGCCGCGGTGCCGTACGGGCTGTAGGGGGTGTGGTCCGTGTCGTTGAACGTGATCTCGACGGCCTCGACCGTCACCCCGAGCTGGTCGGCCACCACCTGCGCCAGTGTGGTCTCCAGCCCCTGACCGTGGGGTGAGACCCCGCTGCGAACGCGCACCGCCCCGTCCTGCTCCATCGTCACCACCGCCGTCTCGTACCCGCCGATCGAGAGGCCGACGATCTCGTTCGTCGTGCTGTTCGCGATGCCGGTCATCTGGACGTAGAACGCGTAGCCGATGCCGCGTCGGCGGCCGTCGGCGCACATCGCACCGGCGACGACCGGCGCTCCGTCCACACGCCATGCCGACGCCATCTCGCGCACTCGCCGCAGCGCGGCAGGGTAGTCGCCGCTGTCGTACGTCAGCATCGTCGCCGTCGTGTGCGGGAGCTGGCCCGGCTGCAGCATGTTGTGAAGGCGCAGGTCGACGGGGTCGCGACCGAGCGCACGCGCGACGAGGTCGACCGCCCGCTCGCGGACCAGTGCGGACTGCGTCTGCCCGAACCCGCGGTACGCGCCCGACGGGGTGCGGTTCGTCGCCACCACCGTGCCGACGGTGCGAACGGCGTCCCACGTGTACGGGCCCGGAAGCGTCCCGCCCATCGTGAACAGCGGCCCGCCGCCGAAGATCGCGAAGTGCGCGCCGGTGTTCCGGCGGGCGTCGACCCGGATCGCCCGCAACGTTCCGTCGTCGTCGAACGCGACCTCGAAGTCGAGCTCCTCGTCGCGGGCGTGGGTCGTCGCGAGCAACGACTCCGTCCGGTCCTCGATCCACTTCACCGGCCGCCGGAGTGCGAGCGCGGCGGCCACCACCATCAGCTCGTCCTCGTACGTGTGATCCTTCAGCCCGAACGCGCCGCCGACCGCAGGGATGATCACCCGCACCCGGTGCTGGCGCAGCCCGAAGACCTCGCACACCGAGTCACGCACGACGTGCGCGGCCTGCCCCGACGTCCACACCGTGAGCCGCTCGTCCTCCGGGCGCACGATGATGCCCCGACACTCGATCGGCGCGCCGGAGAGGCGCGGCGTCGTGATCGTGCCGCGCAGTGTCCGCTGCGCTGCAGCGAAGACTCGCTCCGTCTCGCTCGCCGAGCTACCCGACTGGAACCGGGCGAGCACGTTCGAGTTGCGCTCCGGGTACAGCAGTGGCGCATCGGGAGCGAGCGCGGCGCCGATCTCGACCACGGGCTCGAGCTCCTCCAGGTCGAGCTCCACGTCGTCGGCGACGTCCTCCGCCTCGTACCTGCTCGCGGCGACCACCACCGCCAGCGGCTGGCCGACGTAGCGAACGTGCGCATCGAACACCGGTGTGTGCCGCTGCCACTGATCCTCGAGCACCCACGCCACCGGCTGAGGCGCGAGGCCGGAGAAAGCTTCCGGCCCGAACACCGTCGCCCCGTCCGGAACCGACAACCCGCGCAACACGGCGTGAGCGACGGGGCTGCGCACGACCGCGGCGTGGAGCAGCCCGGGCGGCGTGATGTCGTCGACGAACGTGGCGCGGCCGGCGAGCAGTGGCGCGTCGTTGACGCGTTCGACGCGCTCTCCCACGTACCTCGCCGCCATCTGCCTAGTGTGACAGCCCGCCCGGCTGCGGTGCGACGGTGCGACGAACAGGACAGGAGCGCGGTGTGATCGGGAGCTGCTTCATCGGTGGTCAATGGGTCGAGGCGACCCACACGTTCGCCGTCACGAATCCCGCTGACGGCGCGGAGGTCGGTCGGGCCGCCGATGCCGACGCAGCGCTTGCGACGGCGGCCGTCGCTGCCGCGCACGGAGCCTTTCCCGCGTGGGCGGCGACGACGGCGAAGGATCGTGCCGCGGCGATCCGGCGGATCTCCGCCGAGCTGTTGAACGACCTCGACCGGATCGCCGACCTGATCGTCGCGGAGCAGGGCAAGCCACGCGGGCAGGCCTTGTTCGAGGTGCGCTACGCGACGGAGTGGCTCGACTGGTTCGCGGAGGAGGGCCGGCGCGCCTACGGAGAGGTGATCCCGGCCAGCGTCCCGGGCAAGCGGCTGATGGTGCTGCGCAAGCCGCTCGGCGTCGCCGTCGCGATCACCCCGTGGAACTTTCCGGTGGCGATGATCGCCCGCAAGCTGGCGCCTGCGCTCGCGGCGGGGTGCACGATCGTGGTGAAGCCGGCGGAGCAGACCCCGCTGTCACCGACGGCGCTGTTCGAGGCGATCGACCGCGCGGGGCTGCCGCCGGGAGTCGCGAACCTCGTCACCGCCTCGGACCCGCGCGCGGTGTCGGCGAGCCTTCTGGACGACCGGCGCGTGCGCAAGATCACCTTCACGGGCTCGACCGAGGTCGGCAAGCTGCTCGTGCGTTCCTCCGCCAACAACCTCGCACGCGTGTCGCTCGAGCTCGGTGGGCAGGCGCCGTTCATCGTGTACGACGACGCCGATCTCGACGCGGCCGTGGCCGGCGTGCTCGCGTCGAAGTTCCAGGTGAACGGGCAGTCGTGCCTGTGCGCGAACCGGGTCTTCGTCCAGCGCGGCGCGGCGGATGCCTTCGTCGATCGCCTCACCGCCGCAGTGGGCGGGCTGAAGGTCGGCCGCGGCGAGGAGCCGGACGTCAACGTCGGGCCCCTGATCGACGAGCAGGGGTTCCGCAAGGTCAGCGACCACGTCGCCGACGCGGTGGCGAAGGGCGGGCGCGTCACGGTCGGTGGCGGGCGGGAGGAGGGCGGCGGCTTCCAGGGCGGGTTCTTCTTCACGCCGACCGTGATCAGTGGCTGCGACGAGTCGATGCTGTGCACGCAGGAGGAGACGTTCGGCCCGGTCGCACCCGTGCTCGAGTTCGACACCGAGGACGAGGTGATCGCCCGCGCCAACGACTCCAACTACGGCCTCGCGGCCTACCTCTACACCAAGGACCTCGGCCGGGCGATGCGCACGGCGGAGGCGCTGGAGTACGGCATCGTCGGGGTGAACGATGCGACGCCGGCCTCTCCGACCGCGCCGTTCGGCGGCTTCAAGGAGTCCGGCCTCGGCCGCGAAGGCGGCCACGACGGCCTCGCCGCCTTCCTCGAGACGAAGCTGGTCAGCATCGTCGCGTAACGAGGCCGCAACGACAACCAAAACGAAACCCATGCTCCTGAGGCGGCTGTGGCGGCCCCGTCTGCGGGTTCGGCACTGGCTTCGTGAGTTTCGACCGGCGTGGCGCCGCTCCGTCCTCACGGAACCCGGCGTCCGTGAGGATCGACCCGCGTGGCGCCGGTTGGATCTCACGCTCGACCCAGGTCGGTGAGCTCGAACATATGGACCACCTCCAGAGCATCGGTTTCGTTTGTGGTTGCGGCTTCGCGCCAGCAGCACTAGCTGTGCTTGGCGTCCTTCAACAACCCGATGTCCTGTGGTGGGACGCCGGTGATCCAGATGCCTTCGGTGCGCTCGACGTACCTCACGAAGCGGTACTTGTCCTCGATGCCGTCGGTGCGGCGGGGGGCGACGTGGGCGTGACCCGGTTCGGTTCGGACGTTCACGAACGAGCAGGCGTCGCGCCCGAAGGCGAGGTCGATCTCCGCGTCGAGCTCGTCCCAGGTCGACACGTCGGCGCAGTGCGGGACACCGCACGCAACGGCGATCCCGGCCAACGAGACGCCGCCGGACGTCGCCGTCGGGCGGCGACCGTTCGCACCCCAGCCAATCGACTCGTACACGCCGTTGTCGACGACGAACACGACCAGGTTGTCCGGACGGTGCTGCCCCATCGCGACGAGCTGCCCGAGCTCCATCAGCACGGACCCGTCGCCGTCGAGGCAGATCACCTTGCGGTGCGGCAGCGCGAGCGCGAGCCCGACGGCCATGCCGATCACGTCGCCCATCTGGCCGAGGTGCGCAGTGCGCGGGTGCTCCTGGGTGTGCTCGGCCCATTCGAAGGACACCGCGCCGATGTAGGTCGACATCACGAGCGCGTCGTCGGGCACCGCCCGCGCCAGCCGTCCCAGCCACTCGTACCGGTCGAGGGCCATCAGTCGTCCCACACGCAGGTTCCGGAGACGAGCACAGCAGCCGGGTGGAGCTGCGCCTCGGCGATCCGCTTGGCACGTTTGATCGACTGGCGCAGGTCCTCGACGTGGCGCACGACGACGTACTTGATCCGCAGCGCGTCGAGCAGCGGTTCGACGACGATCCCGTGCGGGATCCCCCAGTGCTCGGTCTCGCCGACGTCGCCTCGGTACGACAGCAGCAGCGTGACCGGGACCCCTGTGCCGAGCGAGATTCGTGCGATGTACTCCGCTGCGACCCGCAGCCCGCTGTTCTCCATGATCAGCGCCGGCTTCTTGCCCCCGATCCACGCGCCCGCGCAGAGCGAGAACCCGACGCCCTCGTTGCACACCGGCGCGTACTGGATCGACGGAGCGACCTCGACCCGCTCGTGGAGGTTCCGTTGCCAGCCATCGGGCAAGCCGGAGACGAAGTCGATCCCGGCCTCCTCCAGCCCTCGCAACGCTTCGTCGGCGGCGTGTTCGAGCACGATCGGGGACCCTACATCTGCGCCTTCTCGGCGGTGTCGACCCAGGGTCCGAACGCCTCCGCCCCGTGTGCCATGATGGCTGAGGGAGGAGGGCGGCGAGTTGTTCGGACAGTTCCAGTACGCGTCCAGCATCGAGTTCGTGTTCGGTGCCGGACGGATCTCCGAGGTCGCCGATCGCCTCCGGGCCCGCAACGCGACGCGCATCCTCGTCGTGACGGACCCGGGCATCGTCGCCGCCGGGCTCGCCGACCGGGTCGAGGCGATCCTGCGTGACGGCGCCCTCGCCGTCGAACGCTTCACCGACGTGAAGTCGAACCCGACCGTCGACAACGTCGACGCCGGAGCGGCGATGCTGATGGAGTTCGGGGCCGACGCCATGGTCGCCGTGGGCGGGGGCAGTCCGATCGACACCGCCAAGATCATCGGCGCAGCAGCGGCCAACGGTTGCTCGGCGCACCTGTTCATGACCGGCGAACGCAAGATCGACGTCGCCGGCGTCCCGCTCGTCGCCGTTCCGACCACCGCCGGCTCCGGTGCCGAGTCGGCGAAGGTGTCGGTCCTCATCGACCACCAGACGGGTGAGAAGAAGGGCGTGTTCGGGCCCGGCACGTCGCCGTGGATCACGTTCCTCGACCCCGAACTGATGGTCGGACTCCCCCCGTGGCTCACCGCTGCCACCGGGATGGACGCTCTCTCGCACGCGCTCGAGGCGTACCTCGGCCTTTCGGCAAGTCCGTTCTCCGACGCGTTGGCGGAGAAGTCGATGGCGCTCGTCGCGAGCCACATCGAACGGGCCGTCCTCGACGGCAGCGACCTCGAGGCGCGCTCCGCGCTCACCATCGCGTCGGCCCTCGGTGGTTTGGCGAAGGAGCAGTCGGGGCTCGGGATCCTCCACGCCGTGGCGATGCCGGTCGGCTACCTGTACGACCTCCACCACGGATACTTGTGCGCGGCGCTGATGCCGGCCACGCTGGACTTCAACCGCTCGGCGCGGCTGGAGAAGACGGCGTGGGTCGCCAGAACCTTCGGGGCCGACATCGCCGACGACGAGCGCGCGGCCGCCGAAGCGGGCGCCACGATCGCGGCGCTCAACGAGCGGATCGGCATGGCGACTCGTCTCGGTGAGGCCGGCGTCAAGGTCGAGGATCACGATCGCCTCGTCGACGACGCGATGAAGAGCTACCTGCTCAAGAACAACCCGATCCCCGGCACGCCACAGGGCTGCCGGGCCGTCCTGGAGGCATCGATGTGACTGCGACCGCGATCACCACCGAGGAGCGCACCGGCGCGTCGATGGACATGCACCAGTTCCTGAAGGCGATCCCGAAGGTCAGCCTCCACCTGCACCTGATGGGTTCGATCCAGGCGCAGACCGTCGTCGATCTCGCGGCCAAGCACGGCGTCCCGCTGCCCGACCACGACTCGCCCGAGGACCTGTACGTGTACCCGGACATCTACAAGTTCCTGCACATGTACGACAACAGCGCGCTCGCGATCCAGGACCGCGAGGACTTCGCCCGCATCGCGTACGAGACGCTCGCCGAGGCCGCGGCGAACAACGTCCGCTACCGCGAGATGTCGTTCAACCCGACGACGCACATGGCTGCGGGCCCCTCGTACGCCACCTGCGTCGACGGCTTGATCGACGGGATCAACGCCGCCCGAACGGACTTCGGGATCGAGTGCCGGCTGCTCGCAGCCGTGAACCGGATGGAGACGCCGGAGCTGGCGATGACGATGGTCGACACCCTGCTCGAGAACCCGCGCGACGAGGTGATCGGGATCGGGATGGACTACGCCGAGGGGCCGTTCCCGCCCGAGCGGTTCTGGAAGGCCTACCGGACCGCGAAGAAGGCGGGCCTCCGCCTCACGGCGCACGCCTCGGAGGACGCGCCGCCGCGCAACATCGAGACCTGCCTCGATCTCCTCCACTGCGAGCGCGTCGACCACGGCTATCACGTGATCGAGAGCGAGGAGATCATGCGCCGCTGCCGCGACGAAGGGGTCGTGTTCACCTGCACGCCCGTCTCGACGGCGTGGGTCTACTTCGGCGACGACCTCTCGAACCACCCGATCCGGCAGATGAAGGACTACGGGATCAAGCTGATGATCGACTGCGACGACCCGCCGATGTTCAAGACAAATCCGACCAAGGACTACATCGTCTGCGCGGACCACATGGGCTTCACGATCGAGGACTTCCGGCAGTGCATGCTCAACGGCATCGACGGCACGTGGCTCGACGAGCCCACGAAGCGGACGATGCGCCGGCAGTGGACCGTCGAGTACGACCAGCTCGCCGCGCAGGTGGTCGCCTGACCCGCGCACGCTCCCGATCGACGCACCCCGTTCACATCACCGCAATCGCCCACGACCACACGCCGCGCAAGATCTCGACCGACCACGAAAGGGACAACCGTGAACAACCCGGACCGGAGGCTCATCCTTCCTTCCAGCATGAACCAGGCCATCAGCCGCCGCCGCATGATCCGCTCTGCCGCCCTCGGCGCACTCGGCATCGCCGGCGGGGCGTCGTTCCTCGCCGCATGCGGCAGTGACGACGACGAGAGCTCGGACGGCACGTCGGGAGGCTCCACGCCGGGCTCTGCCGCCGGCTCAACCCCCGAGTCGTCCACCGCAGGCAGCTCCGCTGCGCCGAACGGCGACGCAAAGAAGGTCCACTTCGTCTACGTCGGTCCGCCCGACGACAACGGCTGGACCCAGACCCACGACGACGCACGCAAGGCTGCGGAGGCGGCGCTCGGCGGCAAGGTCGTCACCGCGTTCACTCCGAACATCGGCTTCGACGCCAACACGACCGCGCTGTTCGAGCAACTCGTCGCCGACGGCAACGACATGATCATCGCCAACACCGAGTACGCGGCGCTGATGACCGGCGTCGCAGATGCGAACCCGCAGGTGAAGTTCCTCGAGTGCGACGGGCACCACTTCACCGAGAACATGTTCGGCTACTACATGGCCCATGCGGAGACGGCGTACCTGATGGGCATCGCCGCGGGGATGCTCGCCCCCACCGGCAAGATCTCGTACATCGGCGCCTTCCCGACCGCGACGCTCTACAACGACGTCAACGGCCTGCTCCTCGGTGCCAGGACCGTCAACCCCGAGGCGACGGTGCAGACCGTCCTGGTGAACACGTTCTTCGATCCGCAGAAGGCGGCCCAGGCGTCGGACGCACTGCTCAGCTCGGGCACCGAGTTCCTGTTCGGCGTGATGGACGAGCCGACGTTCCTCCAGAAGGCCGAGGAGGCCGGTGTCTGGACCGGGTACTGGAACCTCGACTTCCGTGAGGCGGCGCCGACGAAGTACGTCAACAACTACGACCTCTCGAACTGGGAGCCGTTCTACACCGAGCAGTTCCAGGCTCTGGTCGACGGGACGTGGAAGGCCCAGACCGACACGGTGCTGCTCGACTGCCCGCTCGGCGAGTGGGGACCCGAGGTGCCCCAGGACGTCAAGGACGCCGTCGCTGCCGCAGCCGAGAAGCTCGCGAGCGGAGAGCTCACCGTCTACAGCGGCCCGCTCACGGACAACACCGGCAAGGAGGTGCTCGCCGCGGGAGACACGATCGACCGGCAGGGCACGTACTCGGTGAACTTCGCCGTCGAGGGCGTCGACGGCGTCTGACCCGTCGTGAGTCCTGAGGGCGTGAGCCCCGAAGGAATGCCGATCGCCGTCGAGGCACGGTCCATCTCCAAGTCGTTCGGAGGTGTGCTCTGCCTCGACGACGTCAGCCTCGAGTTGCGCGCCGGCGAGGTCCATGCCTTGCTCGGCGAGAACGGTGCGGGCAAGACGACGCTGTCGAACATCCTGGCGGGCATCTATCGCGCGGACAGCGGGTCCATCGTCATCGATGGGGTCGAGCACAGCTTCGGCAGCCCTTCGCAGGCGATCGCGGCCGGGATCGGCATGGTGCACCAGCACTTCCGTCTCGTCGCGCCGATGACGGTCGCGGAGAACCTCCACCTCGGTTGGTCGAAGACGCCGACGATCGTGACGCCGCGCAAGCTGGAAGCGAGCGCGCGGCGGCTGATGGACGAGATCGGGCTGTACGTCGATCCGACCGCACGGATCTGGCAGCTGTCGGTCGGCGAGCAGCAGCGGGTCGAGATCCTCCGCGTCCTCGCGCGCGGCGCCAAGGTGCTGATCCTCGACGAGCCCACCGCCGTGCTGACCGCACACGAGGCACAGGACCTGTTCCGGGTGATGCGCCAGCTCGTCGCGAGCGGCCGCACCGCAGTGTTCATCTCGCACAAGCTGGGCGAGGTGTTGGAGATCTCCGACCGGATCACCGTGCTGCGCAACAGCCGCCACATCGTCACACGCGGCACCGCGGGTGCGACTCCGCGCGAGCTGGCGCGGCTGATGACCGGGGAGGAGCGCGAGTTCTCTGTCGCCGAGCGGGAGGCCACCGGTCCCGCGCTGCTCGAGGTGGAGGACCTCTGCGTCCTGAACGAGCGCGGCATGCCGGCGCTGCGCGATGTGACGCTGACGGTCCGCGCAGGAGAGATCCTCGGGATCGCGGGAGTGTCGGGCAACGGCCAAACCGAGCTGGCCGAGGCGATCTGCGGACTCCGCCAGGTGGGCTCCGGACACGTCCGCATTGCCGGGTCGGACGTGACGAACGCGACGACGCGACAGGTGACGTCGCTCGGTGTCGGGCACATTCCCGAGGACCGCATCGGTGTCGGACTCGTGTCGTCCGCGAGCGTCACGAACAACGCGATCATGCGCCACTACATGACCGCGGAGCTGGCCGCCGGCCGCCGGCTCAAGCGGGACGCGTCGCGCCGCTTCGCCGAGCGGATGGTGGAGGCCGGCCGGGTGCAGACCCGCTCCGTCGACGCGCCCGCAGGACAGATGTCGGGCGGTAACCAGCAACGTCTCGTTGCACGGCGCGAGGCGATGGTGTCCGACAAGGTGCTCGTCGCGGGCCACCCCACGCGGGGACTCGACGTCCACGCGACGCAGCAAGTGCAGGCGGCGATGGTCGAGCGCCGCGACTCCGGATGCGCGGTGCTGATGATCTCCGACGACCTCGACGAGGTGCTCCTGATGAGCGACCGCGTCGCCGTGATGTACGAGGGCAGGGTGATGGGCGTGTTCAGCCGCGCCGCGTGCGACCGCGAGGAGATCGGGCTGCTGATGGGCGGCCACACGACGGACCACATCGACAACGTCGACACAGCAGGCACGGTCGGCGCGTGATCGCAGGCGTCCGCCTCGCCCGGCGGCTCGAGGTCGACCCGCGCAGGCAGAACATCACCCGTCTGCTCGGTGCCGCGGCGGGACTCCTCCTCGCAGGGCTGCTCCTGCTCCTCATCGGCCGGAGCCCGTTCACGATCCTGTCCGACAGCATCGAGGCGATCTGGTCCAAGCGCGGGGTCGAGAACGTGCTGCGCCAGGCGGTGCCGATCGTGATGTGCGCGCTCGGCGTCGCCCTGTCGCTGCGGATGAGGGTGTGGAACATCGGCTCCGACGGCCAGTTCCTGTTCGGCGCGTTCTGCGCGCTCGGAATCAGCATCAACGTTGACGCCCCAGACCCGGTCCTGCTCGTCCTGATGGCCGTGGCCGGCGCGCTCGGAGGTGCGCTGTGGATCCTCGTTCCGGCTCTGGCGCGGGCGTACTGGGGCGTCAACGAGATCATCACGACCCTGCTGCTCAACTTCGTCGCGCTCGAACTCATCAAGTGGGCGTCGCTCGGGTTCTGGCGGGACACCAAGTCGCAGGTGACGAAGTCCACGGTGTTGGTCGAGGCGACGTTGCCGCGGATGTGGGGCTTCGAGAGGCTCAGCATCGCGGTGCTGGTACCGGTCGTCATCACGATCGTGTTGTTCCTGGTGTTCCGCGCGACGACGGTCGGCTACGAGATCGACATGATCGGCGGCAACGCCCGCGCGGCGCGGTTCGCCGGGGTGAACGTGCCGCGCCGGATCGTCACGGTGATGCTGATCACCGGGTCGATCGCCGGCCTGGCAGGGATGTTGCAACTGACGGGCGTGCCGGGCTCACAGGCGATGGGCGAGGGCTTCTCGTCCAACTTCGGGCTGTCCGGGTTCATCGTCGCCGCCCTCGCGGGCGCCGCGTTCGCGGGGGTCCCCATCGCGGGGCTGTTCATCGCCGCGATGTTCTACGCAGGCCTCGTCCTGCAGACGAAGGGCCTGTCCGTGTACATCGTGCTCGCGATCTATGCAGTGGTGCTGATCGGGGTCGCGATCGGTGAGGTCGCGGCGAGGTACGACCTCGTCCGGCCACGACCGCACCATGTGGACGTCCCGCCCTCCGCACCGGCAGCGTTGACGCCGACGGGACCCACGCCATGATTGCGCTGATCACCAACGCGTTCTTGAGCATCGTCCAGGCGGCCATCCCGGCCAGCGCCGTGGTCGTGCTCGCCGCCACGGGCGCGATGGTCAACGAGAAAGTCGGCGTGCTCAACCTGGGTCAGGAGGGCCTGATCGGGATCGGTGCCGTCTTCACGGTCCTCGCAGTCCAGGTGTGGGAGATCGAGAGCCCGTGGCTGTGCCTGCTCGTCGGGATGTCCGCCGCCGCCGTCGCCGGCACGTTGTTCGCGATCGCGACGGTCGTGGTGCGCGCCAACCAGGTCCTCGTCGGGCTCGCGCTCACCCTCGGAGGGATCGGTCTGTCGAACCAGCTTGGGACGAACCGCAACGGCACCCCGATCACGGTCGTCTTCGCCGACCTCGATCCGGCGGGAGCGTTCTCCGGGAACCAGATCACCGAGGCGTTCTTCCAGCACGACCCGCTCGCGTACATCGCCTACGTGTTCCTGCCGCTCGTGCTGTGGTTCCTCTTCTACCGCACGCGACATGGTCTCGACCTGCGTGCCGTCGGCGAGAGCCCTGCCACCGCGGATGCAACGGGCACTCCCGTGCTCACGTTCCGGATGCTGTACACGATCCTCGGCTGTGCGATCAGCGGTGCGGCCGGGTGCTACATGATCCTCGCGTTCACGCCGACGTGGTCGCAGGACATCGCTCGCGGACGTGGATGGGTCGCGCTCGCCGTCGTGATCCTCGCCGCGTGGAGGCCGTTCTACGTGGTGCTCGGCGCGCTCCTCTACGGTGCGATGATCTCGCTCGACCAGACCACGCAGGCGCGCAACTGGGACCTGCCGTTCCTGGAGGCGAAGGATGTCAGCTTCGCCCTGGCGATGCTGCCCTACCTCGTCACGCTGATCGCGATCCTGGTCCCGGCAGGCCTGGCCCGCATCGGCAAACGCAAGTCCGCACGTGACGCCCCCGGCGGCCTCGCCGTCCCCTACTTCCGCGAAGAACGCTGAGAAGCCGTTCTCGTTGTCGACAGTGCAGCGGACTGCACCGTGGACCACGAGAACGGAGGGTTTGGCAGCCGGCGGCGACTCACCGATGTTCGTTCGCTCGCTGCGCTCGCTCAGACGCGGCGGCCGGCGACCCACACCGCAGTGATGTCGCTCGGGCCGGCGAGGCGGACGATCTTCTCGAAAAGGCGCTGCTCGCTGTCGACGTCGTCCCACCGCCGCAGCCCGATGTTCGACGCGGCGACGTCGACCACGAACGCGTCGAACTGCTGCCCGACGCGGAAGCTGCCGACACGGATCCCGAGCACCGCCGCTCCCCCGGTGGTCGCCAGGTGGAACGCGGTGGTGATGTCGATCCTCGACCCGGGGCGTCCGCGCTCGCCAGGGCTGCGTCGCGGGTCGACGCCGTCCTCGAGCATCCGCGACGCGGTGACCGCCATCGCGCACTGCGGGAGCAGTCCCGGATGAGCGCCACCGGCGATGTCGGTGCCGAGGCCGACCTTGACGCCCCGCGCGAGCGCGTGTCGCGCCGGGAACACCGCGTTGCCGAAGTAGGCGTTCGACAGCGGGCAGTGCGCGACTCCTGCGTCGCGGGCCGCGATGAGCGTCAGGTCGTCGTCGCCGAGCAGATCGCCGTGGGCGAGAACGTTGGAGGGCCGGATGAGTCCGAACGCGTCGAGTGCCGCCGCGTCGCTGCGCCCGTAGCGGGCCAACGACTCGCCGTGCTGCCAGTCGGACTCCGAGCAGTGCGTCTGGACACGGACGCCGGTGGCAGCCGCGAGGTCGCCGAGCCCGCGGAGCATCTCGTCCGTACACGCGGGGACGAACCGCGGGGTCACGATCGGCTGGACGAGGAGCTGATCGCCGGCGATCCGCCGGACCGCCTCGACCGACCGTGCCGAGGCCGCCACGCCGTCGCCGGCGGATGAGTCGCGGTACCAGTCGGGTGTCCCCTCCGGGTGATCCATCCCCACCCGACCCACGAAGGCACGCTGGCCCGAGCGGACGCACTGCTCCGCGAGCAGCTCCGTCGCCCGCTCGTGGATCGACGAGTAGTAGACGGCCGTCGTCGTACCGCTCGCGAGCAGTGTCGGAACCATGTGCTCCCACACGGACGCCGCAAATCGCTCGTCGGCATACCTCGCTTCGAGCGGGAAGGTGTGCCGGAACAGCCACTCCTCCAGTGGCAGGTCGAGCCCCGTCCCGAGCTGTGGCCACTGCGGAGCGTGGATGTGGAGGTCGACGAGCCCCGGGAGCAGGCGCTGCGCCGGTGACAGGCGCTCCACGGTCTGCGCCGCCTCCGTCACCCGCGCCGCGTCCGGCGATCCGGAGGGGTGGACGGCCACGATCGTCCCGGTCGCGTCGACGGCGATCGTCACCTGCTCGAGGACCTCGAGCTCGTCGGCCGTGGGGGCGTGGTACGCCGTTCCGTGGACGGCGAGCACCGCCGTCGACGTCATCGGCCGGACGTTACTCCTCCTTGAGGAGCGGTCGCTTCGTGCCGATCATCATGCACGACCGCGTTGTTGACCGCCGATCACACGTTCGCGCCCTCGGACGCCGAGCGACTCGGGCACGAGGTGACGGCGACCGTGTCGGCGCTGCTCGCCGGGCGGCGGAGCCAGATCGAGGTCGCAACCGGATGCATCCTGGCCGGTGGCCACGTGCTGATCGAGGACATCCCCGGGGTGGGGAAGACCCTCCTCGCGCAGGCCCTCGCCGCCGCCGTGGGAGGAACCTTCTCCCGCGTCCAGGGCACCGCTGACCTGCTTCCGTCCGACATCCTCGGCGCTCTCGCTCCCAACGCGGATGGCTCGGCCTGCACTTCCGGCCCGGCCCGCTGTTCGCCAACGTCGTGCTGTTCGACGAGCTGACCGCATGAACGCGCGCACGCAATCCGTACGAGATCGACCGCCTGGATGCTGAGCATGCGACGGGCCGGAGGTCAGCGCGGTGATCGCCCATCCCTCCAGCGTCGTGCTCACCGCGCACGTCGCACAGTGGGCCGAGGAGTCCGCCGACCGGCTCGAGTGGTTGCTCGTGTGCCTCGGCCGCCACAACGCCGCCGGCTGGGGTGACCTCGACCCCGACGACCAAGCCGCCAACGCCCGCAGCCTCCATGAGCAGGAGGGCCGGCTCCTGTCCCGCTACCCGCTCCCTGGCGTGCTCGACGATGACGACAGACTCGACGACGCCGTCTGGATCATCACCGACGACGTCGCCGACACCGACTCCGTCACCACGATCCTCTGGCCGAATGACTACTGACGTGTTGACCCGCTTCACCCGGCTCGGAGGATGAGCCGGCTCGTGCCGATCGGCGAGCGCATCGATGTCCACCTTCCGCTTCAGCAGCACGCGCTCGAGTGGGCGCTCGGGAGGGCAGATGTCGGCCGCGCGAAGGCGCTCCTGCTCCCGTTCGCAGCGGCCCTCCCCACCAGTCACCCCGGCGGCTTCGCGGGTGCAGCGCGCCTCACAGACGTTGTCGAGTCAACCGGCGAGCGCGACCCGGAAGTGATGACCATGCGTCTGATCGAGACGCTGTGCCATCGCGACTTCAGCTCCTATCGAGCGACCATCAGTAAGATCCTCCCTCTCGTCGAGTTGGGGACGGCGTCGCAGCAGCTCGTCTCGATGCTGATCTGGGTGACGGGTATTACCGGCGACGAGTCGCTCCAGCTGCGCGTCCTTGACGCTGCCAACGGGCTACAGGGGCCGTTCGGCACGTACGTCGTCACAGCGGCGGCGTTGCCGGGCCGAGCGAGGAGACGCTCACACGCACCATCGCCTTGATCGACGAGATGCCGACGGCGGCTGGTCGCGGTGTGATGTGCGCCAACGCCGCCTTCCTCGCGCAGGCACTGGGACGTCCCGACATCGCTGCCGAGATCGCCGATCGTGCGCTCGCTGACAGTCCGGAACCGACCTCGACGTCGGTGGCGGCGTGGAGCCACAAGGCGACCCTCCACCTCGCCCGCAGCGAGCTCAGGGACGCGATCGTCTGTGCACAGCACGTCGAGCGGACAGCACGGAGACTCGGCGAGCACTCTGCGTTCGTCCCGGTGCTCGCCGTCCACGCCCTCGTGCTGCGGAAGCTGGAACGGGCGAAGCACTGCGCACGCGTGCGCGGCGTGGCGCCGCGCAGGTGGTCGTTGTTCTTCCTCCGCGAGCGCGACCAGATGGACGCCTGGTTAGCGGAGCAGTTGACGAGAGCCGAGCTCGCCGCGCTCGCCGCTGAGGGTCGGGCGATGGCGCTCGACGATGTCCTGTCGATCGCGCCGTCGGCGGTCGCCGCCGCCGGACCGGGTTGACCGTGTTCGACGCAGCTGCGGCTCGAAACGGTGCGCACCCATGGACCCTCGCCTCATGGTGACACGAGGTGCAGGCTTCGGCCCAAGTGGAGCACGTTCACGGGCGCGGTGCCGAATCGGAGTTCCAGAAGCGTTGAATTCGTCGCGGATCAGCGAGCCAGATGCACGGGCGGCGTTCACGTGCATTGGATTCAGCAGACCCCCTCACCAGGCCGACGACTGATCCTCCCGGACCATCCAGAGGCGAAGAGATGCCCGTGCATCGTCCGCACCGACGTCACGAGCGTCGTTCGGTGCTGTCGTTCTGTGCGGCGACCGTTTGCAGACAACCAGCCCGACCCCGTCATCGACAAGTGACTCGGGACCGACGCGCGAGGGCCGCTACGGCCGGATCCTTCGCGCTCGCGATAGTGAGCAAGGACTGAGACGGGACCCGTTGCGAAGCGCCTTCGAGCCGGCGTTCGAGGACGCGTCGGCCCGGGATTGTCACGCGCCGGTATCGGATACTTCGCCGGCAATGTTCGGTGCGGGTCGTTTGACAGCGGCGATGTCGGAACACGTTCGCCGATTCGTCCCACTCGCGGGACGCGTCATCGAACGTCACATCCGCGATCCCATGGAGAACTGGCCCGCGCGTATGCCGGTTGCGTGGCATGCGACCGACGCATTGTGCCGCCTCCGACCGTCAGCATCGGAGCGTCCGAATGCAGCCCACGTCCGCGACAATCGGCAATCCCGACATCCACAAGCGTGACTGCGGTGACCAGGAGTTTCGCGAGCGTAGTTGGTACATGCGTGGTACATGACGTGCTCGACCATCACGGCCGGGACGGCAAAGCCCTGGCAGATCATGCGATCTACCAGGGCTTTCGTGGTGGCGGGGCAGGATTTGAACCTGCGACCTTCGGGTTATGAGGGCGCCGGTCATCGTCTGCGCTGGTCGGCGCCAGTCCGCGTTCGTCCTGCTCAGCGGTCACATCGGCGAGGTCTGCGTCGGTCCTCGTCGGTGCTCGTCTGCGAGTGTTGGTCGAAATCGCGTTAGGGTCCACGACAGGTTAGTACGCGCGATGTAGTGTGGGTCTGTGGAGGTGACGACGGAGGGGCTCGCGCGGTTCTTCGATGTGGTGTTGCCGCACATGAACGAGGTGCAGCGGCGTGTGG
>Ga0136611_10000813_pt1 | contig 20997 bp, 14 predicted proteins | sample AntDrymUQ2232306_2_FD_106645 | JGI IMG/M metagenome (GOLD analysis project Ga0136611, IMG submission 106645) | Polar desert sand microbial communities from Dry Valleys, Antarctica - metaG UQ223 (23.06) | ecosystem: Environmental > Terrestrial > Soil > Desert | place: Antarctica: Dry Valley...
CATATAAAGACCGAACGGATTGGTTGAAAATTTGGCGACTTTATAAACCAGACGATAACCGTCCGCCATCGGATAAACGCCAAGCTGCGGTTCGAGATTTTCAATCGGCGCGGCTTGCGCGGCTAAATTGTTTAAGCCCGTTTCAAGGAGATTCGTTACCGCGCCGGGCAAGGCAACGTGAAATTGCTGCAAATCAGCCGCCGCCGCTTGCTTGGCTTGTTCCGCGCTCAAACTCGGAGTCGTATTGACGGCAACGTCACGGAAAAAAGGTCCCGAAGCCATAATCACCTGATTGTTGGCGTTCATTACAATACCGATGCCGCCGTCGGTGACGGTAATATTATTGAAAGTTTGTTGAAAGCGAATCAGACTTCCGCCGAGCGCGTCTTTCTGACTGAAAACACGAACATTATTTAAATCGGAAATACCGAAAAGCGCGGCGTTCTGATTCAAAAAAGCGCGACCGGCTTCTTCGGGCGTTCCCGCAAACGGCTGTGACGCAAAATCATAAATCGCGTCGGGCGAACCGCCGAATTCATTCCAGCGAACCGTCACATTCGGAGCGTTTGTCGAAGCCTTTAAATTGTTCAAAGCATCGAGCTGCGCGCTCGTTACCTGACGCAAACTTGCCAGATTGCGCGTCGCGTTCAAATCAAAATTCGGTGCGCTGCGTTTATACATCTGTGCAATCGGGTCGTTTGCCGATTGGCTGCTCGCCGCCGCATTGGTCGTGTCGTATGGGAAAAATAATACGGCTAAGATAATTGCCCAAACTAAAAGGGCAGATGTTAATTTAATCAATATGTTTTTAGTGTCTGTCGTTGCGTTGCGTTTCATTTGTCGAATCTCCTGTCAAAGTTGTTTTGTGAAATCTTATGTTCCTACTATAATTTTTTGTTCTTGAGAAAGGCTTGACCAACGGTTTCCAAGACTTGAGGCTAACTTGAGAAACTTGAAATTGCCTAAACAAATGTTTGTTTTCAGAGAATAAAGGAAATTTAAAACAAAAAAAGACGGGCTGGAAATTAGCCGTCAATTAACGATAAAATTACAAACTTTAAAAAGAAAAGAGAGGAAGTGAACCCTTCTCACACTTCCTCCCTGTTGATTCGCCGGATTCCCCCACACCCAACGAAAATTATTAAATTGTAAATAAAAGGGATGAGATTTTTGACCGTCATCCCTTTATTCAACTGAACTATCCGCCGGTTGTAAACAATTGTCGGAAACTATTAAGTTTACTTGCCAGAGTCGCGCGAGTGAGCGTGTTATTCGGTTCGACTCTCGGTCCCGGCAACACAGTGAATTGTCCCGGTCCGGTTTGAATAACCTGCGCTTCGTATGTTTCAAGCAACCCTTTATTGATAGCGAGTTGAACATAGCCGCGTAATGCTCCCGGAATTTGGGAGTTATCTGAAATAACAACTCCGTTAATCATTACGTTGGTGTTTGCCAGAGCTTTCGCAGCGCCGTCGTCACCGAGAGCGCGAATAAAAGCCACAGCCAGATCAAGGCGACTAATATTTCCTGTCGGATTAAAACTGGAGCCGACGGCTGTCATTAATCCTTTGGACGTAAAGTTATACCCGCGAAGAGTCGAACCGTTGGCAGTTAACGCTTCGGCAATCGCTGCCAGGTCGCCGGAGACATCGGTAAATTTCGGTGTCGCGCCGACAACTTGTCGAAGATCAGTGTTCAAAAGCAGCGAGCGGGCAAAATCTTCTCGTGAAACTATTGAGTCAGGTCGAAATGTGCCGTCAGCAAAAGTATCAATCACGCGATTTTTGATTGCGGCTTCGATTTGTGTTTGCTGCGCGTGTCCGCCAATATCGCTGATGCTCGGAAGAATATACTTAATTTGATTGACAACTCCGTCTACCGGACCCGGTGCGGCGGCTTGAATCGGTGATGAAACCTGTTGAGCAGCCGCCAGCCCGCGAGCGCCGCGTATTTCAATGACCCAGGTTCCTGCTTCCGGGTTTTGCACAACAATCTGACGTTTGTTCGTACCAATCACCGGAGTTCCGATTGCCGTCGAATAATTAACACCGCTCGGCGACGTAATACGCATACCGACGAGATTTCCGGTTCCTTCTTCGGCTTCCGTGTCAACTTCCGCGAGAATATCAAGCACGTTTACGCCAGTCTGAACGTCGAAGGTTTTCGCGTTAGTCGAGGTCGGACCTGAAACTGCCGGATTAAAATCAATGTGGAAAGCCTGTTGAGGCGCGCGGTCTTCGCCGAACTGGGCGTTGAAACTTGTATTCTGCCAGTTCGCTTTATAATTACGCGAACGGTTATAAACTTTATCCACCGCGGCGTAAGCATTAATATAACCCGCACCGGCTTCATAATCTTCATAGCCGGGCATTCTGGTCGCGGTTTCAGTAATGATTTGTTTAATTTCGTCCGGGTTCAATGTCGGGTCGGCATCAAGCATCAAAGCAACGACACCCGCAACGTAAGGTGTTGCCATCGAAGTTCCGGAAATTTGTGTGTAGAAAGGAATTGCCGAAACCGGAAGTTCGGCATCGTCGGTTGTTCCATTCGCGGTCAAATTTGAAGTTGCGCGAACGGAAACAATATCGGTCGTAAAACCAAAACGGGTTTTGCCGCTTTCAAAGGCGCGTCCGTTACCGGGAGCGGTAATTGTCGGCGCGTCGTTATCATTTAAAGGATTATCATCGCTTAAGCGCTCACTTTTCGGAGTTCCGCGCGACGAGAAACCGGCAACCCGACCATCTTTCGTTCCGGCGGCGACACCGATAACCCAGGGCGCTTGTGCATAGGGACTTAAAGTATCTTTGGTTACACCGTCATTGCCGCCCGCGAAAACTGATGTAACATTGCGTTCATACAACCTGAAACTGGCGATCATAAAGGGATGGTTTGGATTATATTCACCGCCGCCAAGTGGTCCGTAAGAGTTTGTAGTAACACGGATATTGTAACGGTATTGATTCCCCAATGCCCATTCCCAAACGCCGATAGCATTCAAAACGGAGATTCCTACTCCAAGACCGCCGCCAATGATTTTCACACCGGGAGCGACGCCCGGATAATTACCGCCCGAACGAGCGCCCGTTCCGCCGACGATTCCGGCGCAGTGTGTACCGTGTCCGACGGTTTGGTCAGTGTTCGGAACATTTTCAACCGTTACGTTCGGAGTAAATCCCTTAACTGTTCCGGCAGCAAGGATAGGATGAACGTTTTGGATTACTTTTGTTCCATATTGCAAATCCTGATGCGTTCCGTCAACGCCGGAATCAATAACCAGAACTGAAAAATCGCCCGCCCCCGAAACCGGCATTCCGCCATTACGCAAAGTAAAATCCCGGTCAGTTTGTAATTTATCAACACCGCCGAGCATACGCGCCTGATTCATATAATACTGAAGCGGATCATTTGACCAGACCGACCGAATCGCCGGATTATTCGCCAATGCACGAACTTGTCCGACGGTCATCGGCTGCGCGACCATTCCTAAATTTGGAAATGTCTGACCACCCGTAATGCCGACGCTGGTTAAGACATTTAAATGCGATTGCTGCAAGCCGTCGTTTGTATTAAAGGCGACAATAACCATACCGACTCCGGCATCGTCGGACAATGTGGCAAGCTGCGTCTGTAATTTCGGACTAAGCTGCGCCGCTTGAATCTGCAATACCAAAACGCTCATTACCACGAGCGCAAAAGATAAACTTAAAAATCTGCGAATAATTTGATTGTTTCTCACTGCTTTTTCTCCTCTTCCGTATCTTCAAAAATTTGTAATTAAAACTTGAAGCCAGAATAGCTGAAGAAGTTTGAGAAAAACTTGAGCGCGGGTTTTTGCGACTTGAGCCAAACTTGAGAATTAAATAAAGCGGCATTGACGCGCTTCCGGCGAATCTATTTCGTCAATTCCTGAAAGACTTTGCGGGTTTCGGGCGCGGGCGCAACTCCGAGTTCTTTTTTGAGAAGCGTTTGCAGATTTTCAAATTGCTCGACCACCGACGAGCGTTTTCCCTGCGCCGCAAATACTTTCATTATCAAGCGGTGCGCGTCTTCGCGGAACGGGTCTTTTTGCAGGATTTCGCCGGAAAATTTGAGTGCGCTCGACCAGCTTTTATCGGTAAAGGCGAGTTTTGCCAGAGCGTTCAAGACCCGCGAATGCTGTTCGGAATAATAGTGTCTGCGCTCTTCCGCCCAATCATCGTAAACGCCCGCCATAAATTCGCCGCGGTTAAGCGCGTTCGCCTTTTCCAAATTCGCGCGAAAACCGTCGGTATCTTTCTCGCGCTTGGCTTTTTCAGCCTCAGCAATATAATTTTCAAAATCTTCGGCATCAATCGAATAGGAAAGTTCCGGGTTTAATTGATACGCGCCGTCGCGGAAAACGATAAAATTTTGTTTGAATGATTGACGGTTGTTGAGAGCTTTGCGAATGTGCGAAATTGTCGGATGAAAATTTTTCTCGATGGTTGTTAAATCTTCTTCGCCCCAGAACGTATCAATCAAAACGTCTTTGTCCACGCGCCGGTGTTTGCTCGTGGCAATATAACAAAAAATATCGCGGGCGCGTCGCGTCGTCCAGGCATCGGGCGCGAACGGCTTGGATTTATCGCGGTGTATTTCGACAAAGCCGAGCGCGTTAACCGTCAAATCAACAACCGGAGAAGTCTGGAGTCTGGGGTCTTGAGTCTGAATTTCGGCGGGTTTGGACTTCAGACTCAAGGCTCCGGACTCCAGACTCGCTTGACGCAAATCCATCGGCAGTTTTTCCAAAACGTCTTCGTCGGCGAACATCTTCGGGTTTTTTCTGATTTCAGAGCGCAGCCAATGTTCATAATCAAAGCGGGCGGTCAAATCCAAAGCTCTCTGTAAAGGCGGCGACATTTCCTTACGATTGCCCGAAACGTAAAAGGTTTCCGCCAGAGCGAGCGAGGCGGCGGCTTCGTCGTAGAAAAGATTCTGGTCGTGAAAGAAATTTGTAATTTCCCGCAATTCTTCGATTAGTTTTTCAGTTTCGCCCTGCGCCAGACGGGTGCGGCACAAACTAAGCCGGACGCTGTTCCAGCCGATTTCATTACCATTGCTTTTCCGCCGTTCGAGTAGTTTTTCCCAGATTCCGCACGCCTTAACGATGTCGCCGCGCATCATTAAAAATTTGGCGCGTTCGTCTTCTAATTCGCGGTCAAAAGGATTGATGTCGGCTTCTTCGTATGCGCGGTGCGCTCTTTCGTAAAATTCCAGAGTGTGCGGGAAATCGGATTTGTCGCGGTAAAAATTGCCGTAAGATTCAAAAATTTCGCCGCGCAGGGATTTCAGATTATACAATTGACAGATTTCCAGAGCGCGTTCGAGATGTTTTTCGGTTTCATCGAATTCGCCGCGATAAAGATGAAGCCGCGCGACATTCAAATGTCCGATTGATTCCTGCGGCAGCGGACGCGCCGTTTTTTCACTACGGAAATCACTACGAAAAATGCGTTTGAACCAGCGCAGGGCTTCGCCGAAATCACCGCGAAAACCTGCCGGAAGAGCCAAATTGTGAGTTATCAGGCGGATGTAATGTTCGTTCGATTGTTTTTCGGCGAGTTCGAGAGCAAGACGAAACTGCTGTTCGGCTTGTGTCCACGAGCCTTGCGCGATTAAACAAAGTCCGCGCGTGTTGGCGCATTTCAAGTAGGTTTCCGACTTTTCATCAACCAGTCTTTCCGCTTTTTCCAGATATTCAAACGCCGAAGGACAATTACTTTTCCGCCGATCTAAACTCGCCAGAGAATGCAGCGCTTCAGCTTCGCCGGTTTTGTCTTTTTCGTTTTCGAGAAGTTTGACGGCGCGGTGCAGAAGATTGGAGGAACGCTCGCCGTCGCCTTGCAGCCGGGCAATATCAGCCAGAGAGAGCAGGGCGCGGGGAAATTTTTCCAGAAATTCGAGCGGAATTTTTTCGGCGAAAATTTCCAGCGAAGTAATTGCTCCGTTCGCAATCCATTCGCCGCCTTTTTCAGCGATGGTTTCCGCCGCTTTATCGAAGTTTTCCGCTTCGAGTAAAAAAAATAAAGCCTTTTCCCATTGATTGCTTTCGAGAAAAAACGCCGCGATACGGTTTCTCTCGGCGGCAATTTTCCCGCGTCCGATTTCCGAGCGAAAACGTCTTTGCAGAAAATCACGAAAAAGCGGATGGAGACGATATTCCTCGCTTTCCTGATTTTCGCCGACAACCGACAAAAATACGTTTTTCTGGAGAAGTTCGGGCAGAACGGCGGAACAGCGGCGGTCCGGGAAAAGTCGGCTGCAAACGTCGAGCGGAAGCGATTCGAGCAGCGAAAGATGAAGCAGCAAATCCTGCGTTTCCGGCGGCTCACGGTGAAAAACCTCTTCGGCGAAATAATCGAAAATATCCTTTTCCGATTGCTGGAGAATTTTACTTAAATCAATCGAAGGCTTTTCCGAATCAGAGTAAATTTCCTGCTCGGCGACCTGCCGGACAAGCTGCAGGGCGGTAATCCAGCCGTGCGTCCGCTCGCGGTATTCGACAATTTCCTCGTCTTTTAATTCGAGGTTTAAGGTTTGGCGAAAAAGTTCGCGCACTTCCTCATCGTTAAAAAGAAGCTCGTCGCGCGTGATAACAAGCGCGGCGGACTGCGAGCGGCGGCGCATAATGGCGAGCGGCGGCAAATCGCGCGTGGTGATTATCAAATGAAACATATCGGAGGAATACTGAAGCAGCCGGTCAACTAATTTGTGAACGACCGTTTCGCGCCCGATATGATGATAATCATCTAAAACTAAAATAAAAGGCTGTTCGATATTTTCGAGAATTTCATTGAGGAGCAAGTCAACCGCCCGTTCGGGATAACTAATGAGTTCGTCGGTCGCTTCGGACAAATAAGGCAGAATCGTTTCGCCGAATTCGGGAGCGAAATTTTTGATGCCGTGCGAGATGTAACCGAGAAAAACAAACGGGTCGGCATCGGTGTAATCGAGCTGATACCAGACCGCTTGGCGATTTTGATTGCGGATGAAATCGGCGATAAGCGTGGTTTTACCGCATCCCGCATCAGCCGCAATCATCGTCACGGGCGAATTGAGATTTGATTTTAATTTTTCCGTCAGACGCGGGCGCGGCAAAAATTCGCTGACGGCTCGCGGCTGTAGAAGTTTTGTCCGCAGAAAAAAATTCGGTCTTGACATTGGCAATCTAACTGACGGGTTGGGGTCGGTTTTCTTTAGCAAAATTATGTCATAGCCAAAAAGATTTTGCGAGTAAGAATATTTTTTACGGCGATTCGGCTCGACAAAACAATTGAAGTGACCGATTAACCGAATCAATCAGACTCGTTCCGTTTTCCTGTTCGGCAAACATTTCAGCGGCGGGCGATTCGGGCGACGTGTCTAAAAACTATCAAAAGTATTTTCAAAAGCGAGCAATGACTCGACTTCACGACGCAGATTTTCATCCGCGCCGCAGCGTTGTTTGAAAAACGCTTCACGCTTTTCGGGCGAAATTTCCAGAGCCGCGTGATAGATTTCTTCGATTTGTTTTGGTCTTTCGGCTTCCATCTTAAAGTTAAAAATTACTGATTCGGTGGGAAACATTGTTTTCGGGAATGAGATGAGTTAAAGTGATTTTTATTTTTTTTGAAAAAATATTTCTGACAATGATTCTTTTTTCGATTAATTGTCGTTTATAGAGGCAGGAAGTAAATTCGGTTCAAAATAAGGAGATAAAATTTATGTTAAAAAGCAAAAGCATTATTTGGTTAGTGTTGTTATTGGTAGTAGGAATAGGCGCGGCGTGCGACGGGCAAACGGACGAAGCCAACAAATTAGTGGACGAGGGAAACGCCATCGTTAAGAAATCTAATGACATCAGTGCCAAGGCGGCTGATTCGCTCAACGCACTAATGGGCGAAAAAATGACGCAAGCCGAAGATTTAGAACAATACAAAACCGCAAACAAAGCTAAATTCGATGAAGTCGTCAGCCTGTATGAACAACTCGATAAAAGCGGAACCGAAGCCGCCGCCAAATTTGAACAGGCTTCAAAACTGAACACCGACGCTAAGTTTAAGGAATACGCGGCTGCCAAGGCTCAGGAATTCAAGAAAAGAGCCGAAATTGATCGAGTGTCGGCGACTTTCGTCAAATCTTTTTTAGCTGAAAAGGATGCCGAAAAAGCCGACCGACAAGTTGCCGACTACAACAAAAAGAACGCCGATATGATAAAAGAAGCCGACGGATTGATGGCGAAAGCCGACCAAATCGTTAAGGACAATCCCGGCGTTTTCAAATAAAAATAACAATAATGCGAATCAGTATACGCGCTCACGATTTTGGCGTTTAGTTAACCCGATCTTTCGTTTCATCGACGGCTCGATTTCGGGACTCCAAACATCGTTCGCTATCGCCGTAACCTAGCGATTCTCGCTCCCGCTATAATGTTTGCCGCCTTTGGCGACTTCGCATAAGTCCTGACGATTCGGCTAAAGATTTCAGATGTGAAATTCTGCCGAAAGATTTTGAATGCGCTTGCGATATCGTCTCGGGCGAGCAGCCGAATTTACGAAAAAGTTTGCGCGTTTCGTCAATATCGAAGGCGAGCAGTTTTTCGTCAATTACTCCGAGAACCTGTTTTGAACGCAAACGCCATAGCGGAAGCGAAGGTGCGCCGCGCGAAAGAACCAAAAGATGAGTTTGCGGCGGCAGGGCATAAAGTAAACTATTGAAAAACGCGCCGAACCATTCGGAATCGTAAATATAATGCGCGTCGTCCAGCACAATTAAATTTGGAGTATCTGTCGTAGAAGAACAAAATCGCTCCAACGTATTTTCAACTAGACTCGAAACTTCCGATTCGTCCGGCGCTGAATTTCTCGAAAGAGTTTTTTTAATTTTTCCATTCTTTAAATTACCGTCTAAACAGGCGGAAAAATAAGCGGAAAAAATCTTCCAATTCGAGTCGCCGGAATCAATTGAAAGCCAGGCGGCGCATTTATACTTACGGGCGAATTGAGCGGCTAAAGCGGTTTTTCCGGTCCCGGCGCGACCCGTAACGAGTGTTGCGCCAAACTGCGCGGAAGATTTTTCTAAAACTTCGAGCAAACGCGGACGCTTTACAAAATTTTTAAACTTCGGAGTCTGCATTTTTTCCGCAAATAGGTGAATCTCGTCGCTAAAAGATTGTCGTCGGTTTAACGATGTGGAAGTGACTTCGTTATAAATATCCACGCCGTTAAACTCAAAATTTTCGTGTAGTGAAAAAGTCATCGTCATAACACCGAGAAATTTACCAGCAAAGACTTGAGAAATACTTGAGATTTCTTGGTTTTACAAAAATTTTTGAATTTTTTTTGCTTTTTCTCAAGTTTTTCTCAACCTCTTTAAACTAATATATTATTTAAGGTTAAAAAATCTTATTTTCTTATTAAGAGAAGGCGTTTAATTGAAATTAAATTTATCGAAACAGTTGAAAATTAAGGCTCGATATTTGCAAAGATTACGGATGTGTTAGTATTTAATACTAACTAAGCCTTGATAAATGTTTGATTAGGATTCGTTTTTCCGCAGTTTCCCCACAGTTTGTAATACTTTTTGCAGTGTATTAATACAGTTATTTGTTTATGAATATTAGAAAATCTCTTAGCCTGTTTTTACTAATTGCTTTTTTGAGTAATATCGCTCAAGCAGGTATCACGGTAGTTAAATCGAGCGGCATTACCTTTACCGGCGCCGACGGCATTACCTTTACCGGCGCCGATGGCGTAACTTTTACGGGCGCGGACAATTTTTTAAGCTATAAGACAAATGGTATTACATTCACCGGCGCGGACGGCGTGACATTTACGGGAGCCGACGGCGTAACTTTTACCGGTGCGGATAGTTCAACATATGTCGGAACAAACGGAGTAACTTTTACCGGCGCAGACGGCGTGACGTTTACCGGCGCGGACGGGATTACATTAACCGGTGCTGACGGCGTAACTTTTACGGGCGCGGACGGAACGCAGTATCACGCCGATACGGTTAAAGCGCAGCGACCGAGCGGAGTAACTTTTACGGGCGCGGACGGCATCACTAACCGGAGCCGATGGATACCGCCGCACGGCTAATGACGGCGTAACATTTACCGGAGCGGACGGCGTGACGTCTACGGGCGCGGACGGCGTGACGTTTACGGGCGCGGATTCGCTGATTGGTGTTCGCACCGATGGTTCGACTTTCGTTATTACACACCCGAACGGCGTAACATTTACCGGCGCGGACGGGATTACATTAACCGGCGCGGATGGCGTAACTTTTACGGGTGCAGACGGAGTAACTTTTACCGGAGCCGACGGCGTGACGTTTACGGGCGCGGATAACGGAAACGGAACAGCCAGTCAAACAATCGGATTGCAAAGCGTTTCGCCGGAATTGGCGATTGCTCTTAACGAGGCGACGGACGACAGCAATATCAATGCGATAATCGTTTTTCATCAATATCCTTCGCCAGGTGATATTGCAAAACTTCAGGAAATCGGAATTACGGGCGGAACGCTTTATCGGGTTTTGCCGATGATTTCGGTTTCGACGACACGGGCAAAAATAATCGCCGCTTCGCGCTTGCCGCAAGTTCGTTCAATTTATGGAAACCGCACGTTGAACGCAAATTCCGATTCTTATTTCAAAACAACCCAGGTTCAAAGAGTTCAGACCGACAGGGATTTGCAAACAAAAAATGCCGGAATGCCGGTTTCCGGTCGAAATGTAACGGTTGCCGTTTTAGATACGGGAGTTAACGCATCGCACAATGATTTAGCCGGGAAAGTCGTGCAAAATGTTCGTCTGACCGATTCGCAGAGTGCGCCGATTGGATTTCTCAATCCGAATCCGATTGAAAATGTCGTCAATACCGATCCGGTGAGCGGTCACGGGACTTTTGTCGCCGGTGTGATTGCCGCCAGTGGCGCGTCGTCCGGCGGAAAATATAACGGTGTCGCGCCCGGAGCGAATATTTTAGGCTTGAGCGCGGGCGATTTGAATTTGTCCTTTGTTCTGGCGGGTTTTGATTATTTATTGGAACGCGGCGCCAATTACAATGTGCGGGTCGTCAATTGCAGCTTTTCTGCCGAGACGGTTTTTGATGATAACGATCCGGTTAATGTCGCAACCAAACTTTTAACCGGACGCGGAATAAATGTCGTTTTTTCGGCTGGAAATACCGGAGCCGGAAACGGAACGCTCAATCCTTATTCGGTCGCGCCGTGGGTTATCAGCGTCGGGGCAACCGATGAAAAAGGGAAATTAGCGGGCTTTTCTTCACGCGGCACATTTGGAAACGCTTTGCAAAAAACCTCTCTGGTCGCTCCGGGCGTAAATGTCGTTAGCTTGCGAAGCGCGGCAACGCAGACCGGTGCGCTCGGCGTTGCCGGCGGCGATTCAAACAGATTGACTGCGGGCGAATTTCCATTTTATACAACGGCGAGCGGCACTTCGTTTTCCGCTCCGCAAGTCGCCGGAGCAATCGCTTTGATGCTCGAAGCAAATCCGAATTTGCGACCGGCGGAAGTAAAAGACATTTTGCAGCGTTCGGCAACGCCTCTGCCGAATTATTATAATCACGAAGTCGGCGCGGGAATGCTGAACACTTACGCAGCGGTTTTAGAAGCGGCTTTTCCGTGGCGAAAAACCGGACTTTTTCGTTCGGTTCTCGACCGAAACGCGGTTGATTTTTCGACATCCGTTATCAGCAGTTTCAACGGCACGGTTAATTCGAATGGCGTTTCAAATACAAATGTTTCAATACCGGCAAATGCAGTTCAGGCGAGCGTTAATATCAGTTGGGGCGGTTTGACCAGCCCGAACGATTTAGGTTTGGCGGTTTATTCTCAAAACGGAGTTTTGCACGATGAATCGAACAAATTAAATCTGCCGGGACTAACCGGAAAGGGCGAAAAGGTCACGGTAAATAATCCGTCGAGCGAAATCTGGCAAGTTTCGGTAAAAAATTCTTTGAATATCGGAACGGCGCAGAGTTTTCTCGGTTCGGTTTCGGCAACTACAGTCCGATATGCCGACTTTAGCGATGTGAAAAACCTTTCAGCGACAGATCAAACGGCTGTTTATGAAAGTCTGAGTTCTTATCTGATGCTGCCGGAAGGAAAGAAATTCCGACCTGATTGGACAGTTTCGAGAAGCGAATTTGCCGAAGCGTTAGTTCGCGGCGGACGAGTTCCGCAATTTGTCGCCGCAACCAGAATGTTTTCGGATGTCAACGATTTGACAACCCGCAGCGCAGTCGAAAGCGTGCAGGGAAATCCGTCGGGTAAATTGATTTTCGACGCTTCAAACGGCAGCGCATTTCGCCCGAATGATGCCGCGACAAGACTCGTTGCCGCAGTCGCATTTGTCAAAGCCGCCGGTTTGGAAAATTTGGTTTCGACGACCGCGCTGCCTTTGAGCGTTTCCGATTCATCTTCAATTCCGGAGCAATTAAAAGGTTACGTCGCCGTCGCTCTGCAAAAAGGATTGTTGAGCTTAGATGGAAATAATTTTAACCCGAACCGTTCGCTGACCCGACTCGAATTAACAAAAGCCATCGTTACATTGACCGACGCATCATATTAACTCTGTCCGACTTCACAGGAACAAACAAATATACTTGTATTTGATTTCCAAACCGTATTTTTATTCGGGAGCAAAATCGTAAACAATTACGCCCGAAATTTTCACCGCTTTGCCGCCCAATATCATCTGTGTAAACTTTGCCGACCGCGCCGCTTGCTCGGCTGAAGAACGCAGTAGCGGATGTCCGTCACTCGCGCTAGCCGAAATCACATTGTCGTTTTCGTCAATCGTTACCTGAACATTGACCGCGCCGCTTGCGCGAACGGCTCGCGCCGCCGGCGGATAAATCGGTTTCGGCAAATCAATCGCTTTGCCATTTAAAACTCCGCCGCTATCGGTTTTGTCGCTTGACGGATTTCTTCGGGTCGGCGTTTGATTCGGCACCGGAACCGAAACGCAGGATGTTGTTTTTATTTCAAGGTAAATAGGACTTTTCTAAAAGTCTTTTAGGTTTTGTGCATTTTGTTTCAGCGGCAAAATGTTTTTTTGTTTAAAGTGAAGCTGGATTCTCCGTGAGAGATGACTAATGGAATTTAGATAGTTATTCAACTGAAAGATTGGCTATGATATAATTTCAACATTATGGGACAGATAACAATTGAAATTCCGCAAAGAGTTACTAAAAATTACCGAATCGTTTCGGAAAATTCGGCAAAGAAAGTTTTGTCAAACCTTGAACGATTAGTTAAGAAAGAAAATTCGGTTGAAGATGACAAAATTCTCGGCTTGTGGGCTGACCGGGAAGAATCCGCCGAAGGCATTGCGCGAGAACTGCGAAAAAAATCAAATGACAGGTCGCTAAAAGATGATTGACTATTTGATTGATACAAATATTTTCATTGCCATTCTCAAAGGCAACGCCAAGTTGAAAACTTTAATCGAAAACCTCATCTGCGCTCTTGATACGGTTGTCTATGTTGAATTGATACAAGGCGCGAAAAATAAAGCGGAAGTGCGGAAAATCGAAAAATATTTAACTCGATTTGAATTGGTTCACTTTGACGAAACAATTTCCCGAAAAGCGATTGAACTTATTCGCGCATATTCAAAAAGTCACGGGTTGATGCTTGGCGATGCAATTATCGCGGCTACTTGCCTGGAAAACGATTTAACTTTGATTACTTTCAATACGAAAGATTTTCGGTTTATTGACGGCTTGAAGACTCTAAAACCTTAACGATGAAACCTTTCAAAATTCGCCACATCGAAATCAATCCGCCTTTGATTCTCTCGCCGATGGCGGGCGTGACGGATTATACTTTTCGCCGTTTGATAAAGCGGCGCGGCGGTGTCGGTCTGGTTGTTTCGGAATTTATTTCGGTCGAAGGCTTGACGCGCCATAATCCTAAATCGAAACGTCAAATGCATTTTGCCGAGGAAGAACGCCCGTTTGCCGTGCAGATTTTTGGCGGAAACCCGGAAAGAATGGCGATGGGCGCGGAAATGGCGGAAGAAGTCGGCGCGGATATTCTCGATGTCAACTGCGGCTGTCCCGCGCCGAAAGTCGTTAAAAACGGCGGCGGTTCGGGATTGCTGAGAGATTTGCCGCGGTTGGAAACTATTTTGAAGGAAATTAAAAAATCAATCTCCATTCCTTTGACTTTGAAATTGCGAACAGGCTTTTCCGACGCTTCAATCAATTGTGTTGACGCGGCGAAAATGGCGGAGCAATGCGGTGTCGAACATATTCAGCTTCACGGTCGAACTAAGGAACAAGGCTATAAAGGAATGGCGAATTGGGATTGGGTGGGCGAAATTAAAAAAGCCGTTTCGATTCCGGTTTCCGGCAACGGCGACATTACGACGATAGAATACGGTTTGCAGCGTTGGCGCGAAACGGGCTGCGACGGTATTTTAATCGGGCGCGGCGCGATGCAAAATCCCTGGATTTTCCGCCAGTTTCACGACGTTCTCGAAGGACGCGAGCCGTATCAACCGGATTTGGAGGAAAAAAAAGCCGTGCTGCTCGAATTCTTTGAAATGCTGCGCGAGGAAATGCCGGAAATTGTCGCGCTCGGCAAAGTGAAACAACTTGCCGGACAATTTACCAAAGGTTTAGTCGGCGGCGCGCAGTTTCGCCAGACGCTTTATCATTCGCATTCAGCGCAGGAAATTCTTGACAATATAACCGTTTATTTTAATACTTTAACTGAAAATCAAACCTTCGGTGATGGCGTAGTCGAATCCGATGAAGATTTGGAAATTAATTCGCGCGACACATTTTCTGCTGCTTCTTGTTGAATCTGTAAATTTCAGGTTTCGGTTCAAAATTCATTTCGTGGAGAAATATTTTTATGTCATATCCAAAAAAAATTATAAGGGGTTTTTTATTTCTTTTTTTGTTGCATCTAAGCGTTTTTTCTCTCAAAGCTCAGGAGTTAAAAGCGGAAGAAGTCATAGCTAAACATCTCGACTCAATCGGAACTAAAGAAAAGCGCGATGAGATAAAAAATCGTTTGGTCGTTGGAACAAGCGAGGTTGAATCGAAACTTCCGAGTCGAAAGACGACGGGAAAAGCGGTTTTCGTTTCCGAAGCGAATAACTTATTTTTTGTTGCAAGTTTTAACTCTAAGGAATATCCCTTTGAAAAAATCGGCTTTTTCAAAGGTAAAACGGATCTTCCCTATGTAACAGCCGGCACGAGGTCGCCGCTCGGAAATTTTATTGCCGATCATAATAAAATCTTAAGCAATGGTTTGTTAACGGGAAGTATTTCGCAGACGTGGAATTTATTAAATTTGCAAGACCAAAAAGGGGCGCTCAAATCCGCCGGATCGAAAAAAATCGGCGGACGGGAAACATATGTTCTCAGTTATTTTCCGAAAAACGGCGGCTCGTCGGAGTTTTCCATTAAACTGTTCTTCGATAAACAAAATTTTTGGCACGTTCGCACCGAATACCGTTACGTAATTGATGCAAAAGTTGAAACCTTCGGCAAATTGGGACAGCAAACCGGAGCTGAAGTTTCCCTAACTGAAACTTTCGGCGATTTTAAAGACGAAAGCGGGCTGACATTGCCGTATTCCTATAAAATACAGCATTTAACCAACAGCAACAAAGGAACTTACGAATATAACTGGGGTTTTACGATTTCCAAATATCTTTTTAACCAAAATCTCGCGCCTGATTTTTTTAGCTTTGAAGAAAAGTAATCTTTAGATTAACGTTTATGTCCCGTTTTTTATTAACCGCAACTTTAATTTGTGTGTTTTGTTTGGTTTGTAACGCTCAATCTGAAAGAACCGCGCCTACTACAAACTTGATTGCCACTCAATCATCAGCGGGGAAGTTTAAATCTTCCCCCGCATTTGCCGAAGTCATTTTGCGAAAGACGGAACTCGAAGCCGAACTCGAATCGCTTTTGATTAATTACACCGAAGAATTTCCGAAAGTAAAAGAAATACGGTTTGAAACCGAAGCGTTGAAAAAGGCAATTTTGTTGATTTCGGCGATCAAGATTGACGAAACATCGAAACTGACTTTGGCTTTGGGAAAATTGATGGTGCGAAGGGCTGAACTGGAAACCGATCTATGGAATCTACGTAAAAAATATGACGACAATCACCCGGATGTAAAACGCGCCCGACGCAAAATAACAATTTATGAATCGGCAATAAAGGAAATTTTAAAAGGATAAAATCCCGCCGTCAATAATTTTTTCCGATAAAATTTCGTAGAGATTCGCCGCGTCATCGCGGGAAATCTGCTTTTTGGCAGGGATTTGTAAAACTTTCAGAATCGTTAAACGATTGCGCCGGTTGATTTCCATTTCGTCACCCGTTTTTATTTCCTTTGAAGATTTAGCCGTCAATCCGTTGACTTTTATCAGTCCGGCATCGCAAAATTCCTGCGCCAAACTTCTTCGCACAATCAACCGGCTGGTTTTGAGAAACAAATCTAGACGCATAGTTAAAGGGTAAAAGGGTAAAAGGGTAAAAGGGTATTGAAACTGTTCAATCGACTTTTTCACTTTTACCCTTTTTACCCTTTTACCCTTTTTACCCTTTATTTCCCCGCTTTTTCGGTTTTGCGTTCGTCGGCGAAAAGAATCGGCGCGACGATTGGTCGGTAGGTTTCGCTGATTTTAATATACGAATCCTGACGAAGTTCAGCCAAATATTTCTTTTGTTCGGCGGGAACGCGCTCCGCCGTTATCGCCATACGCACGGCATTTTCATTAAATTGCGACTCGCTGCTCGCATTCGTTCTTTCATCGACGCGCAGGATTTCGATGCCGAGTTCGTCAAGTTCAATCGGTTCGGTAATGCCGCCCGCTTTGAGATTTTTAACCGCACCGACAAATTTTTCGTCAAGCTCCTTGAAGTTGATAGTTCCGACTTTGCCTTTATTTTCGGCGACGTTCGGACGGTCGGAGTTTTCCATTACGAGTTTTTGAAAATCCGCTCCGGCTTTCAGTTGGGCAACCAGTTGTTTGGCTTTTTCACGCACCGCCGTTTTATCGCGCCCGGCAAAACCGAGAAAAATTTCACTTATCCCGATGGTTTCGGGTTTTGTAAATTTATCCTTATTTTTTTCGTAATAATCCTTCATTTCCTTGGAACCCAAACTCCAATAAATTTTGGAACTAACTTCGCGCTGAAGAACCAAATCGCGCGTCGCCTGTTTTCGCCAGACTTCCCGGATTTCCTGCGGATTAAAGCCGCCTTTTTCCATTTCCTGATAAAGCGTGTCCAGATTTTTCACATTCTGCTGCTTCATAATCTCCAGAAATCTCTGGTTGAGATTCGCTTCGATTTCGGATTCCAAACCCGTTTCTTTCGCTTTTTGCAGTAATAGTTCTTCGTTTATCAAATTTGCGATTAGCTCGCCCTGTTTGCTTTCGACTAATTTTTGCGCTTCCTCGCGTGGTTTGCCTTCCTGCACGTAAGTGTCAATCGCAACCTTCATCTCGCGTTTGATACGCGAAAGCGTGATAACGCCTTCGTTGACCTGCGCGACGACTTCGTCTATAACTTTAGTTTCGCTTTCCTGTGCGAAAGCGGCAACGCTCATTGTTAATAAAACTGCAATTGAAAAAATTGCGGAGTTAATTCGTTTCATTGGTTACTCCCGAAATAAAATTTGAACTGAAAATATTAAACTTTTTGTAGTATTTTTTGCAACTGCGGGGTTTGATGCAGAAAAAACTTTTTAAGTTTCTTTTGAACTGAAAATTCACTTTTTTCACTTAATTTTTTTACTTATTTTTTACTTATTTTTGTTGAAAAGCCGCCTGATTGCGCCTTTTTAAAAGTAGAAGGGTTTTTCCCCCAGAAGCCTTACCTTAACGCGATGAACAATAAATGTCTAAACTGCCGACTGATTAATTTTCCGAACGCCAAATTTTGCGTGCGCTGTAAATACTCTTTAACTGAAGAAGCAATTACGACGGTTAATTCCGGTTTTTTGCAGTCGAAACTATTAAAACGAATTACGGTTTTAATTTTCGTCTGCGTTTTTACGCTTTTAGGTTTTTATCTTTCACTAATTGTTTCAGCCACCAAGCTGACTTACAGCGAGAGGAAAACCGTCGAACCGGCAATCGCCGTCATAAAGCAAAAAGGCTTCTCCGACGAAGCGTTTTTGCTCGAATACGTGACCGCGTTTCGCAGCAACGATAATTGGCTGAACGCTTCCGTCGAAAAGGAAAATGCGTATGCCGCCACCAATTTTCCGTTTGAGATTATGACGCTTTACCCGGATTTTTTCACCACGCCGGTTGACGACACGGAACGCGCCGCGATTTTGCTGCACGAAGCGAAACATCTGCAAGGCGCGGACGAAAAAGAAGCCTACGAATACGTCTGGAAACACCGCCGTCAACTCGGTTGGACAAAAGAAACGCATTCCGGTTCAATAATTTGGCAAAATGTCCGCAAACAAACCAAAGAATACGCGCCGCATTTATTCGTCTGCGATGCGAACCCATACGGAGATTGCACGGAATAAATCAGAGCCACAAAAAGGCGCAAAAGACGAAAAAAGAAGAATGGAACACAGATGAACACGGATTGAAAATAGATTTTTACGGATTTATTATAAAGATTCATCGGCATCAATCCACGCTTTTTCTGCGTAAACCCGTTTTTTATTTCTTTTTTCTTTTTTGGTAGTGTTCTAATCTTGTGGCGCTATACTTATTTAATGTTTCAAAAAAGACCGTTTTTGAAACAATTTCGAAATTTAACAAAAAATCCACTTTAGGTTTGGTTTATCCCAATTGCTCGCCACGTTTACCTTTATAACCAATTTCACTGTTGATTTTAAACAAAGTTTATTTTATGATCTAAATGAAGATTACAAGTAACCTCAGTTAAGTAGAACTTTTGTCTTGTAACTCTCAGAGCCGACTTTTCCGAATCCAGCTTAAAGAAAATATTTTTTATTTTATTGCCAAATCTCAGGTTTTTGAGATTGAGTAGTTCCTCAGGCAATTTCGTAACCATTCTTTTGCGTTACTACTTTATTTTTAACAATTAATTTCAGAAGGTTAATATAATAAAACCTTAACTTGCGATTCCAATCTGTTAGCTTAACGATTAAAGAAAATCCAATCTATTCTTAGGAGACCGAATATTGATGTCTAATATTTTGACTAAAAATCTATTTAAATCACTCACATCCATTCTTTTGTTGCTCACGTTGTTTTCTGCGAACATTTCTTTCGCCCAGGTTAACAACGCAGCGGCTGAAACAGGGCTTCTGCGTAATCAGCAAGCGATTAACAAATTAGGCAATCGTCTGGCTATAGTTGCCGCCGAACACGGTAAAACGCCGAACCAACTGCGCCGAATGTTTTTGGAAGATGAAACTCTTCACATTGATAAAAACGAAAGATTGCTTTACGTGGAAAGAGCGCCGGACGAAGCGGAAGTTGCTGCCGCTCAAGCCGTCAGCACTCCGCAAGCCGCTCCATATCCCTACTCTGAAACATTTGCTCTGCACAGCCGCCCAAACTCGCCCCGCAAAATTTATCTTGATTTTAACGGTCACACGATAAGCTCGAACAACGCCTGGAAATCCTACCTCCCCGGCAGCGTTGCGACACCTTATGATCTCGATGGTTATCCCTACAGTTTCAGCACGGCGGAACAGGATGTAATTCAAAACATTTGGCAAAGAATGTCCGAAGATTACGCTCCGTTTGATGTGGATGTTACTACCCAAGACCAGGGCGCGACGTTTTACGGTTCACGGGCGGTGATGACACCCACCAATTTTATGGGATCAGGCGTTGGAGGAGTTGCATACGTCGGCGCTTTCCTGAGTGGAGAAGTTTATCAGCCGGCTTGGATTTTTACTGGCGGTTTCGGCAGCAACGATAAAGGTATTGCGGAAGCCGCTTCGCACGAAGTCGGGCATAATTTGGGTTTGAACCACGACGCGACATCAACTCAAAGCTATTACGGCGGACACGGCGTATGGGCGCCCATTATGGGCGTCGGCTACAACAAAAGCGTTTCGCAATGGAGCAAAGGAGAATATCCGGGCGCTAATAACAATGAAGACGATCTGGCGATTATGCAGCAATACATACCGCTAATCGCTGACGACTACGGCAATACAACCGCCACGGCAAATGTTTTGAGCGGCACTAGTTTTAACGTCTCTGGTTTGATTACGACGAGAACCGACGCTGATGTGTTCAAATTTATAACCGGTTCAGGCAATGTTTCAATTAACATCAATTCGGCGCCGCGCGGAGCAAATCTGGATATTAAAGCTGAGATTTTGGACTCCGCCGGAAATGTGTCGGCGACTTCAGAACCGTCGAGTTTTAGTCTGGGAAGCACATTCCCGGCAGGAATGTCAGCCGGCTTTAACCAAACTCTTTCGGCTGGCACTTATTATTTAAGAATTGACGGCACTGGTAGTGCCACCGACGATTCATCGGCTGGTTATTCCGATTACGCCAGCATCGGACAATACAACATAACCGGAACGCTCCCATCAACCGGCGGCAGTTCGCAACCACCGACTGCCGTTGCGTCAATCAATGGCGCGGCTTCAGGCACAACGCCTTTGACAGTTAATTTCTCGAGTGCCGGTTCTTTTGATCCCGACGGTTCGATTGCCGATTACAATTGGAGTTTTGGCGATGGAACCGGCTCGACCGCTCAAAACCCGTCTAAGGTCTACAATTCAGCCGGAACGTTTACCGCCGTTTTAACCGTCACGGATAACAGCGGCTTAAAGGGCACAAACAGCGTAGTAATTGCGGCTTCTAATCCTGTGACCCCGACTCCGACTCCGACTCCGACATCAACTCCGACACCGACCCCGACACCGGGCGTGCGAACAAATGTTGCGTTAGCGTCAAACGGAGCAATTGCGACGGCTTCATCATTTTTAGCTAATTCAATACCTTCAATCGCAATTGATGGAATACGTAACTGGGCAACA
>Ga0136611_10000814_pt1 | contig 20988 bp, 16 predicted proteins | sample AntDrymUQ2232306_2_FD_106645 | JGI IMG/M metagenome (GOLD analysis project Ga0136611, IMG submission 106645) | Polar desert sand microbial communities from Dry Valleys, Antarctica - metaG UQ223 (23.06) | ecosystem: Environmental > Terrestrial > Soil > Desert | place: Antarctica: Dry Valley...
CACGAGCGCTCCGGAATGGCCTCGAGGATGATGGCAAGGAGCCCGACAACAGCTTTAGGCCCTGAGGGGAGCCGTGGCCACGATCCTTAGCGGGGGTTTTCCCTCAGAAAATGTCGGGACCCCGTCTCGGGTGAACGGCTGGCGAAATCGGATCGTCTGGTGTGAGTCCTCCCCCACCGTCGCGACGGTGGCAGATGCCGAACGCTCGCGCCAACGCTGATTGAGGGCCAGACCGACACTCTGAGCCCATGCGCCAGAGGGCTTGCCAGCAGGGATCCGCGCAAGCTGCAGGACGTCGCCGAAGTCGGTCAGGATTGCCCGATTCCCTCGGTACTGGTCGATCCACGCCCCGGCGTCTAAGGCAACGTCATGCGGGATGTCGGTCGCCTCACCTGGGTCGTCATCCCGCCGAAGGCCGCGCACAACGAGCAGCGGATCTTCACTCACAAGGTTCATGGTCTTCCGTGTTCGCTTGTCGCGGTATGTCTCGTTCCGTTTCCCGATGACGGGCATCGATCCGACCAGGAGCAGCATCCGCCAGACACGCTGAAGCTGATCGTGGACAATGTCCGATTCCCGCCGGGTCCAGCCTATTGCGTGGCGCAGCTCAGCGAGAGAGACAGTGACCTTTCCACGTTCTAAGAGCAGCGCTACCGCAACGTGCGCGAGCAGCACGGCCGGCGCGCCGGCTTCTTTCAATTCGGCTCGCAATCGCTCGTGGGTCGGCGGTCCTGACCACCAGGCAAGCAGCATTGACGAAGGCGAGAGCCGCACGTGCATCGGCTGGCCCGGAATGGAGTGAACCATCGCAACCTCCCCGTCAACGTCCTGCCAGCGTCGTCGAGATGGCCCGTCTGAGAGAGCGATGCCCAGGTTCCGCATCTCCTGGAAAGTCTGCTGCGGGAGTGACGGAGGTAGTCCGTCACCTCGCGGCCTCATACTTTGGCGATCGGTCGGACTTAGCGGGCTTTCGTCAATGATCGACCAGAGAACTGAGCTGAGTTCCGCCCCGAGTTGATAGATCTCCTCCGATAAGGCGTGAATATCGGCGCGTTCGGGCTGGCGTTCGTGCCGCGCGAACTGCTTGCCCATGAACACGCCAATGCGCTCCCAGGGGTCATTGATGGATCGGATGAGTTCCTGCCGCTCTTCGTTCCACGTCGTCACCAGTTCTTCGGAGCGTTGCTCGGCGCTGAGGCGACCGATCTCGGCACGTCTTCGGGTGGCCGTATCGATTACTTCATGGGTGTGGTCAAGTTGCGCCCGGAGCATCTCCGCGAGGTGATCCATCGCTTTGTCGATTGGGAGTGCGTCTTTTTCGTCCTCGGCCATCAAGCATTCCTGTACGTGGTCGGCTGCTACTCGCGCGGGTCCAGCGAGTGAGCGTAGCCGGGTGTAGACGCTCGGCGCTGCCGAACTCATAATCACCAGTGCCTCCCTCTGTGGTTACGACACAGCGGCAGGAAGTCGTAGGCGGCTTGCTAACTCAAGCCGCCTGCGCGTTTCCCTCTGTTTCCAGTAGCTCGTCAGGTGTTACCTGGAGCGCCTCGGCCAGCTTTCGAAGCGTCGAGATGCGCGGCCACTGCCCGCCCTCGATCCTGATGATGGTGTTCACGCCGACACCGCTCTTCTTCGATAGGTCGTCCTGTGTCAAGAGCCGGCGCTGCCGCCATTCCTTCAGCCGTACGTGCATGTTGTCCTCCAACGTGGATCACCACTAGTAGTCTACCACTTTTCAGATTGGTAGTGGTGTGCTATTGACAGTACAGTGGGAGTATGGCATACTAGTGGTGTGCTACTGGTGTCGTAACCGCCAGGAGTAACGACTCAGGGAGTTAGCCCCCATGAACACGCAGACCGCCCCCCGCCCCGCAGCCGTCGCCAGCGTGCTGGCCCGTTCCGCGCAGTGGACCTCGGCGCGCCGTAAGAGCGATGGCAAGCCGTTCTACTACATCCCCGGCAACACCGAGGGCGCGGTGTACATGACGGCCACCGATGGCTGCACCTGCCCGGCCGCCCAGCGCTTCAGCGGGCCCTGCAAGCACAGCGTGGCGATCCGCCAGCGGCAGGCGGCTCCGGCCCCGAAGAAGAGCTACAGCCAGCTCTACCCCGTCTGCTCGGTCACTGGCTGCGATGAGGATGCTGGTCGCTCCGGCCGCTGCCTCGACCACAACCGCCGGCTGCTGGCGAACGACTGATGAGCATCCTGGGCCTGTACAGCCACATGTGGTGGGATGCCCCCGACATTGATGAGGACGATGACCAGGACGATCAGCCCATGTGCCCGCCAGACATCCTGAGCGTGTCGCTGGGGGTCGTCTGGTGGTCCGACGCCCCGATCCTCACCGACGACGATTGACGGGACTGTGGCGGGCCGGTGTCCAACATGCTGGACATTCCTCCGTCGAACGCCCGTCTCCCCAGACAGGAGACCCGCACATGATGACATCCACGACGACGCCCGTCACCCTTGCGCCGGCCGCCCGCGCCATCACCCTCACGCCGACCGGCGCGGCCGTCTGCGCGGTCTATCGTCTGCGCCGGCTGCTGGCCCACCTGGAGCCGGCAGACCGCGCCGCCGTGCTCGACGTGCTGCATCTGGAGGTTGCCGCACTGCCGATCCCCGCGTGACATCCGCCCACGCCCCGTCCCGCGCACCGGGAGGGGGCACCCACAAACAGGGAGAGATTTCCATGAACCAGGAAGAGCGGCTGGCACTGGCCGTACAGGCCCAGGTAGCGGAGATCAGGGCCGATCAGTCGAAGGAGCGGTCGGCCCTGATCCAGCGCCGCATAGCCCCGTTGCACGAAGCCTTCGCACGGGTCGGGGCGATCCTCAAGCGCCCACTGGACTTCTCCAACCGCCGCGACCGGGCGCTGATCGATGAGGCCCTCGAATCACTGGGGGCGCAGCACCCCAGTGATCGGGATCTGGACGCATCGGTCGTTGCGTCGAAGGAAGCCGATGAGCTTGAGGCGGCCATGCTCATCGCGGCGAGGGCGCTAACCAGCGCCTGGACTCCAGCGGACGGGGGCACTCTGGCCGAGTGGATCGGCTGCTCCCCAGAGGACTTCCGCACGGCAGTGGATGCCGCCCTCGCCGCTGAGACGCCCACGGCCTAACCTCCGTCCCATGTGCGTACCAGCCCCGGCCAACCGGCCGGGGCTTTCTGTGCCCGAAGCCGGCAGTGTGGCGCTCGCGCGGCGCATCCGCTTTGGCCGAAGATGGCCGCATGCGTGACCTTCTGTCCGTTTCGGAAGCGGCCACGGTGGCCGGAGTGTCCGCTAGGACCATGCGCCGGTGGATTGCCAACGGCCAAGTTGTGACAAGTGGACACGGACATGGCCGCAAAGTTGTGTCCGCTTCGCTCTCGAAGCAAGTGGCCAACGCGGACACGGACGGTCACGAGCAACGGTCACCCAATGGGACAGATACGGCCATAACGGACAACAGTGACACCGGCGGACACGAGGCTGACCGCTTGGCCGATCTTGTCCGCGACCTGTCCTCCCGGCTGGCCGATCAGACGGCGCTCACCGCGATCTGGCAGGAGCGCGCCAGGGTGCTAGGCGATCAGCTTGCCCTGATGCCACCCCAGGCGACGATAGCGGGCCAACCTGCGCCCGAAGTCGCGCCGGCGTCCTCTGAGGGGTCCGCACCGTGGTGGCGCTCCTGGTGGTCCTGGCTGATGCTATTCGTCGTGATCGCGGCGGTCGTCCTTGCTGTGATGGCGACGGGGGTGGTGCGGTGAGATCGCGCATCCTGGTTCTTCTCAGCCTCATCCTGATGATCGTCGGTGTCATCATGGTCGCCCGCGATCTGGGGATGTGATGATGGCTCCCGTCATCCGGCCTGGCGCTCGTGTCCGCGTCCAGATCCCTAGGATCGTCCCCTGCATGCTGTACTGTCTCGACAGCGTGCTGGTGCTGGAGGCGACCGGCAGGGTGGACCGCATCGAGGCCGGCTAGGAGATCACTCGGGGGTGGTCGTGTTCGATCTCTGGCACCTGGGTACGCAGTGGGTGGACAGGTTCACGGGTGACGCGGCGATCAGCTGAATCGGTCGCGGCTGCGGATGTTCTGCCAGGACCGCTCTTTGGCACACTCTGTGCGCACCTTTTGCGCGAAGGCAACGCGTGGTACCATCTGTCGCAGATCGACGGCGAGCAGATCACGCACAATGGGGGAGTAGGCGCATGGCGATCGGGGAGTGGGGAGCGAGTGTGCCTATGAGTGAGGCCGAGCGCCGCAACCGAGGGTGGCCACGACGGGGCGGTCTCATGACTAGAGCCTCAGCTATCTCTCTCTTGGTCGCGCTGCCGTTTTTCGCGATGGCCGGGGCCCTGCCGCTCCCGGTCGCTGCCGTCCCGGCCCAGCAGGGGGCTACCTTCACCGTCAACTCGACCGACGACGTCAGCGACGGCACCTGCAACGCGACCCACTGCAGCCTACGTGAGGCGATCACCGCCGCTAACGCTGCGGTTGGTACCGACACGATCGGCTTCAACATCCCGGGTAGCGGGTCGCACACCATCAGCCCACTCTCGGCGCTCCCACCCGTCACTGGCCCGGTCACGATCGATGGCACTACGCAACCCGGATTCCTCGGGACGCCGATCATCGAACTGGACGGGACTGGTGCAGGGTCGGTGGCCAGGGGTCTCTATATCACCGCCGGCAACAGCACCGTGCGCGGGCTGGTCATCAACCGCTTTTCCAACAGCGCCATTCAACTGGACATCAACGGCAACAATACCGTTGCCGGGAACTATATCGGGACCGATGTGAGCGGCACGAGGGCGCTGAGTAATGGCGCCGGGGTGTTCGTCGTCTCCGCTAGCAACACGGTGGGTGGCACGTCGGCGCAGGAGCGGAATGTCATCTCTGGCAATGCCGCCACCGGGGTATACGGCGTCATCATCATTGGCAGTGCCGCAACTGGGAACATGGTTTTTGGGAACTTCATCGGGACCAACGCAGCGGGGACCGCCGGCCTGGGCAATTGGGGCGGGATTGGAATCCGGGACGGCGCCTCCAACACCACCATCGGGGGGACTGCCCCATCGGCGCGCAATATCATCTCGGCGAACAGTTTTGGGGTGGCCATCGTCGGCACGACAGCCAACGCGGTCCTGGGCAATTACATCGGGACCGATATCACCGGTACAGTGGGCCTCGGTAATGGTACCGGGCTCTTCGTTAGTGGTAGCAGTAACACCATGATCGGGGGCTTGTTGGCCGGGGCAGGTAATGTGATCTCGGGCAATAACGGTAATGGCGTGGAGTTCAGAGGCGGCGGATTAGGGACGACGAACAACCTCGTGCAGGGCAACTACATCGGCACCGATGCCACGGGCAGCGCCGGCCTGGGTAACGGCATGGCAGGAGTCCGCATCCAGGACGGCGCGTCGAACAACGTGATCGGCGGGTCATCGGCCGCCGCCCGCAACATCATCTCGCACAACGGTCGTACGGGTAACCAGCCCAACGGGGTCAGAGTATCCGACGGCAGCGGGAATGTGGTGCGGGGTAACTACATCGGGACGAATGGCGACGGTTCGGCAGCCCTAGCAAACATTGGCTCGGGCGTGCTCATTCAAGATTCCGCCGGCACCATCGTAGGTGGAACAGATCCGGCGGACGGCAACCTCATCGCTGGGAACCAAAGTAGCGGCATCGAGATGGTCGGGAGCGGGACGACCGGTACCGTGGTGCAGGGCAACTTGATCGGAACCGCCGCAGACAGGACGTCTCCGCTGCGCAACTCGTTTTGGGGAATCCGCCTCGTCGCCGGTCCACACGACAATACCATCGGTGGGGGATCGGCGGGTGCAGGTAATACAATCGCGAACAGCGGCGTGGCCGGCGTCGCGGTGCACGTGAATGCAGGCAGCGGCAATGCCATCCTCGGGAACTCCATCTACAACAACGGTCGCCTGGGCATCGATCTCTTCCCGGACGGTGTAACCGCGAACGATGGGCAGGATGCCGACACGGGGCCGAACAACCTGCAGAACTACCCGGTTCTGTCGGGGACCGGCACCGGCACGCTCAACAGCACGGCAAACACCATGTTCCGGATCGAGTTCTTCCAGAACGGCACGTGCGACCCGGCCGGCTTCGGCGAGGGTGAGCAGTTCCTCAGCGCGATCACGGCGACCACCGACGGCAGTGGCAACGCGACCTTCGCGGCCCCAGCAGGGACCCAGATCACGGCCACGGCCACCGACCCGAACGGCAACACCTCCGAATTCTCGGCCTGCCCGGCGGTCGCGCCGACCGCCACTCCGACGGCCACGGCCACCCCGACGGCGACCAGCACGGTGACCCTGACGCCCACGGCGACAGTCACCGCCACCGCGACGGCCACTCCGACGGAGACGCTGGTACCGACCAACACGGCCACCAGTACACCCACCGAGACGCCCACGTCAGTCCCGACCGACACGCCCACACCCACGAGCACGAGCACGCCGGTCCCGACGGCCACCCCGACGGCCACGACCGCGGCGACTGAGACACCGAGCCCGACCGCAACCAGTACGGCCATGCCGGTCCCGACGGCCAACCCGTTGGTCGTGACCAACACGAACGACAGCGGTGTCGGCTCCCTGCGGGCCGCGATCACCTATGCCAACAGCACTCCGGGCACCGACACCATCGGCTTCAACATCCCCGGCAACGGCCCGCACACCATCACCCCCCTGTCTCCCCTGCCGACGATCACCGACTCGGTGGTCATTGACGGCTACACCCAGCCGGGCTACGCCGGTAGTCCGATCATCGAACTCAACGGTGCCGGTACCTCAGGCGACGGCCTGGTGATCACGGCCGGGGGAAGCACTGTACGTGGGCTCGTCATCAACCGCTTCCCCGGTCGAGGGATCGCACTGGCGACGGGCGGAAACAACACGATTGAGGGCAATTACATCGGCACCGATGTCACCGGGACCACCAAGCTCGGCAACGGTGGCATTGGTCTTGAGGCTCGCTCGGCCAACAACACCATCGGAGGGACAACCGCCGGGGCGCGCAACCTCATCTCCGGCAACAACAACCATGGCGTTTTCCTCAGTGGTAGCGGCACCACGGGCAATCGCATAGTCGGCAACTTCATCGGGACCAACGCCGCCGGTACCGCCGCCCTTGGGAACCGTTTTAACGGGGTGAGTATCAGTGGCACGACGGACAACGTGATCGGCGGGATAGCTGCTGAAGCGCGCAACCTGATCTCCGGCAACGGCGGGCATGGCGTCATCATTGTCGTCAGCGGGGCACCGGCGAACCGCGTGCTCGGCAACTACATCGGCACCGACGCCGCGGGTTCGGCCGACCTCGGCAACGCCCAGTACGGGGTAATTCTCAGCCAGTCATCGAGCCAGGCAATCGGCGGGACGGACGACGGCGCGGGTAACGTCATCGCCCACAACCGGCAGGGCGGGGTCTATGTCGAAATTGCTGATGGCGCGGCGAACAATCAGATCCTCCGCAACGCGATCTTCTCGAACGCCGGCCTGGGGATCGACCTCAGGCCCAACGGCGTGACCGCGAACGACCCGCAGGACTCGGACACCGGGGCGAACAATCTTCAGAACTACCCGGTTCTGTCGGGGACCGGCACTGGCACGTTGAACAGCACGCCGAACACGACGTTCCGCATCGAGTTCTTCCAGAACAGCGCGTGCGACCCGTCCGGCTTCGGCGAGGGCGAGCAGTTCCTCAGCGCGATCACGGTGACCACCGACGGCACCGGCACTGCGTCCTTCGCGGCCCCCGCAGGGACGCAGGTCACGGCCACGGCCACCGACCCGAACGGCAACACCTCCGAGTTCACGGCCTGCCCGACGGTCGCGCCGACCGTGACGCCGACGGCCACCGCGACCCCGACGGCGACCAGCACGGTGACCCTGACCCCGACGGCGACCCTCGTCCCGACGAGTACCTCGACAGCGACCCTCGTCCCGACGAGTACCTCGACAGCGACCCTCGTCCCGACGAGTACCTCGACAGCGACCCTCGTCCCCGCGAACACGGCCACCCCGACCCAAACGCCAACCGCTTCCCCGTTGTGCAATCCGCAGGGCAAGCCCAACGGGTGTGTGACACCGACGCCCGGCGCACCACTGCCTGGGCCGCAGCCGCAGCCGCTCTGCAAGCCGCGGGGAGGGGGTCCACCTAACTGTGTGACACCGACGCCTGTAGCCAGCGGGACCGGCGTCGCGCCGGCTGTGGGTGCGACCCGCAACGGAACCCGGCCGAGCCCGTCGTAGGTAACTGTTCGATCTGGTGACTGCTCCTAGCAGCCAACTTCCCAACCGAGCCCGAAACGGGGAGTTAGGCCACCTATGGGCCGAAATAAAGGGGCGTTCGCAGTATCCCAGCCCACGAGTCTGAACAGTTACCGTCGTAGCCGCCTGTGGATGTGTTGCCGGTTGCGTCGTATGCTCGTCAGTCGGACCCTGCGGCCTCGATAAGGCTGGAGCAGATCAGGGACCGGCGCCGGCGACGGAGTGCCCGACATATTGTCTCGTAGCTTCGCCACTCGCCTGGTCAGGTCAGCACCGGCCACCGATCGCCAGTCTCCTACCCTACTTGCTAGGGGTAAATCCGTCATCAAGCTCCTGGATGCCTGTTACACGGCGCTACAGCGGCAGGTCGAGGCCGGCTTCACGTACCATGCTCCCGTACAGTGTGAGGAAGGGTGTCGGTGCGCACCTTACATCGCTGCTGCGACAGTCCGCTGATCACCACGGCTGAGGAAGCATTGGGGAAGGCAACGTGATCGGAGCATTAGCGCGGTCCAGGATGGCTCTAGCAGCCGTCATGCTGGTGGCCCTCTTCGTCGTCATGACCCAGACTGTGGCTACGGTGCCCTTCAGCGTAGCAAGCGTCTCCGCCCAAACCGGAACGCGCGTCGTGAACTCGGATGAATACTCGTCAATCCAGTCGGCCATTGACGATGTCAACCGTACCGGTGGTGGCACGGTGTACGTTCCGGCGGGGGTGCATCTCCTCGACCGGAAGATCCTCCTGTACTCCAACATTACGTTGTTCGGCGATGGCATGGGCGTAACGATCCTAAAGTTCCGCGACGGTGCTGTTCTCGACCATATGATGTCCAACGACAGTCTCAGCACGCGTGACGGGAACATCGTCGTTCGTGATCTGACGCTTTCAGGGCCGGGTCCGTCAACGAGCAAGTATTTCGGCCTCCGTCTCGTCAATGTTCAGGACGCCGCAGTCGTGAACGTTGCGAGCGACAACCATGGACTAGATGGGTTCTACCTCGGTTACTACAATGACCAAGGCGTGAACAATGTCCGACTGAGTGGCTGCCGGGCGACGAACAATGGACGGAACGGCATCTCGCTGACTCACGGAAGCGGCAACATCGTCGACAACTGTTACGTGGAGAACAACAACCGCATTGAGCGGGTCGCGGGTATCGATCTGGAGCCAGACCAAGGGCTGAACGTTTCGGACAACAAGGTGATCGGCAACACCGCCAGGAACCAGAACGTCGGCGTCCAACTCTATTCGGCCGACCGTCGTCAGTACGTTCAGGGGGGCAATGCGGTCTGCGCGAACACCATCCGGTTCAACAGCACTGCTGGCATCTGGGACTACAACGGAAGTCGCAATATCTTTGTCAACAACGCGGTGACGGATAACGGCGGGACCAATCAGGTCAACCTCTTGATCGACGGAAGTGCCGTCTTGAGCACCGATACCAGCAAGTACTGTCAACTCCCGAGTCTATCGCCCGCACCACCAAAGCCGGGGTCATCGACCACGCGAGTACCAACAGCAACTGTGACTCCGACAAGAACCCCCACGGTCGCCGGGGCGACGCTGAGCGCCAACCCGCTGACTGTGGAACCGAATGGGACGGAGCGGGTGAGCTGGAGCGGGATTCCCAGCCCCACGACGGGCGACTGGATCGGGCTGTACCCGCAGGGCGCGGTGGATGACAGCACTGGTTTCCTCGACTGGAAGTACGTCAGCTGCAACCAGAGCCCGACGACCGCAAAAGCCTCCGGCTCCTGCGACTTCACGATGCGCAGCACGCTCGACACGTTCGAGTTCCGACTCTTCGCCAACGATGGCTATATCCGCCTGGCCACCTCCAACCCCGTCACGGTTAGCGGGGCATACACCCCAACTCCCACGGCAACGGCAACGGCAGTGACCGTTGTGTCGACGTCGGTCACATTAACGCCCACGTCCACCACAGTCCCCTCCCCTCCGGCACCACCGACTCGACTCAGTGCACGCGCGAGCACCGGCTACGTTCACCTAACCTGGCGGGCGAGTTCGACTCCAAACGTCACCTACATCGTCTACCGGGGCACCGCGGCTGGCAGCAAGACTTCCTACGCGACCGGCGTGATCTCTACGGAGTACAACGATCGGAATGCCCAACCCGGCGTGACCTATTACTACTCTGTCACTGCAGTGACTGGGGGCAGTGAGAGTGGTCCGTCTAATGAAGTTTCCACGAAGGCGCGCTGAGCCCGACGTCATGACCGACGAGATCATGCGTAAAACCAAGGAGGCCTCATGAGACGACCCCTGTACCGGCGCAGCCAGCTACTCTTGGTGGTCCCACTCCTCGCAGGACTCTGGGTTGCTGCCATCTCGGCCGACCCATCACTTGCCATCGAGCCAGCAGTCACCTCTGACGACGCCCAGTCACAACTGCAGCAGCCCGGAGTGTCGCGTCGCAAAGTAAGGCTTGAGGTCAGTGCCACCGATGTACCTGCCGGACGAGGTGTCACGCTGACGGCACGTGCGGACCGACCCGAAGGCGACGCCTTTATTGTTGCCATCCGTCGCGAGGGGGGACACCTCGCGACCGGCCTTGAGGATGCCTGCCGGTCACGGGTGGTCTGCACGGTCGAGGTGCGGGAGGATCGGCCCTCAGCTCGACGATTCGCGGCCACGTTGTACCGCTGCGACGCGCCGGGTATCTGCATCCTAGAAGAGGATGCTAGTGAGGCTGACAAAGTCCACGTAACGTGGCGGTAGAGTCTTAGGCACCCCCGTGCCACGGTGCCCACGTCGATCATTATCTAAGGCACGACTCGGCCAAGATGGGATCAGGTTCGGGCGGGGATGACGAATTCGATCTCCAGTGCTTCGAACAGCAGATCCCGGATGTCCAAGGGCACGTCGAAGACGATGCGCTTGTTGACCGTCTGGCCGGGTAGCACCGTCTCCGCGGCTATCAAACCCCGTTCGACAGTCGCTGTTGCAGCAGCCGGGTTGAACGATCGCCCGTCGCCGGCCCGCAGCATGAAGTCGCGCAGCGTGAAATCCGAGGCCCTACTTTGAAGGTTCTTGATCTGGAGGTCAGCCCTGATGAAGACACCTTGGGGATCTGTGGACGGAGAGAGACCGGACGACGGTGGGTCGTAGACGCCGAAATCCAGCAACGTGACTTCCCACCCCTGCAGTTTGACGGTCTCTCCGACCTGGGCGCCCCGGAGATCATTGGCCGCTCCCCGAGCCAGTTGACTGGAGCGCTGTTGTTCCAGGACCAACGGTCCGCCGCCGAGAAGCACGAGCAGACCGAGAAGTGTGGCAAGACCGAATCCGATCACACCACAGTGCTTGGTGAATGTATCCACGCCTGCTCCATCACGACGTGAGCGACTCACGCCCCTGTAGGTCGCATGATCCTTGCGACACAGCGTTCATCATAGAGGCGGGGGCGCTCGGAGAAATACCCAGCTCTCGAAGACAGCTACGTTTCGCTGCTGATCACGGGCCGTCACGGCACCGGGCCGGGCTACGTGAGGACGATCCGCAGTGCGTCGGCCACCACCACGCCATCAGGTAGGCTGGTCAGTTCGACACGACACGGCGTCCCGGCGACGAGTGGCACCTGGGCGAGTTCGACCCAGCGGCCACCACGTTCACGCTGGGTCATATTGACCGCGGCGAGTTGGTGACCGCCGGCGAAGATCGTGAAGCGGGCATTCGACGCACGGTCGGATCCCTCAGTCCAGCAGGCCAATACGCGGTAGGTGCCGTCCTGTGGGACATTGAGGGTCCATATGAATACGACCGACGCGTCGGCGGATTCGGCAACCTCGTAGTCAACACCATTGAACTCCAGGACGTTGCGCGAGCGTTGCCAGGAGCCTTGGCGTGTCGTCCGACCGTGGTCGGCATTGTCGACAAGGACGTGACGGTCAACGAAGAGCGGCCAGTGTGCCGCAAAGAGTCCCTCGTGCCCATCCTGCGCGCGAGCTCGAACCTGCAACGTGTAGGAGCCACGGGCGTCAGGCAGAAGTGGGAAGCTCGCGGTCGACTCGCGTGACCAGGCACTCCAGGTCGGTCGTTCATCCGTCCCATACCCACTGAGCGGGACAACGCGATCAGGCTCGTCTGACAACTGCCAGCCTTCAAGCCGCGTACTGAACTCGACAGCGCCGGCTGCTCCCTCCCATCCAAAGACAAGATCGGTCGGCCAGACGGAGTGATCTGTGGGGGCGTGCGTGATCCGTGCCCGGGGGCCGGGAGGACCGAGTCGTGTGGCAACCTGATCGCGTAGTGCTGGCAGCCGTGCGTAGAGGCGATCGCCGGGGCACTCGGTCGCGATGCAGTCGCGGTGTCCGGACACCAGGGGCAGGTCGTCGCGCCAGAGGGCATCTTCACCACTCCGGCTACGAGCACGCAGAAACGAGATATGTCCGGTCGGGTCGAGTTGATGGCGGGTCGCCTCGAAGGCGAGTGCTTCCTCAAGCGTCTGGAGCGCCGAGGCGCTCGGTTCGGCCTCGGTGAAGGTCCCGAGCAACGCGATGCCGACGGAACCGTAGTTGTAGCCAACGACGTGACCAGCCACGACATCGCGACTGAGCACCTCGCGTGTAGTGCCCGTACCCGCGTCGCTCTCGCGGCCACGCCGGCCCTCATAGGCCTGGCCGCGGTTGTCGATCAGTAACTGGTAGCCGATGTCACCGAAGCCCTGGGTTACCGTGTGATACGTGTAGATGGCACGGACCTCAGCTGCGGGATCTGCCTGCTCATTGTCCGTCGCGGTATGGTGGACGACTAGCAGCTTTGGTGGCACAAACGCCCGGGGCCACTGATCCTGACCGTCTACGAAGCGGATGGACTCATCCGCTCCCCACCCTTCGCGGGTGATGACGCGACCGAGGAAAACCTTGCTGCCCATGGCTGGACCCGGCACGTTTGCTCCTGCTTGGCCCGAGGACGGCCCACGAGCGTCAAGGTAGGTGAGCGCGACGCGCCGCACCGCGGCCGCGTCCGGCCCAGCGTCCGCGAACGTCAGGCGGTATTGCAGCCAGCGCCCAAGCCGCCCACCAAGGAGTGCACCGAATGTCTCACCCCCACCCCCTGCATACCCTTCGGCGCGCGCCCTGCCATGCGACTCGACCCGCACCCGGCGCCAGGGTGACCAAATCGACCCGTCGGGGCCGGATCGCACGTCCACCTGGAGTCCCTGCTCACGCTCCCACCCATCGTCAGTTTGCCAATGGACACCGATATGCGAACAGGCAAAGTCGATCGGGATTGGCTCGGACGTGAAGCGCGCACCTGGTTGCTGCGCAGTGATCGACCGCGCATCCCCCCCAACGCCGGGTAGCCGCACTCCCTCTGGCAACCCGGCTCGGAAGTCGGTGCCGCTCTGGACGACCTCACCCACGCGCACCCGCACCACGACGTCCGCACTCGCTTGAGCCCGGGCGATCCGCGTCATTCCGGGCCGGGCCAATGCCCCCAGGCCGATCGCAATGCCTGAGGCGGCTAGCCGCCGCACGAACATCCGCCGTCCCAGCCGTTGTCGCATGACGTCCGACCCTTTCTGCAACTCTTCCTCGCTCGAGCATACGCGGTGCGTGCCCGATGGCCCCATCAGGGTAGGTGAACTGCGGAGGGTGGTCAACGCCAATGACAACCGCCAACACTGTAGAGCCTTTTTGGTCCTCCGCGTGAGACACAACCACATGTGTCACAAACCCTGGGTTTTGAGACTTCACTCCCTGTGGAGCAGGGCGCGGAGCACCCCCACAAACGGGCGTTTTTCGGACATGCTCATGAATCCTCGGAGCGGTGCGACTGACGGCGACAAAGCAGGCAACCGTTGTGAGCCTCGTCGGGGCACCGCGCCCAGAAGAACGCCACGGTGAGCGTGCCGAGGAACGCCAGCAGCATCCCTTGTATCACGTGGATCGCCTCGCGCCTCGTCTCCAGCCAGGCCAGGATACGGGTCGACCGGCCGGCTGGCAGCAGTAACGTTGGGATTAGGCCAATGTGGCGATGCAACTACTGTCGCAAGCGGTTCCAGGATCGCGATGACGGGATCAATCACGCCGGGGCGTCCCACAGCCGGGACTACACCACGTGCGAATACCTACCGCGTCAGCGAACGTGGGTACATGGTCTGTCCATCCTGCCGGTGCTGCTGACGTGGTGGCGATGATGGCCGACAGCATTGCCCCCGGTTCACAGCACTGCCTGAATAGCGTGCCAGTGCTGGACGCGGTCGGCATGGTTGATCGGATCGAGGCTGCTCGGGATCACCCGGTCATCGTTGTGTTCGCCCTGTAGCACCCTCTTCGGGTCAGCCCGCACCACTCGGACCGCGCACCGCCCCTATGCTGGGGTACGCAATCTGCTGGGAACGCGCTGCGTGGTGCATGGCCAGGGCCATGCCGGTGAGGACGAGGAAGAGGAAGACGCCCTCGCCGTTGCGACCCAGGTGACCATCCCAGGGCAGGAGCATCGAGCTGGCCACGGCGGCGCCAGCCAACAGCCGCGGCAGGAATCGCCCTGACTTGGCCACGATGATCAGTTCGGTCGCCAGGGGGAGGAGCGAAACCTGCCAGGCGATGGGCAGGAGCACGACGCTGAGCCAAGCCCACAGGGCCCAGGTGTGCCGCTCTAGGTCGGGCGCGCTCAGCGTGGTCCGGACCGCTCGGACCGCCAGCGCGGTGACCATCAGCCCGGCCAGGAGGGGCGCCGGCGGTCCTATTCGGTGCGTGGCAACCGGGAAGAAAGCCCCGTTGTCCCATCGGGCGGCTTGGTCGGTTGCGGTTGGCACGGCCACTCGCAGGTAGTCGGTGAAGACCCCCGGTGCCAACCATAGCAGCAGCCCCGCCGCCATGATCCACATGACCCCGAAGCCCACCAGAGCCGCCCACCGCCCTCGTAGGATGAAGGGGATGAGCAACAGCGCCGGCAGGAACTTGGTGAGCGACGCCACGCCCAGCGCCGCCCCGGCCAGCCAGGGCGTGTGTCGCCAATGCCAGCCGAGCACTTGCCCGAGGAGCCAGATGGGGGTGAGTTGACCGAGAGACAACGCCAGTGGCGGCCAGGCGAGTCCCCAGGCGGTCAGAGCTAGTGCGGCAGGCCACCCCAGCCCGGTGGCCCGCCAAGATACGATCGTGACCGCGAGCATCCAGAGTCCCCAGTGCCTTGCCGCTTGCGGCCAGGGCAAGCCGACGAAGGGGATGCCGAATAGGAAGGCGGTCGGCGGGTGTGTCGAAGCATGGGGCGCCCGCATGCCCTGCATGCCGACTTCGGGCAGGGCCTCTTCGAGGATCGGATACGCGTTGCGGCCCTCCAGCAGGCGACGGGCGCCCAGGACTTCCTGGGCGAAGTCCATCGGCGGCCCGCGCTGCCGGAACGTGGCAAGGGCGAATTCGGTCCCGGCCAAGTAGCACGTGTCGCACCGATTGCCGAGTCCCTGCGCTAGCGTCACGTTGACGATTGCCAGTAGGACGAGAGCGGTGCCAGCGAATGCAGCGAGCCAGGCGTCCACCCGGCCGTCGACCGCGCTCAGGGCCCGCCGTACTTGAACCAGCATGCCGATGGCACCGCGCGCCGGCGCGGAGGCGGTCGACGCAGACGCCTGGTGCGGCACGGTGGTCACCTCTCCGGCGGCTCGCCCCAGTGGTCAGGCAGTCGCCGGATGAATGCGTAGAGTTTTGCGACGCTCAAGCGCAATGTCCCCAGGCAAGTCGCGTGCCTTAGGGACAGGCTAACTTCGTCACCCTTCGCGTTGGCCCTGGCGGCCGTCATCTGGGTGCGTCTGCTCAGGGTGCTCTGAGTGGTAACGCGTATTCCGGCTACCTCGCGACCGTCAGCATTATGCGTAGGCTTTTCCAGCCGTTAGGGTCGCCCTCGCGCGCTCGCTACATCCGAGTCCTGGACCTTTTGGCTGCCGGTTGACTTCGCAGAAGCCATATTATCTGAGAAGATTATCCGTCGCGTGATCGCCTCGCGTCGCCGCCGGCTCCCTGACCACGCTCGGCAGCCGCACCGTGAACGTCGACCCGTGGCCGTAGACGCTCTCCACAGTCAGATCGCCGCCCATCAGCCGGCAGAAGTGCCGGCTGATGGCTAACCCGAGCCCGGTCCCCCCGTACTTGCTTCTGGTGGACGCCTCGGCCTGGCTGAACGCCTCGAACAGCCGCCCGAGTTGCTCCTCGGTCATGCCGATGCCGGTATCGGACACTGCGAAGGTGAGCCAGTCATCGGACTCGCGCTGGACTGTCAGGGTGATGGTGCCGTGCTCGGTGAACTTGGCGGCGTTGCTGAGCAGGTTGAACAGCGCCTGGCGGACCTTCGTCTGGTCGGCCTGCATCTCGCCAAGATCATCCGGACAGGTGACAACGAGCGTGTTGCCGTTCTTCTCGACCAGCGGCCGGACAATGGCGGCCACGTCGTCCACGAGGGGGCGGACCTCGAACGTCTCAAGGAACAGGTCCATCCGGCCGGCCTCGATCTTGGAGAGGTCCAGGATGTCGTTGATGAGCCCGAGCAGGTGCTTGCCGGCCCCGTTGATCCGCTGAAGGTCCGGGAGATACGCCTCGTCGCCAACGTCCTCGACTTCCTCCTGGAGCATCTCGGAGTAGCCGATGATGGCGTTGAGGGGCGTCCGGAGTTCGTGCGACATGTTGGCCAGGAAGCTGGACTTGTGCTGGCTCGCCTCCTCAAGCTGCCGATTGGCTTCCTGGAGTGCCTGGAACAGCCGGGCGTTCTCAATGGCGATGACCGCCTGATCCGCGAACGTCTCCAGCAGCGCGATCTCGCCACCTGAGAACGGCGCAGCATCCATCCGCGAGACCGCGATGACGCCAATCGCCTCACCGTCGCGCAGCATCGGCACGTGAAGCCGGGACCGCGCAAAGCCCGGTCCCGTCGGAGAGTTGGGGAACTCCTCCCGCACCTCAGCGGCGTGGCAATCCCCAAGATGCAGCACCCGCTTGTCGAGGATCGTTCGGCCGTTCATCGACTGGCGCGAGAGCGGCCCGGTCAAACCGACACCGCGATTGGGAGATTCGGCCAAGAGTCCAAGCGCCCCGTCTGACTCAGCCACGGACATCACCATGCGGTGGACATCACCATCCACCAGGTACAGGCGGGCCGAAGATGCGTGACACAGACGGTAAGCGCGCTCGGCCACCGCCGCGAAGACAGGCGTCAGCTCCGCCTGCGAGGAAGCAATCACCCGCAGGATGTCCGCCGTGGCCGTCTGCTGCTCCAGCGCCTCATTCAGGTCGTGGTTGCGTCGCTCCAGTTCCTCGAACAGCCGCGCGTTCTCGATGGCGATGACCGCCTGGTCCGCGAACGTCTCCAGCACGGCGATCTCGGCCTCGGAGAACGGCTGGACCTCGCCACGGACGACCACCAAAGTGCCGATCACCGCGTCCTGACGACGCAGCGGGATCGTGATCAGCGTTCTCGGCATGAAGCTACCTGGCGTGCGCGTGAAGCGGTCCGAGTATGCGGCATCGTACGCCTCTGCATCGTGAACGTGGATCGTCCGGCGTTCGCGGACCGCGCGACTGTTGATTCGGTTCCCAGTGAGCGGGACTCGTTGCCCCACCCAGACTCCCGTGTCGACGGTGTTGAGCAGCCCGACCACCTCGATCTCCTCGCCAACCACCTGCCAGATCCCGACGTTAGCGGCTGGGCAGAGCCGGGCAGCGTTCTTGATCACGGCATCCAGGACTCCCCGGAGATCAGTGGGCGATGAGGCGATGACGCGCAGCACCTCGCCCGTCGCGGTCTGCTGTTTGAGGGCCTCAGCCAGCGCACGGTCGCGGCGCCCAACCTGGTCGACAAGAGTAGCCTTCTCATCTCGAAGGACGCCCATCTCGGCGGCGTGGCGCTTGCGAATCTGCTGAAGCTCGGCCTGGAGTCGCTCGACCGTGGCGGCGTCGTCAGCCATCGCGTGCTCCCGACCGCAGAATCGCTCACACGGCCAACATGCGCATGGCCGGGCTCCGTGCTGGGGTCGCGCCAGGATAGCACGCCCGTGAAAGTGACCCCGGTGACAGCGGTCACACGGCGGGGGAAGCGCGTGGGGGTGATGGCTGGCCGCTGATCGTCACTGAGTTCTGACGAGTGGCCGACCTATAGCGCGGTATGTCGGGCACTCCCGCGCCCACGTCTCTTCGAGTCAGGCCCGCGCCGGCTGCTGATCCTCGCGCCAGCGCGTCAGGTTGCCATCAAGAGGCCACACCGGCGCGCCGTAAGCCGTTGAGATTGACGGCCACACGCGCAGCGCCAGCACAAGAATCTACCGCCGGCGGTAGATTGCGGCAGCCGACCTCGTCCCCCTGGGCGAGAAACATCCGAGCAAGGCGACGCTGGAGGAGCTCCAGATCCGTCGCTATCGACTCGGGCAGGCTGAGCGCCAAGCACGGGGGGCGTGTACGCGGACTGCTGATGCCTGGGACTGGGCGGCAAGCAGCCCCAGGGTGTCGCGATTGTGGATTTCGACGGCTCGATCACTGCGCGCCGCGAGGATGGACCGCAGCCAATCGCGTTCAGGCAGATGTGTCCCTGCCCTGACGGCCAGGAGGCTCGCGAACGGACTAACCAGGAGGTTGCTCTGCTCCAGGCTGACGCGGATGCACGTCGGGTTGCGCGGATCATGGGTGAGGCACGGATCCCTCCGATCTATCTCGGGCCAACGGTTGAGGCCTGGCGTCATGCTGCGATTCGTCACGGTGCAGACGAGGCAGAGGTGGACGCGATAGAGGCAGCCGTCGAGGAGTGGTACGACCTGTCCGATGATGGCTGGCAGCCGGGCTTGGTGGACGCGGACGGCGAGCCTGTGCCGCCCCCACAGCGCACCCTCTTGCTCGCAGGGCAGTACGGAGCCGGCAAGACAGGTCTGGCCGCCGCCCTCGCTCAGCGCTTCCTGGCGCGGCATCAGACCGTCGTGTTTCGGACCGTGAGCGAGATGTACGCGGAACTTCGTGCCGCCCCCTGGTGCTCGTCTGAGGACTCTCAGCCGACCGAGCTAGCGGTGATCCAGGCGCTGCGAGACTGTCAGTTGTTGGTCCTGGATGACTGGGGCGGCGAGGCGATCACGCAAGCGAACGAGCAGAAGCTGATCGAACTGATCAATCTGGTGATTGATGATCGCCTGAAGAACCTGAAGCCGACGATTTACACGACGAACCTGACCGGCAAGGTGCTGACCGAGCGCGTTGGCGAGCGGATTATGGCGCGGGTCAAGCCGGACTCGGTCTCGATCAAGGTTGTCCTGAAGACACCGGACTTGAGAGGTGAGCCACATGGCAAGGCGTAAGAGTGCCCCCGTGCCTGCTGAGGAGGCCCCTGAGACCTCGCCAGAGCCACAACCTGAGCGCGGAGTCTACCTGGGTGATCCTGAGAGAGGCACCCCTGATCGGCAACGCGCTGGTAGACGCCGCTCACTATCAGACCTTCCTGATCCTGGGCGAGCCGGCTGACTCGCCTAATCGCATGGTGAGCCTGATCCCGGGAGTAGCTGGCACAGACGAGCTCCCTGAGATCCCCGAGCAGGTGATCCCGTTCCAGGGACACGTCGTGACAGCCGGCGTGGCAATCCGCGAGATGAACATGGTCGCAGGGGAAGGGGACGAGCAGATCATCCAGGGAATCTGCCGTTTCCAGATCACCCTCAACGCGGTCATCGTCTACCGCCCTGAACTGCGATACGCCAGGACGCTACGCGAGGCCCTGATGGAGGTGTACGGCTACCTCCAGAAGCTACAGGCGCATGAGGTGCGCTGGTGGGACATGTCGTCCTGGCAGAACCGACCTGTCTGGTACCAGGGCACGGCGGCAACGATTGTTGGGTTTACGCCAGAGTCCGGTCAGGCGTACCTTCAGCCGGTCGAGGGCGAGATGTTCCCGCCACTGGCTGTTGCTCGCGAGGTGCTCGCGGACGCTAGTGCGCGCACCGACGTGGCCGTAGACATCCTCAACCCCGAGGTGATCTGGACACGCCGCGCCGAGGTGCGTCCACCTGAGCCGCCTCAGGAACAAGAAGAAGCCCCCACCGTCAGGTGGGGGCCGGCGCAGGCTAGTTTGGTGGAGTTTTTTGGCGCAGGCGATACAGCCGAGAGCGACAGGTTGGCCCCCAGGTGCGCGGCTTCTGGTGCCCACTTGCGACGAGCCGCTCGACCTGCTCACCGCAGACCTCGCACTGGATCACGATCCTGGGCAGCGGCAGTGCCGAGCTTCTTCGGATCAAGCGGCTCTGGCCACCTCGGCTCCGAGACCTCCCATGGTGCCTCAGAACTTCCCAGACCTGCCTATGAGCCTGTGAGAGCCGCTCAGGGGCCTTGCTGGTCATTGTGTGCCTTTCAGTGCATGGGGTTGACGGTCTGCTCAGGTAGGTGCGAGCCAGGGTTGTCACGCGCGCTCCTCGGAACCGCAAGTCCCCCAGATCGGAGAACCGGCGATAACGTGGAACGCGCGGCTGATTTCGACAGCCAGATCGCTGCCCGCCGCGTGCCGGTCACCGAGCAGACGCCAGCGCTGCCAGAGCCGCTCCTGAAGCCACCACCATTGGACGGCGTGGATCCGTTCGCTTCGGGCGGAACTACTGCCAGCGGTCTATTCGACCCGTCTAACCGCCCCCCAGTGGACCTGGGCGCACCGTCTGGCGACTTCCCGATGCTGCAACCTGGCAGGGCGGACACGCTGGATCCGCAGCAAGCCCCTGACCTAC